>Ga0268250_10001025_pt1 | contig 12469 bp, 8 predicted proteins | sample AgamicAsSfe_FD_200448 | JGI IMG/M metagenome (GOLD analysis project Ga0268250, IMG submission 200448) | Agave microbial communities from Guanajuato, Mexico - As.Sf.e (v2) (version 2) | ecosystem: Host-associated > Plants > Phyllosphere > Phylloplane/Leaf | place: Guanajuato, Mexico | collected... | reverse complement strand
GTGTAACGTAACGACTTGCGCTACGGGGACCTGAGAGCTCTAGCGACGAGAGGAGAGAGTTGTTCGCCTTTTAAAGAATTGTTGCTGCTGCGCCAAAGGGGAATAGATATTGTTGCTTTCTCTAGGCGCCAACGGCAAATCGTGAGAAGAACACGTGAGATTGGACTGCGGAAGTGGCTTTGTTAAAGAGCGGGGATATTGGACGTCTCGTAGCTGAGATAAGTTTCCTGCGATCGTTGCTTTGGGGATTGCAGGTCTACGTACGAGGTTGCGAAAAGACGAGACTGGAAACATCTGACAAGAGAGCTGGAAGAAAGGAAGAGCAGGAACGACAAGGGGATGAAAGAGGATAGTGGAAGAGTGGTGAGGAGGTCTTCTGGAAATGCAGGGGAACCTGCGATTCAAGTGATTTGTTTGGTAAGTGGTGGCTGTGTTTGTGGCTACTGATGTGTCTAGGTGCATAGTCATGTACTTTACATGGGATGTCGCAATTTATACAGCATGACGGCCACTTATCTATCTCGCCATCAAAGCTAATACTAACAGGGCTCTGGAGGTGGACCAAGCGAAGACAATGTCACAGGCTTCCTCGTCCGATCGACCGCAACGAACTGGGCTAAGAATTCCGTCATAGCTGTAGATGCAGGCTCCCATCTTGCATCAATAACCCGAATACTTGGGAGGGATTTTCCACTCGTCTCTGACCCAGATCCACCATTACCGACCTCGCGGGCTAACAACGGCAATGGAAATGTAATTGACATACATACTGAGTCGCCGTCACCAGGCACCGCGCATGTCTCACTCTCCGATGATGACTCTGGGGCTGAGACACCTGATTCTGAGCACGAATTACCAGTTACGATCACCACACTGCAAAAAGGTGCATTCGCGGGTTTGCCTTTTCCTCATCAGAGCGCTAGAGCAAATGCGCTTCATGTTGTTAGGGAGCATATTTCGACATACCTCATCACCCATCCACATCTGGACCATGTGTCAGGCTTCGTCATCAATACAGCAGCTTTCCATAATACATCACGACCAAAGCGACTAGCAGCGCTGCCGTTCACTGTCAACGCCATCAAGAACCACATCTTTAATAACATCATTTGGCCTAATCTTACTGACGAAGATGGAGGGGTGGGCCTTGTGACGTTCCAGCGGCTTGCAGAAGGCGGTAACATTGCCCTGGGTGAAGGAAGTTCAAGAGGGTACATCGAGGTGTGTGATGGTCTTGGGGTCAAAGGCTTCAAAGTAAGTCATGGTCACTGCATGCAAGGACCGGGCCATGTACACCGCGGATCAAACGCCAACCTACTGGAGACATCAAGTTTACAGCACTCAAATACTTCTCAACCGTACGGACTATCAGACGGCCAAGAAGGTCGCTCAATGAGCTTCTCTGTAGCAACGCAAAGCGCACCCGGCACTCCCGGTTTTAACAGCAGCACAGAGGCCGGTCGACGAGCCAGCGGAGTTACAGTCTCCCAGCCCCAGCAACCGCCATCCCAAGATCACTGTGTGATCGATTCAACCGCCTACTTTATCCGCGCAGAATCCACTCTCACGACCCCGAAACGCGAAATCCTTATTTTCGGAGATGTTGAACCAGATTCTCTTTCTCTTTCGCCTCGCACACATCAGATCTGGAGCGAAGCAGCTCCCAAGATCGCCGCCGGTATACTGAAAGGCATATTTATAGAGGTTTCTTATACGAATGCTCAAGCTGATGCTGTCTTGTTCGGGCACCTAGCCCCACGCCACCTCCTCGAGGAACTTAGTAGCTTCGCCGAGATGGTAAAAGACAGTAAGAAGAAATACGAGCGCGAAAAAGAAGAGATGCGTCTGCAGAAGAAGAAAAAGCGAAAGCGAACCAGTGGCGGTGCAAACAATGCACTCCAACTCGACAGCCTCACCTCAGGCGAGAACGGTCGGAAAGCAAAAATGGGTGGTTATCTGGGCGGAGTGGGCAAAGGAATTGATTCCCCAATCTCGACGACGAACTACCATTCGCAGACTGATGACGAGGTTATGAGTGATCTTCCGCCTTCGAGAGGAGATACAGGGACGAATACTCCAATTCCCTTCCCTCCTCCACTTCAGCATCATCAGTCTTTACATTGCAACCAAATACAGGAACAGGGACAGGAACATCAAAATGGCACGGCCGAACCACAGCACTCCCACCCTTCAGCCCCAGCGGCACTCGGTCTCTCATCAGTCTCAGCGGATCATAACCGCGCCATACTATCTGCTGCTTTTGACGCTCCACTCAAAGGTGTCAAAATTGTCATTATCCATGTCAAGGATTCTTTCATGGATGGGCCGTTGGTTGGGGAACAGATATTGAGAGAGTTGAGAGAGGGGGAAGAGGTTTTGCAAGAGGCTGGAAAGGGTTTGGGATGCCAATTTGAGGTCAGTGCTGCGGGTGAGAGTTATTGGTTCTAGAGAGTGCTGGTTTTGTAAACGTAAGGGTTGGATGGTGGAGTTGAAGCAAACTGGTTTGGCGTCTTAGGTACAGGCCTTGGCTTTCTTCTGGATTTTAAAATGAATCATGGGGTACGATAGGTGGGGTTAGGGTGGCATTCTGAGTATATGGGTTCAAGTGAGTTGGGCTTCCAGGTGGCTGAATATTACGAAGGAGCTTGTTCCATTTAGATTGTATCCTCGTGCGGCAACAGCTACCTCATAGGTATTTGCTGTACCTCATAACAGAACACTCCTGGAATAATGCAAGTGTATACCTCTAGGATATCTTCTCTAGGAAGAAAGTAAGACATAGAGAATTATGATATGCAATTGTGTTTAACCAACGCTAGACTGACCTGTCGCATGCTCTTCCCTCTTCTACCCTACACACTTTTCTATCTCTCATGTACCGCCGGACTAGAAATGATCGGAGATTGTGTCGTATTGAACTCAGAGCAAAACTTGTCCAAAAGGTGCTCGTCGTGTCATAAGTTTATAGGCTAAGAAATTGAAAGGCTGTGTATACTTCGAGGCAAGTTATATCACATAGCCTATAGAAGATGAGCTCCCTCGTAGGCAATCACCTCCCTGAGGTACTGTAAGATGTCATGTGACAAGACATCTTTTCCATTCTTCGTGGACACTCAATTCCCCTGCCGTCCTAACCTCCATTCTATACCATACTCAACAACTCGATTGATGATCAAGAGCACACCCTGGCGCATTAAAGTCAGCCTGATCCTCGAATCACTTGAATGTCTCTATCACGGTCTCATGAACGTACCGGTATACCAATAAACCACCATCCTGCAATCCACATCGCATTATCCATAGTATAAAACACTCCCACACATCCTGCAGCCCAAATATCAATAGTCGCACAGCTCATAATTCCTCTCGTCAGAGGTAAGAAGCGGTTACACGCTCGTGGACGGTGCCACAGGAAGTGGGTGAGGGCATGAAGGAGAATGTTTGCCTGTTGCGATTAGCTACCTAAGTAGGTGGCTTGCACCCGTAAAGAGATAGGCAGTGACTCACAGGAATGAACACCGTAGTGATATAAATGATGTTAAGCTCATGTACGTTGAGTCCTCCGATAGTCATAACTGCACTGAATGCATAGCCTACCACGACGCCAGTAGCAATCCAGTAATACAGCAAATGATGCCTCCAGGATGATACTCTCCCAGTCTCTACGTTTGTATTCGGTTGCTGCATTGCAGATCCTCGACGTGCAGTCATGTGGCGTAAGAAGGAGGGCATATTGAGGTGGTGTGTAAATTAAGAAGTACACGAATGCGAAAACGTTGCAAACCCGCCAAAATTCAGATGATGATGCGGAGTAATCACTCGGAAAAGCTAGTGACCGCATTACACCTCTTTCGAGGACTGCATCTGCATCTGATTTGCTGTTTGCTGACCAGCGGACCTTTCCGTCATCGTTTCGTCCCTGAACCGGGCTGAGTAAGAGGTTACCGTGGTACTATCTGAGTTTACTACAAGTACTTTCAATGCACGACATCCCCTCAATCAGAGTATAAGCTTCGTACTCACATTAATTTTCCATATTCACATTATTGCTGAAATTCATGCGGAGCGTGTGGCACATGATGGGACTGAAGCGCGAGTTGAGTATAAGCAGCGAGAAGTTACTTGCGCAATCAAAGACTTGTAGTGTAGCTAAGAATGTCAATTATATGTGTATTATGTAAGATTATCACTTCGTATGCTTTGTTAATAATCATTAATCACTCTCCATGCCTCCATCATCAGCGATCTAGTATGGCGTGTCAGCCTTTCTGATCGCCTCCCAATCCGTCGCAGTTTGGCCTGATGTTGCACCAGGAACGTCGTGTTGATGATGGCCATGAATAGCAGGATTACCATCCGTTCCGCCAATGCCAGTGCCGTAGCGCTCGGTGTTCATAGGCAAACCGGTGTGTGGCTCGGTGACCGTGTTGTTATGGTCCAGGTCGGAGACGGGATGCGCGCCGTACACACCCTTTCGAGTTTCGCTAGAAGGTATGTTAGAAATGTTTGATTGACGAGGATGGTAGATAGGACCTTACCGGTCGCCAGAGATCATACTTGGGTCACCGATCGGACCATCCACACCAATGTGTTCCTTCTTTCCTATGGAGCCATACGGATCAGTCTGGTGCTGCTGGTGCTCCATAGCTTCACGCGCGGGATGGCCCTTGGGTGGGTCCTTGTGCAAGAGGTGCTTGCCCTTCCAGCGTGGCGAGTCTGGGTTATCATCGCTGTAGTCCCTGGAGTGCCTGGGGCTGTAGTCTCGAGACTGGCGTGGTGAAGACTCAGGGCTAGCAGAAGACTTCTCTTTCTTGGACTTGTCACGGTGCAAGAATCCAAGAAGACCACCCTTCTTCTTCTCCTCGCCTTCATTCTCCTTTCCAAGCTCTTTCTCGCGCTGATGTTGCTCCTTGATCAGGCGTGCCTGCTCCTTCTCATGTTCTTTAGCCAGACGATGTTCGTCCTTCTCGTGAGCTGCAAGAGCCTTGTCGTGCTTGTGGACTTCTTTGTCATGCTTGTGCTGTTCCTTGTCAAGCCTATGTTGTTCCTTCTCTTTTTCGTGAGCAATCTTCTTGAGGCGCTCTTCGGCTTCGCGCTCGTCTTGGTTCTGAGAGTTGACGTAGGCTGCGCCGCCCAACCCTGCTGCACCCACAGCGCCACCTAGAATAGCAGCGTTGCGCTTGTCGTGATTCTCATTTGTGGCATTAGCCCCCCACGGTTGAATCGTAGGGTCTTGAGCATGCGTGTTGTGTGGTGCGATGGTACCTGAGGTAGGGTATGATGCATCCGTGGCTGTCTCATGCATGGGATAAGAAGACTGCGTCGCGCCTTGAACTGGGTATGCAGGCTGATCGGAAGACGCAAAGTCTTGTTTTTGACGAAGAGGAAGTTGAGTTGTGTTATCGTTATGCTTGGATCCTGCATAAGCTCCGGCTCCTAATCCAGCGGCTGCAAGGCCTGCTCCACCCAGAGCAGCGTTCCTATTGATGTGGTCGTTAGGGTCAGTGCGATTCACATTGCTTTGAGTAGTAGGGTCGTTGTAGTCGTATTGAGTCCTTGATGAGATGGGGTTGGGAGCACGTGCGCTGGTAGCGGTAGGGTCGTATCTCTGGTCTGGCATAGAAGCTTCAGGTTGTGTCATCCTGTGATCGCCATATGCATTGATAGCTTCATATGCTCGCTGTGTCATGCTCTGGTTGCCATGGATATTTGTAGCTTCGTTTGCTCCTGGCTGTGTGATATTGTGATCCCGATACGCATTTGTGGCTTCGTATGCTCCGTAACCGGCGGCGCCTGCACCTCCGACAACAGCAGCATCACGGCCATAGTGATGTCCACTTTGTTGACCAGCCTTTTCGTCAACCTTGGGATCCAGGCGGTTCAGTGTGTCTGACTGGTGCGGTCCGACTGTGGTGTGTCCCTTTTGCTTTGATGGGTCAGGTTTGACTCTTGGATCCATGATATTAGCAATGTTGCTGTCGTGCGGCCCGATCGTTCGCGAAGCAGGGTCCTCAGCCGTGGGTCCAACGTTGTGGTGTATCTGTTTACTAGGATCTGGTTGAACCCTAGGGTCCATGATATTTGCAGCATTGCTGGAGTGAGGTCCGATAGTGTTTGAAGCTGGTCCACTGTCGGTATTGTCACGATTAGCAGCGTAGAGGCCACCAGCAGCAGCAGCTCCGGCTCCAGCTAGGCCCGCATCACGACCATAATGGTGCTCAGGGTGCCTCTCTGGAACTGCGGTGGCGGCAGGTGCCTGACCAAGATTACTTGATGGCTGCTGAGCAGTTGTGTCTGAAATTGGCGCAGGAGCTCCTGTCGCGCCATAAAAGTTATCATGTCCTACAGGTTGAGCAGTTGAGGTGCCTGCGGTAGGAAGAGGCTTTGAGAAGTTTGAAGTTGGTTGAGGAGCAACGACACCGGATCCAGTACTGGAAGTATAAGAGGGGCCTTCAGGAGGCACGGCAGTGCCAGCGCTAGGAGTATCATTTCGGTTGAGGGCGTGGTGCATCCCGCCGGCTGCTGCGGCACCTGTGCCAAGTACTGCAGCATCACGACCATAGTGATGCTGTGAGCCAGCTGTCTGAGACGGATCATGGGAGACTGGAGGTCCAGAGATAGTTGAGCCGGCGCTAGGGGCTGCCTCAGTCTTGGCCTGTGGATCGAACCTCTGCTCGTCGAACTTTTGCTCCTCTAGCCTGGACTTATCACCCAAAACGCGAGGGTCGAGTACTTTACTACTGTATGGGCTGGACTCCTCGTAAAGAGGCTGACTACTACCAACGTCCTGGGCATCGTGCTTCTTTGAAGCTGCATGAGCGCCCAAACCCACGGCGCCAGCACCGAGGCCTCCGGCAATTGCAGCGTCGCGGCCATAGTTGTGGTCATCAGCTGATTTTGGCCGAGGCTCTTCGAGTGTTCCCGTATGTCTAAGCTCGTGAGGCTCGCTTGTAGACGTAGTGTCCACAGAAGACTGAACGTGAGATGGATCCAATGTAGACGTAGGCTCTACATTCGATAGGTTTCCACTTGGTTCGGTGGAAACGGGTTGAATGACAGGAGCGTAATTGAGGAACGTTTTCTCGTCACTCGGTGTTGCGATATATTCGCCAGGAACGTGTCTATGCGACTCAAGTCGGGGATTTAGAGGTCGCTCACCGGTGCCTGACATCCCAGTCGTGGGAGTAGCAGCAATCGAAGAATGTGTAGTTCCAGATGGGTTGATGTCCTGAGCTCCATACTCGTGTCTCTGGGTAGACGGCGGAAGGTCAGAAGATCTCGAAGCAGCAACAGTCGCGGCAGCCAGAGCCTCGGGATGGTAATCAGATGTCGACTGGCTTGGGATATTGCCTGTCTGGGTATTCGTCGTAGCAGCAGCTGGCGGAACATCTCCATATGTAGCCTGGCGAGTCTCGAGACCTCGATCCTGAACATCTCTCTCTTCTGACCGTGACAGTGTCTTGGAGGCGCCAATGGCAGTGGCAGCCGCTGCTGCTCCAGCCAGTCCTTCGCGTCCATAGTTGTCACGAACAGGACTCTCGCTATTATGTATACCAACCTGCTTCTCTTTTGTGCCTGGCTCACGCTCGCTGATTCCCTTGCTATGGACGGGCGAAATGTGTTCAGTCTGATGACGAGTGGAAGCGGGATCGTCATGAGGTTTTGTAACAACACCTCCAGCGAGAGGGAAAGATCGATCAGTATCCGCGGTGTAGCTCTCCTGTCGCAGAGTGTTCTCATAAGGTTGGTGCTCTGTGGTATAAGCAGGGTTAGAGCCTAATGGCCCACTGCCAGTTATGCCGGATTCTGCACACAGTCAATATATACGCGTCAAATAGTAGATTCAATCTACGTACGAGAATGTGTCTGGCCAGGGTTTACGCCCCTTCCTTCAGTCAAGCCAGCAGTTCCAGGATCTCCACCTCCAACTACTTGGTCTTGACTCAGCTCCTGAGTAGGCATGTGCGTCGGCATGGCAGCATGTCCCTGATTCGCTCCCGCGCCAAATCCGATTACGCCGCTCTTGATGCTCGCAACGCTCGGTTCTTGGGCATGACCATGAGGATAGGCATCAGGGCGATGTGCACCTTCCGCAGCTGTGCCTGCATTCCCAAGTGGCTGCGAAGTCGTGGCGTGGTCTTGGGTCCTGCTGGGGTCGTATTGAGCGCCAGTTGCAGCTGTACTGGTAGTTCCAATGGGTGCATCTGTACCGACTTGCGCAGGTCTTCCGTGAGCATCATGTGCGTGGAGGCCGGCTGAACCGCTTGGCTGGGCTAGCTCTGTGTATGGGGCCCCACTGGTGGTCTTGATCTCGTATATTGGCTGTCCTGTATGTCCCGCAGTTGTATTCCGACCCTCGTTTCCGGCGCTCATCTGGTCGTAGATTGGGTGTTGCTGACTGGGATTGATATTAGCACAAGTCACAGTTGAAAGAGGGAAGCTCAAACCCGTCAGCAGTGGACGACGATGTCTGCGCATCGTGGGCGACAGTGTCATCTTTCTTGTGTCCGTGAAGGACGCTCTTGATCTTCTCCATGTCGTTGCTGATTAACTGCGATGATGCACACTGCAGCGGGAGGATGAGCTTGGAAGGCTCTAGTTGTATTCAAGGATCAGCTCAAGCGCGGTGCTAGAGTATGAGAAAGCAGGGCACAGCTCGTGAACTACACGACATGATGGCGTTTGTTGTAGCTAGGCAGCTTGACGCCGATGAGGTCATACAGATGGGGTAGCTGCAGGAGCTAGACGGCCGCCTTCCAATAGAACGGCCAGCTGCCGCGTTCCAGCCACGAACAGCCACGCCTTATGCCCATTGCAGCGGTTCGACCTGTCTACGGTGCAGTGTGAAGGTGTTGATGTAGCCAAAGCAAGTTGTTTGACATGCGGGGCAGCGTCATCCTGGTAAGCGATCACTTCGATTCGAGCCATGAGCCTCCGATTGAGGCTTCGGAGGATCCTCGGCAGACACACACGTGCGAGGATGACTAAGGTAGCCCCCTCCATGGATTGGCAATGCTGCTCCATCCGGCATCATTGATTGACCACTGGGTGTATTTGATATCAAGACAGTCAATTTGCGTTGGCGGTGTGTACAAATATAGGGATGACTTCACCGATCGCGTCCCACACAAAAGTTACCCCACACTGTGTTGCGCAATTTCCGAGCACCTGACCATGACCCATTGAGGTAGGCCGGATGCAGGCACGCGGCGAGTGGACGGACGTGGGTGGGACGTCAGATCTTGACAGAAGTTTTGGCGGCAAAGGGTTCCAGTAGAGCGTCTAGGATGGGTCGTCTAGACAGACCCCAAGTTGCGCCGCGTATTGCTCGAATACGCTGCCGATGCCATCTGGAAGCTCGGCATGCAGTACCTCAACGCACCATCCCAACCACCTTCCGCAACCTGCGCTGCCACTATCCGACAGTCAGCGAATGAGGCCTGAGATTGCGCGAATTACGACGGTGGCAAGCCATGGATGCCACTCCCAACGGCAGTTCACCCTCCAACAGCTTAGCGCTCACCCACCAGCAGTCTGGCCCACCTTTGCACCTTTCGCTAGGAAACCCTCGGCCGACTGAACCCAGTTGCTTCACGCCGTCTGTTGCGCTTTTCGCGCCTGCTTCCATTCTAGAAAACTTCTACCGCCAGGCATGCATGCAGCAACCTAGTTTCTCAATAGCTGACCCCCCTTCGCTCGTCGGTTCAGCGTCGTAGCGAGCCTCCGTCACTCCCAAGCCCAACATCGCGTTATTACAGTGCAGGCCGCGACCAAGCTTTGCACTTCTCCGCGTTTTCTTCTAGCCTGGCTGCGCGTTTCATCCGCCGCATCGCTGCCCATATACAACCCACCATCTTCCCCAGTGCACAGTGCCTGACCACTGGAGCGTCCCACCGCAGTTTCGGATACTCCATCTTTCGCCCAGCACTCGACCAGGGCTAGCTCAACTGCAGCGTCTGTGCCCCGACCCACTCCCTAATCAGCCTCACCCTGCTGCCGACATCATACCGGACCATCCTTCCGAGTGCCCTCTTCCTTCTTCTCCAACAACACTTTCACACTCCGTCAACATTCACACCATCACTCACACACGCCTACTTTAATCTTCCTCGCTATTCCTGTGCTGGCTTACACGTTCCGGTTCAACTATACTCTTCGCCCACAATGCCTGGCCACCTTCGCACTCGCTTAAAGCGCGTTCTTACTGCTGGCTCACACAAGAATGCAAAACCAGAGGAGCCAGAATCTGATTTCTACAAGCCTGGCGAGAAGATGCCTCCGCTAAAATACCGTCGCGCCGTCGATCCCGAACACAAGAAGAAACTCGAGGAATTCAGCTTTTCGACAGCATGGCGCCGGCACAGCAACGCCTCGCTGTATTCACCCATGGGTAGCAGGCTACCGAGCCGTAGGAGTAGTTTCAGGAGACGCAGCCGCAGTCGTAGTATGCACCGAAGTCGGAGAGGAAGCTGCTCTTCAGACTACGATGCTGAAGAGTGGGTAGACAGCGGCATCGGAGCGAGCATCGCTGGTGACGACAGGCCCGCAAATATCAAAGAGGCCTCCGACGACGAAGGCGACGTGCTCAATGGTGTGTTTTATCTTACGTATATATGACCGATCTTTTACTGACGTGCCTAGTCGGCCTCTCTCGCAATCCAACCGAAGACCCTCGTGACGCTCGTCGACAAGCCGCTCGCCGCTCCAGTTCCGTTCAGCTAACATCGAGACCCGCCACTGGCTCCGACCGCACTCGTAATCCCTCACAACCCTTTTCAGCTGAAGAACTCGAGATCGCGCTACAAAAATCACACCTCGAGGCCACAAAAGAGGAGTCGGATAAGAGTGCCAACGAGAGTCCTTTTGAGGACTTTGACGACCCAAGCCCCTTTCTCAGACCGCGTGGTGGATCCATTTACGTACCATACAATGGTCAGGGCACACCTCCAAAGCTGCCTTTCTGGGGCACTGCGTACCCCTCATGTGACGACGCGCCCTCCGCTGGCCATTTCTCGAGACGGCCATCCGTTTTCCTTGCTTCTGAGGATGGATGTTGCACACCGCAGTACGATCGCCGTGAATCGTTCTTCGTGCCAATGGATGCTCCAGGCCTAACGCAAGCACGTCGAACTTCCGTCTTCGTACCCGCTGACGACGAGTGTGTATGTCCTCCACCAGCTGCCGAAGCACCGAAACGCAAACCCCAGCCTTGTGCTCCATGTGATGCCATTGCCGCAATCCTCGCAAGGCCCGATTGATTTTCCTCTCTGCATTAGCGTTCATTTCACTGTCGATATTCGATTCATTCGGTCTGTACATATTGTCCATTGCATTTCTCTGGCGTTATCTCCATGTAAGAACCCTCTGATTGGTTCCATGTCTGCAAGCCAGGATTTGGCCTTTTCCTTTACGGGCTGGGATTACTTCATAGACTACATTGTCAATGGTTTTTCGTTCTTCATATCACATAACGAAATCTTCTACGGTCTCTGTCTCATCACATTTTTCTTACTACTCTTGAGCTCCGTCTCGTGTATATGTGCGATTACAAATGCACTCATAATACTCGAATAATTGATAATTCACGAGTTCACCACATGGCTGCGCATTCAACAAACCTTCAAACCATGATTGCTGCGGCGGCAGTACGTGTTCAACGTTTAGTGCACCTGCGGTCTTCGGAGCCGCCCACCCACGCGCACATCCCATCCCAGCGATCATCGCCAACCAACTACAATTCATATGCAATGCATCGTCACTCGCTGAGCCTCACTCTAACAATCCCAGTCTCAGCATGCGAGAGAAAAAAGGACAACTCCCCAATGGCCATCAGACACAACAGATTCTCCTTGCAGAACACGCGTCGCATTGCGTCGTCGCGTCTTCTCCTTTACCGACAAATGGCGCGCGCGTGCGCGTGTGCGCGATTGATCAGCACGTTGTTCCTTTTCCCTTTGGCTGTGTCCCAGCGCGGCGGTAGGCACGTACTCCACCATATGCATTGCTGTTCAACACGTGAGATTTTTTCCGCGGTGTCTGCCGCTTGCTCTTCGCATCGACGCGCACTCGGCCCTTTTCCATGCGTCGTTTTCGTGGGGTTGAGAGGTCGGTTCGGATGTTCAAAGCTTGCACACGTTATGCTAAAGACTATGCTTGATGCGTATAGTGTAGTATAGTACAGTACAGTATAATCCTAGACATGCACCAAATCCCGATATAGGTTTTTGGTTTGTGGAAGATCTGTACCACCAGTAGAAAACCGCCCGTTGAAGAAACCTACGATCCGGCTTTTTTCTGAAAATGTCACGCCATGAATGCAGTTGTGCGGTCGGAATGAACAGTTGCCGATACTTTCCGCTCATTGAGACACACGGAACAGGATACCCCTTGACGCAATCTCTATTCGCGGGGCATTGGTTGGGGCTTTTCTTCCCATTCCATCATCCCGTCTATGGTGCGGAACAAATAG
>Ga0268250_10001024_pt1 | contig 12495 bp, 12 predicted proteins | sample AgamicAsSfe_FD_200448 | JGI IMG/M metagenome (GOLD analysis project Ga0268250, IMG submission 200448) | Agave microbial communities from Guanajuato, Mexico - As.Sf.e (v2) (version 2) | ecosystem: Host-associated > Plants > Phyllosphere > Phylloplane/Leaf | place: Guanajuato, Mexico | collected... | reverse complement strand
CCCTGTTCGTGAGATCGAATCGCAACTGCTGGTGGAGCATCTTCGACCAGAGTGTCTGATCCAGAATCGTGGTTGCCGCCTTCAGAGGAAGTGAACGGAGATGACAATGTCATATCTTCGTCCTCGGATAGAGCATCATCTTGGTCAAAGTCGACTTCCCTGGCGCCACTACCATGCACTTGACGTCGCGCACGCCTGGGCTTGCCGGGAGACTGTGGTAGCGAAGAAACATCATCCATGTCCATATCCTGAACAAGAGTTGTCTCATCATCATCCCAGTCAATGATGCTTCGCTCTTTGGGCTGTGCCGCCACGTTGATCGGCGGTTGACCTGCTTCGAGCAGCTTCTGCTGGAAACTTGACACTGGCAGGACAGGTTGCGGCTCAGTACTCTGACCTATGCCAGCAGCAAGTGTGGTGTTCCGCTTGCGCACTTGTTCTTCTTCAGCCTGTACAGCTTCCTGGACAGCTTCCCGCAGCTTGTCCTCGTCATTCAGCCTGAGAAGATTAGTATTCAACAAAAGATATTACTGGAGACTCGATAAACTTACATGTTGAGCACCAAACTTCGTTCGTACCTTCTCAAGATAAGGTTCACAATCTTGGTCTCCTGCTTTTTGGGCAGCAGCCGCAATGACTGCACTGTATTGTACAATGCTGCTGCAAGCTCCCTTGTCTGTTGAGCAGGATACTTGACATTAAGAGCTGGCTTCAGTTCCGCTAACAACACCATCGAAACAGCTTGCTTCGGATCGTTATGACGTCCTGAGTTCACCAAGGAGTGCCTCGAGGTAGACCGGAGTATTCTAGGCTCCTTGGACAGGCTCTCATTGGTTGCTTTTGGTTGTGTAGTGACGGATGTGGTCCTACTGTTCGGAACAATCTTGCTGACTGGCTGAACCTGAGCTGGCATTATTGGCGCACCCTGAAGCACTTTCGGTAGAGGCTGCTGCTTCTGTACCATTGTCACATTTCGGGGAGTTGAGACGTGCGGGAGGACTTGACTCTTCGGCGCGATCTTGTTGGACTTTCCAGTGTGGCTAGACTGATTGCGATCTCCAGCATCGTCCCGTTGAGAAGGAACAGTTTTCGATACATTCACAACTGCTCCCGCCAAAACGTCGGTCTGTGCCGTACTTTTCTTGGATTTGGGCCTCACAGGTGCAGGCTTCAGGAATTCGGCCTCGGCTTTTTGCGCAGGAGGCAGGCGTGCAGGATTATGTTGCATTGGACTGGGCCTCGATGTGAGCGGCTGTGCAGACGCGGTTTTGTCAGGCATTTGAAAAGCTCCCGGCGCACCTGAGTCCTCGTCTGGCAGCGGGGTGTTAGGCTTGTCAGCACGCTGAGGCACTTTAGATTGCTTGACAGCGTCGAGGTTGCTCTGCCTAGCATTGTCATCCTTCACTGTTCTAGCCGTGCTTGTTGGCTTGAAGACTTGTTCTTGGACTTCCAGGAGCTTCTGCTTTTGTGCTGTTGACTGGCGAGCATCTGCAACAGGTTTGGGGGCATATTCTTCTTCTTGAGCTTGCTTGTGGTCCGCAGATCGCAACGTCATCTTGGCCTGAGATGTGGCTGGTGGTGGAGACTTTGATAAGTTTTGATGCGGCTCCGGCTTGCGATTAGGTTGTTGTGCTATTCTCTCCGGTGATGAGCTACTGATCATAGCTTCTGCCTGCTTCACACGAGGCAGACCACTTGCTTTGACAGCCAGCGGAGTTTTCGTAGGTACTTCTTGTGACACGGCCTTTGGTGCGTCAACATTCGGACGAGGCGCTGCGGTGTCTCTGGCAAGGGGCTCTGGTATTTCGCTTGTCACAAAGGTAACAGTTTTCTCTCGATTATCACGAGCGCGATCTGAGGCCTGCGACTGAGCTTGTCCGCTGTTCGTCTCTGTGATATCGTACAGTGGAGGCTCGATGACTTGTGTTGGCTGAGTGACGTAAGGCTGAGTTGCCACAGGCTGGGGACTGCCGTTCACATCAACCCGTGCAGAAAGTTGCGAACTGGTGCGTCGAGGCTGCGCGAGATGGGGTTGATCAAGCTCATCTTCGCTTTCTGGCTCGTCCTCGACCATTTGATCAACAGTATCATTTACAAGGTCTTGGATGACAGCTTCGTCCTCTTCATCATGCGCCGGCACAGAACTGAGAGGACTTTCTGAGGCCTCTGCATCTGCCGGTGTCGCTATCTCTGACTGCTTCAGACGTTTTGGTTGCTCTTCTCGCAACTCCTGGACTGCATGCCTCTTCACACTGATATGCTGTTCGACGTGAACTGCCCGTGTACCACTATCAACATGCCTCTCGATCTCGAAACTGATCTCTTGACTGATCTCTTGGCGCATCGCCATCTCTCCATGAACTAGCTCGTGTGGGTGTTGAGTGTCGTGGTGAAACTGAGCGGTCAACACACGTGGATCAATAGTGTCACTGATAACATGCTGCGAGATAAGATGCTGTAGTCGTTCAGAGTCCTCACCGTAGTGTGTCTGTCCAGCCTCCACATCTAGAGCTTGCTGTGCTAGGCTGATGTCCTCAGGATTGGTGAAGACTGCGTTGGCCTTGGTAAACTCCTGAACGGACTCACTGAAGAGATCGGGAGATGCTTTCTGGCTCTGTGACTCTTCTATAACGGGACCGTCGTAGAGACTTTGTGCCTTCGAGTCGTCCTTCTCTAAGTCGGCCGAGTGCTTAACCTGGAGTCTGACGGACAGATCTTGTATTTCATCGGGATCTTCGACATTAGTATCGGACATTGGCTCATCTGGCACAACTTTGATCTTGGGGATATCCGTCATGGCAGCCATGTGTGTCAACTCCTGATGTTGCTGACGTTGCTCAGTAGACTCCGCGTCGTCAGCAGTGTCCTGTTGCCCACTGTCTTCAATCGCCATTTTAGTATCGTCGTCATCGACCTCGTCGAAGATTGGCGCCAGACCGCCATCATAGTGACCTTGTTCTTCGTCCGAGGATAGAGGCTCATCTTCAAGCTCAGGTTCCGCCCTCTTTGAGGTAGTATTGGGACATCTTGTGCCTTGATTGGCAGGCCCATCTTCGCTGAAGTGCACAATAATTGGCTTCACTGCGAACTGTTCGAAACGGTCCAAGTGTGGAGCGGGCTGCTTGCTCATAATAGGCAGAGCGTGGCTCATCTCGTGGTGCTGGACAGGCTCGACCATCGGTGCTATGCTTACGGTCTCAGTCGTGTGGTCGGTGGTCTTTTTGGTCGTCGATGGCTGGAGGCCTCTGGAAGCGGTTGGAGCTTCTAGGTCTTCCTCGACATCCTGCACATCGGATTGTGAGCGAGGTCGATTGCGTGTAATCCTTGTCAGCTGCCGACCTCTAGATGGAACGTCTAGATCCTCGTCGTCCGTGGCATCTACTGCATCAGGCTCTGCTGGCTTGGTAAGACGCTTTTGGCGCGAGGATAGATCATTAGCCGCCTCCTCATCTTCAATATCCTGCTGCGTCGAAGTCTCAACATAATCGACTTTGGCAATCTTGCCGGTGGAGGCTCTAGTCGACCGTCGTGGAGGCCGTGACTCTTCTTCATCATCCGATAATTCCACGACCTTGCGTGGCTTTTTCGCATTACTAGCTTTGGCGCGAGTTTTGGCTTGGGGTTGTTTCTTTGCTGGCGATGTCTTTCTCTTCGTGGCATCCTCGACCACCGGGCGTCGTGGGTTCTTCTCTTTCGGAATCGCAAATGGATCATTGCTGTCGACCTCATCGTCAGACTCTTCGTCAGGAAATTCCACCGGCTTCTTGACTTTGCCGCCAGACTTTGCCATCGTCTTCAAGGTTGCTTTCGCAGTGGATGTACCCTTCTTCGTCGTGGTCTTTTTCATTGGCAATTTCAGCTTGCCAGCTACTGCAGCCGGGACAACCGATTCTTCTCGTAGTTGGCCATTCGCATCTTCCATTTTATCACGAAGCTTGTTGGACTTGGGCTTGAGGCTTTCTATAGGTTTACTGCTGGACAAGGTCATCGCAGATGATTTCTTGGCAGTTGTTGTGCTTGCTTGTGGAACAGTCGCAGTCGATCTGCTTCCCCTGCTCGCAGCTGCGCTACTGTTCTTGCCAGAGGTGCTTGAAGATCGATTTGGGCTCAACCCATTGCTGACGTCAATGAACTCCTTGGACTTCGACACTCGCTGTGATAAACCAGCTGACACCTCCTTGTTCAGAGTTTCGTCCCTCAAGCGCGTCTTGCCAATCTTTTTTAGGCTACCGTTCTTGCTCGAGCCTGTTTTGGTCACCGCTGTACGGCTGGGTGATGCATCGATCTCTGTAGTCCTAACTACTCTATTCATGGCACTTTTAATATCAGTCAGGAGCTCTTTAGCGCTTTGGCAAAGTCCGTCTCCAGCTGAAGCAAAGTGGAAGTCGATGAGAGACCCATCTGTAGGTTGTCCATTGCGGTAGTAACCCGTATCTGGTTCGCCAAGAGATGTAAGATTCAATATAAGCTGTACCTTCGCAATCGGACGATTCTTGTTTGATGTATCCTCCGCAAAGCGTGCTGTCCTGATACATTTGATGGGAATATCAAGATACATCGTGGGGCTCTTGAAAGGGAAAGCGAACGCATGGAGACACGAATCTTTCTGATCTTCCGAGTCAACGTAACACACGATCTCGCCAGCCTTTGCATTGTGCTGTATGACATTCTCGATGGTGAAGGAAAGAGCACTGAAAGCGTTGGTGCCACTGGAGGGTTGTAGTATTAGCAATGGATGAACCTGAATCGCTGATCGAGAAGAACTTACTCAGTAGTGTCAGCAAGTGATTCTGTGAACTTGGTGTAGTATTGACTACTTGAAGGCTGAGACAAGTTCTGCGTGAGGCACATGCTGTATTGAGTGACCGCTTCTGTGCCCATGAGATCGTTGATATCTTGGCCTGCTAGGAGTGCATTGTGAACGATTTGACCTGAAATGTAGCGAAGGAGCTCGCTGTCAGAACCCAAGCAATTGCCGACGTGTCGTTTGATGCGAGGATCGAGCTCAATGAATTGCTCTTTGGCGCTGGCCGTCTTCGTGGTCAGTTTAAGTAGGAGTAGTCCAGTCTACAACAATGTCAGATAGCGCTTCTCCCATAAAGCAGCTTCACACATACCCATCGACGTGACTCAACGTTCCTGCCGCTCTGGGTAGAGGCATCACCGACATCAGTGAAATGCTGGACCAAGAGCTTGAAAGTGTCCTCATCGAGCAGATACTCGTCCGCAGCAGTTGAGTCGATCTCAATGCTTTGCTAAAACGAAGATCAATGATGCTGCACTTGCGTGATCGTATTACAAATCTCACAGTCCAATTGTCCAGAGTCTGCTGTTCCGCTGCGTTGAGGTTCTTCTGAAGTAGCAGCTTCAGCTCACCCTGGAGTGCGCTCATTGCGACTGAGGCACCGGTGAGCCTGTCGTCCGGAATGAAAGACGATTTCAGCAGGTATGCAAATTTCAGTCTTTTAGCGAGGATGAAGTTGGGTGGAGTAAGCTTCAGGCTGCAGCTGCAAACTGAAACACGGAGTCGGGCCTGACTCGAGCTGAAACTGAAACTTCATCATGCTCGTCATGTATGTAAATGAAAGTTCTGCTTCTGCTCCTGCTCGTTCCCTTGAGTGACCCCGGGCACAGCTGGAGGACTTCATCTTTGAATGATGAGTCTTTGAGTCTGATCCATTACAGCTCCATGCAATCAAGACGCGCTGTGTGTGCGTGAAATCCCGAACTTCATAAATGATACTGCTCAGCGAGGCTTACATGTCAGCGTTCGTTGCTGCTCATCATCCAGTGGTTAGCAGTCACTACCATGGCTTTCCAACGTGACTATGCTCCAGAACTTGGGCAGGCATCCTTCACGGGTTAGTCCATACATCAATTCGCATTATGCGTGAGGTATACATAACTGTCCACTGTCTTGGTACAAAGACCTGAATTGTGAATCGCTTGGTTTGTTCGATGGAGCAACTGCATACAATGAGCTGAATATGAATAGTGTCTTTACAATGAAATAGCCCCGCCCTTCGCTACCTTGCGTTCCACCGTCATATGTAGCATCCACCTCCTATCATTCCTCGTCGTTACAGCCTAACGACTTCCGCTCGCTGATCAGATTACCTGCTGTACCACATATCCCAGTAAATAGCATATCCTATAGTTCCCTCAATAATGTCACTCTTGCTGTTGTTGCTGCATTGACCCATACGCCGTCGTCCTCATCAACATCGTTATTTGTCACCGGAAGCTGACTTATCGTCCGATGAATTTCTTCAGCTTGCTTCCTTTCTCCGGGTCCTGCGGTCCCGTCTGCTGCATTTGCCTAGCAGGGGCTTGTTGACCTCGTCCCAATGTCTGTGTCGGTTGACTCGAAGCATTTGCCTTTCCCTTCTCATTGTATGCTGCTCTAGCGCCCTGTCTTTCTGGGGCGACGTTCCCGGCGCCGACCCCGCCAGGATACATGACACCTCCCGTAGCGTGTTGGTTTTGGTGCGGTCCCCACACAAGTGGTGGTGCTTCATTGCCGAGGCCGTAGTGCTTGCGACGATAACGGCGTCGGATGAAGAGGAGGAGGAAGGCAAGGAGAGTGAAGCCGACGATGAGTACAATCACCATGGCGATCCATCTGGAGTGTGATTGCCACCTGTGCGAGGAAGAGTGTTAATTGATGACTCTTGTGGAGTTGTGACTATCATGGACGACGCATGGCTTACCATGTCTGGTTGACCGGAGTGGCTGGCACAGCGCCCGAGGCCGAGGTAGTGGTTGCTTGACTGCCCGAGGCTGTTGTGCTAGCAGCTCCAGCACTTGTCGCAGCCGCACTTGCGGGGAGTGTCGATGTCGATGCCACCGCGACACCCTCGGGCAAATCATTGGCGTTTGCGCAGTATGACGCATACCAGCTTTGAATCTGGGTCCGGTCCATCTGACTTGTGCATGTTGTGTCGCAGATTGTCGATGCGTCCGTGGCGAGTGTGTTTAGATAGCCAGACTGGCAGAAGCAGGATTTGTATGTTTGTACATTTGTGACTGGGGCGCCTGGCGGGATGCAGACGGTCTGTGCGTTGAGTAAGGTTGGACAGGTTTGAGCACAGGAAGGGAGGTCGCCAGTTCCGAACTGCAGAATCTGGATTTGTGCAGTGGCGATGGAGGCGAGAATGGGGAGGATCAAGATGGACTTCATGGTCGATGCTGGAGGACGGCGTCTACAGTATCAAGGTACCGTCGTCTTGGAAGATAGTGAGTGTCCAGTGGGTGTAGCGTATCGAGGTGCCAGCTATGACATGGATAATGTTGTAGTCGAAGAGAGGGTCACTTCGGAAGGAGGAGAGAGATGAGGAGACTCGGTCGTCGGGCGATGATCTTTTGGTCTGTGATCACCAACATGGCTGGGGTTCGGCGCAATTCAACTTTGGTTCATCTGGAGAGTGCCAGATCTCGAAGCCAATCACAGCAATCACCAGCTGCCTTACAGTATCGACTCTAAATTGCGCTCTCCCTCTGCTGAACTTTCAGCCTGACCCATCACAATAACAATCACCAAGCACAGGAACAGAAACAGCATGGCCACTGCCGAGAAGTTATACTTCCCTTCGCATCAGCGCAGAATCCTTGATCCTTATCTGCCAGATCCTCACGGTCCATTCCCTGAGGACCGACCATGGATCACATTGACATATGCCTCCAGCTTGGACTCCAAGGTCTCTGCCGGGCCTGGCAAGCAGACTGTTCTCTCTGGACCTGCTTCAAAAGCCATGACGCATTACCTGAGGACTAAGCACGATGGTATATTGATTGGATCTGGTACAGCTATCACTGATAATCCCCGTCTCAACTCGAGATTGAGCGATGCTATCGATGCGCCAAATGCTTTGGCATTACAACCTCGACCCATCATCCTCGATAGACGTGCTCGGTGGATACCCCAAGACAGTAAAGTGGTCGACTTAAGTCGAGGCGGTCGGGGCAAGCCAGTGATGGTATTCAGAGGCCTCCCAGCCGAGGAACCATCGAATCTTTGCGAGCACGCTAATCATGGAGGTGACGGCTTCGATTACTGCCCATATGTTGACTTTCTGAAGATGCTGGTAGCGCTGAAGTCGAATGGGATCAACAGTATCATGATCGAAGGCGGTGCAACAATCATAAACAGTATTTTGAGTGATAACGCACATCTCATTGATTCTGTTGTTATCACATATGCGCCAGTGTATTTGGGTGATCAGGGCGTGGGTGTTTGTCCGACCGGCCCCCTGCCAAAGTTTGAGAAGGCGACATGGCTGCCAATGGAAGATGACGTGGTCATGTGTGCAGTCCCTAAGAGGTGATCTGAATAGCACACGAAATGCATGAGTCTTCCTTGCGAAGCCCAGCTAGATTTTACATAGCTTCGGTGAGGATCTCTTCACTTTTGCGAAGATACTCTTTGGGAAAAATTTCAGATCGCAACAGCGCATGCCTTTTTCTCTTCTCTTCAGCATGTTCACTCGACTGGTCACTCTCCGCTTCGCATCTCTTCAGATCGAATTGCATCGTGTGCTCTCTCTCTTGGCGGTACCACTCAATCTCTATATAATCACCTTTGCCCCTTTGGAGTCGTCCTATTCAAACAACTATCTTAACACATGACAACCTCACAACATCCAAGCACATTGTGACTTTGCTTGAGCTACTCATGCTAGTTTCAGCAGGCCAGTAGACCATTTCCACAACAACTCGTTGTCATGGACTTCAGCACATCATCTAGCATTGCCGCTGCCCAGGAGGGGATGCACAACGGATTGCCATCAAATAATCCACTCGAGATGATGCTTGTAGCTCAACTCCAGACTCGCTTGGCAGTCGTGGAGACTGAGCTTCGACATGCTGAGCGGGAGCGGCAAGAGACGCAAAACGCGACGAAGGTACTTCTGCGTCTTCTTGGTAGCAGCACTGTTTCACTGAGCACAGTCCACGACACTCAGGCCGGTGTATCAGTTACACAATCAGCATCTACACTCCAGAAGCAGTTTCATCTTGTGGTGAAAGAGTGCGACAGACTGCGGAGGAAGTGCAGAAGACTTCGACTACGAAACAAGATGCAGGAAACCGTGGAGCTCAGTAGACTTAAGCGACGACTTTCAGCTCTGAGTAATGGCAAGACCGAGACTTCTCTTGACGATGACACGGGAGGCTCCAGAAGCACCCTCATTACACCAAACGACGACACTGTTCAGGAAGAGCCTGCGGCTCACTATGAAGAGCCCCACGACAGCGTGCTTGATGAGGATGAGTTTGGCCATAAGTTCGGGCGTGGTGAAATGCTTGATGATGTCGACACCTCTGCACCTTGGCGACTTCCATTCAGTAGAGACGTGTCACAGGAAAAGACCGTCGACCGAACTCAGCATCGCCACGATGACGTCCTGTCTAGGCGCACGACAGCAGATGCAGCGGGCCTCAATGATCCTGTCAATCCCGCCAGTGGTCACGTCAAGACTCTGAAAGATGCGCAGGAAGAAACACAGTTCAGCCAGCCACCAGCAACACATGAAGGTAAGGGCTGTGGACTAATTATTAAGCATGTCTGACGCTATCAGCTTTCCCGACCACATCCGCCAAATCCAAGATTTTCCGCCTTCTTCCAACAGACACTTCCGAAGACTTTCGCATGATCTCGATTTCGAACTTGCCGAATGATGTCAAGGCTGGAGATATCCTCTTCGCAGTCGCTGGAGGAGCTGTCGTTTGTCTCTCCATATCGCGGTCTGCAATAGTGGCAGAGTCGTGCATAGCTTATGTTACCTTCTATCACCACATTGCTGCCGCTAAATTCGTGGCTCATTACGAAGACCGCGAGCTCTTCATCAAGGGTCGCGCTGTCGACGTTGCCCATCTCCAGACTCCTGTTGTCCCAGACGCTCTCGAGCGTATGCGATCCGAATTCTGCACACGATGCCTCACAATCACTGGCTGCTATCCCACATTGTCCATTCTCGACGTGAAAGAGAACTTGTGCAATCTTGACTCACGCAACGAGGAGAACATTGTCGATATGGACTTCGACGGCGGAGACGTGATGTGCATCACTTTCATCTCGGTCGCTTCTGCAATCAGTGCATTTGACTACATGACTTCAGCGACAAGTTATACAGAATATCACGTTCAATGGTCGCACGATCCTTGCGCGAGGCGTCTCGATATGCCACAACGCAGAGACAGCGCTCTTGTCGTTCCCACGCCACCGCAGCACAGATCGTTGACATCAGGAGCATATCTTCGTCGGGTGAGGGCGAATGACGGAACACCTCTTGCCCCACGTCACAGACCTCCTCCGGGTGCTAAGGACTACACCGACCTTGACGCGACTGGTACCAGGAGCGGCGTGGATCTAATGTACGAGGAACGAAAAGAGCAGCACTTGGTCGAACGTGATGCTGTCTCGAATCCGATTGTGAGTATAGACCTTGAGGCACACCCAGCCATGCCTCAGCAGGGCGATCGTATCTCGATCGATAATCACGACCCTGAGGCGCAAGTAAGCTTGAGTGGCTTCTCCATCGTCGAGGAAGATGCCTCGCTCACGCATCGCGAGCTTGGTAGTGATGATAACGCCGGGCGCGCGAAACAGTCAAACCCGACATCTCCACCCGACTCAATTACAGACGATGTCACGGCAAGCAGCCACCCGGCAAAGCCCGTTCATCCCGGCCTCCTCGCATTCGCAGAAGCCATGGTCTCCATCTCTGAGCCGTCTTCATCTTTCTCCTCCATTCAAGATGGGAGTACTGTTGGTGAGTCTATCACGCAGCCCACGGCAGCTCCATCAGGGCTGGCAGCAAGCAAGTGGGCATCGAAGAGCGATATCACTCGTTCCGCTGTTCCATCTCCTGAGCTTGAGCCCGTCATGCGACTCCCAAACCCGCCATCTTTTGGCTTTGACCTTGAGAAGCTCATGAGACCGGGAGTGCCGAAGAAGCAAGCTGTTCAGACCATGCGTGGCAACGTCAACGCGAATGCGACTCCCGCCATAGCTGCAGGAGCTGATACAGTCAAGAGTGAAGCTGAAGACAATGATGAGAGTAGTGATGATGTTACCTCTTCTGGAAGTGGCAATGACGATGCTGTGAACTATGGACATTCTCGCATTCCGCACGGTACCAGTACTCCTCACGACAGAGACGCAGTCGGCGATGGTGGGCAACTCCAGCCTCAGCGTGGTCAAGCAAAGGAGGTTTTGGCAAATTATCGTCGTGGACGCAAGCTGGTGAGCTATGCTGATCTTTGAGCTACAAGACAGGAGTTGGGGAATCTATGGTCATGCTTGACTTCGAGGAGAGCATGGTTTCGATTAGCGAAAGGAATTATACACGCTATGAGCGGGTATCAGCATGAAACGGCAGTAAAAAGAAGCACATCATGCTAGTGACTTCATAGTAGCTTAGGTTAACACTCAAAACTGACTATACCTAAGAGGAACAAAAGAAGCACTTCTCTCAGCCGTCTTTCCAGGCTGCACTTTGATCTGTACTGAGTGTACTCGCATGTCATCAATGATACACAGTAGTAGTAGGACACTAGCCTGTGCAGAATGCTTGCGGCACTCTCCCGGAAAGGCTTCTAGACTGTTGTCCCCGTACAGTAGCATGAAACTACTGTTCATGTGGCACCGTATCTTCAATTTTTTGACATGGACAAACAATTGAGTCAACAACAAAGAAAAAGGCTCCAAGGAGGGTAGTGACCAAGTCGTCGGACCTCGGTATGCTGATTTGTCATCACATTTCTTACGGAGGACTTCCCGATAAGTTCGGCAAGTCGTCTTTGATTTCCAGCCATCCCATCTTATCGACCATCTGCACAACTACTTTGCCTGTATCTAGCATTGAATTCCACGGCTATAAGGCAGTAAGGAAATGACGGTGAGCTTCGTGACCTTATTAACATTGGCCATCATGCTAACAGTCGTAAGAAATCCACACCTACCTTCCAGGCCACTCCGGCACCATCGCTTACCACCTCCGACAACACACGAGTCCAGCTCGCCTTATCATGTCTCGCACCCAGACTCATCCCGCGACTTCGCCTTCCACGCATCTTCAGATCGTCCTCGCCTCCTGAAGTCTACGATACTCCCTGTGAGGAGCGTCTCGCCGCTTCCCTCGCAGATAAGCCGTTCGACCTGACCTCCGGTCTCTTTCCAGTCCGGACACAACTTGAAGACCGTGAAGATACTGTACTATACCTTGCATACGGCTCGAACTTGTGCCACGAGACCTTTCAAGGCAGAAGAGGCATCAAGCCCCTCGCAGCAATCAATGTAGTCGTCCCCAGCTTGCGATTGACGTTCGACTTGCCTGGAATGCCGTATCTGGAGCCATGCTTCGCCAACAGCGGCCCGCGCGACGTCGAGAAAGACCTGGCGCTCCTCGAGGAAGCCACCACATCCCGACCAAGGACGGCCGCCTCCGCGCCTTCCATTCCCACGCACAACGAAAAATCACCCCTCCTCCCACGGTC
>Ga0268250_10001022_pt1 | contig 12500 bp, 9 predicted proteins | sample AgamicAsSfe_FD_200448 | JGI IMG/M metagenome (GOLD analysis project Ga0268250, IMG submission 200448) | Agave microbial communities from Guanajuato, Mexico - As.Sf.e (v2) (version 2) | ecosystem: Host-associated > Plants > Phyllosphere > Phylloplane/Leaf | place: Guanajuato, Mexico | collected... | reverse complement strand
ATCACTCGAGTACAAGCGGTCGCTTCCATCTTCGAAGAGCTCGCGGATGGCACTGAAGATGTTTCTGCTGTCACCCCCCTCGTGGCCCGCTACGTGCAAGCCCATCGCCTCTGGACCGACCATCCAGACCCTGCAGTCGACTCCCTGGAAGCGCTCCCTGGTACCCTCGGCGGCGTACGATACGTTCGAGCTGGAGCCGCCATCAGCGCAACATCACAGTCGCCGCGTAGTCGTGACATCCGCACGATCGAGAAGCACTGGGGCTCTGACTGGTTCGAGAAGATACCTGCTGACATGACAGATTCAAACTGGTCGAGAGCGTCTGATTGCTCCCACCAACTCCTCCAACTCATCGCCGCGGATGCTAAGAACGGAGTAGAGCTCGAGACGGCAAAGTGCGCTTGGGCGCGGTCAATCCGCCGACGTAGAGATGAAAGTGCGTGGAAAGAGTTACGGATGCGTTGTCCTCGCTTCCCCTTCTTCATCACGGACGACGTTCGACCTCTGAGCCGACCGCCAAGTGTCAAACCGCGATACTGCTACAAGAATGGTGTTGCTCATCCGAAAGATCCCGTCAGAGAGCAATTTGGGGCGCCGGGACTGGGACGAAGCGAACCTTCTACGCGAGAGCTTTGTGCAAGCATGCCGACGCAACGCAAGAGACGTAAGCGATCACGACGAGACTCGGACGCCGATGGCGATACACACGCACCTGCTGGCAGTAACGACCGTGCTCGGGCGCCGGATGATCACATTTGGAAACAGAGAAGAGATGTATACCGGGAGAATATATCCGTGCCATTACCGTCGCATCCACGGGTAGTGTTGTCGTTGGGTGAACCGACTGTCGTAAGATCTCACACGACGAAAGCGAAGATGCGGAGTAGCACTGGATCGATGGACGTGGTCTCATGCGATGGCCCTGCTATCGCCGTGGAACTGCGTCGTGTCATCGAAACCCTGACTGTGCAAGAGAAAGAAGACTCGACGTTGGTCAAGCTGACTGGCTGCTGTTGCACCGGCTGCCGATCGAAAATCAATGTATTAGACGAGATGATCAGTGGCGTTGTGCGAGTTGCCAAACTACTCGAAAACTTGACCGGTCATCCAATCAGTGTCACTGACCCCTCGTTTGAAGAGTGATCATGTAACATATCTGCTTAGTTAGCTGCTATCGTCGATTATTGTCGATTGCTTGTGGATTTCGTGACGAGCACCAACGTATATATCTCAGCTTAATGGAAAGCGATATTGGAGATGACTTTTGTTTAGACAGATACTTGCCACACTACACGCAGTGAATGCACTCTAGGTAGACTGGATTCACCATGCCCCTTTCGGCGCTAGCGTCCTTCGTACTCCGCGCTAGCGCGGCAGCGGCTTGCCCGCGTCGCGTGTCTCAGACACGCACCGTGCCGTTCTGCTTGTAGGACGTTGACGTTGAAGAAGCAGTCATGGACCCTTACTTAAGTTATCAGCCTGCCTATCGCATAGTGGTGTGCCGCCAATGCTCGATCGGCGTTTGGCCGCACGCGGTGACCGCACACTTTCGATCCGACGCCCATGAGTTCACGCTTTCGCAGGTTCGCTAACTCGTGCAAGACCTAGAAGATCAGCGATTGGACTTTTGCCGGCCAGACGAATTGCAGACTCCGGCCTCGCCAGTCGTGTCGCTTTCAGATCTCCCTGTGTACCTGGACGGCCAGCGCTGCATTCTTAATCCTGCAAAATGTGCATACGTGTGTCGAAATAAGAAAGTCCTCCGCAAGCATTGAAAAGACGAGCATGGCTTCAGTTTATGCGAGGTCCTGGGACGGAGCAGTGCTGCGAAAAGGGAGATGATGCCCGAAAAGCATTATTCCAGCGTGTGACGACCTGTACCTTGCCAGCGACTCTTTGTTTCCGGCCATGGCAGTCGGTACTTCGAGGTTTTCACTGACACTGCGCGTCCGGCTGTTGACACCACGCCCCAAGTTTCGGCGAAAGATGCCATTATGTCAGAGCTAGCGAGTCTGGAGAGAACGCAGCAGCTTACAGGCAGGATATCTCAAGCGCCAAGGAGATCTCGCCGTGGCTGCAGTTGACACGATGGCTCAGCTATCTCGATGGTCATGCCTTGTGCGACATGGCCTGGTTCGCCTGGAGTGCATGTGCTGAGATCGAAGGCGAATTCGTCGAAATTTGCGCCAGTATCGATCGCCATCTTGAACAAGCGCTTTCAGCTATCCAGGAGGACCGCGTAAATCTATATGATCAGGTGCGAATCAATAGCTTCTTGCAGCGGCCGAGAGCTAGCGATAAGCCACTTGCGTTCAGACTGCAAAAATCCAGGTATCGCGCCTACCGGAATGTGTGGAAGCGCTCACTCTGTTTCACGCATGGTACATAGAAGGACGATCACTGACCGCGGTTGAAACACCGGCTGACCAACGGCCAGATCGTTTAGCATACCGAGGCTATTTTGCATGATCGAGTACCTCCAGTGTCTCAAGGCCAGCGGCGATGATTCAGAAGGAATGTTCCTTGCTGCGCAGGCGGATATCGATCACAGCTGCCTCAGACTTTGCATGTCTCTGCTTGATCAGTGAAGTTAATGGTTCGGTTTTCTCTGGTTTTGGGGTCAGAACCGAACCAACCAGTTTGTGGAAGCAGACGAATCAAAATAACCATTGGAAACCACTTCCCGATTAGGTAACTGCCGCGACACTTATATTACACATCTTATCCAAGGCGATCTGCTTTAGTGTCAGCTTATCATAGCCCACGATACCAATTTTCTGTCTCAAAGACCAGAGTCGCCATTAGTATGCTTACCATGTATGAAGGTATCCTTCATTGCCAAAGGTTCACACAACAAATTGCGTCATTCCGCGGCTGAGATACGTGTTTTAGGTATGTACCTCAGCCATCAAGACCAATGATTGGAGCGTAGAGGTTACCCAATTGGGCTTTGGTTTCCATTGGAAACCAGCGACCGCGGACCGAACCAACCAGATCAGCGGCAGTACTTGAACCATAACCAACCAAACCGAACCGTTCAAACCATTTTGACCAATTTTACCGAACCATTAACTTCACTGTGCTTGATCAAACTTTGAACGACGATATCCAAGAGAGCGTCATAGTCGGGTTTTTCACTGTTGCAGAAATCGACGTGACGAAAAATATCTTCGCGAAGCACATGTATACAGCAAGGGCGAGGCAACCTACCCAGCTGAGCTCATTGACGAGATGGAGGAGCGGTTCTTGGCATATAGCTCGCGCACTCCGTTCAGCTGGGCCAGTGAACTTATTGGTTCGGTTCATTCGGTCAAATTGGTTCAACTGGTTCGTTTTGGTTCGTTTTGGTTCGGCCTCTGGCGCTGATCTGATTGGTTCGGTTTGTGGTTGTTGGTTTCCAATGGAAACCAGATCACAATGCGGTAACCTTCGCGCTCCAATCACCGAGCATATTGAAGAATGTACGTACCCAGATACGTGCGCAGCTGCAAGTACGTACCCGAATACGTACTCAAGTACGTACCATCTCAGCTCTGCGAGTCATGTAACTTGGCGAGGCCGTCCGCTTTGTTGAGCGCGTAAGAGGCCATTGAACAACAAAGGCTGCAACGTCTTTACTCGATTCGTCCCAAAATGCTATCGTGTGAACTAGTGCAGTGTTGAGAACCTGTAACCGTGTATAGAAAACTGGGAAGTCAGGTATCTTATTTGAACAGGCGGAGCGGACTTCGAGTCAATCATTTGGGAGCGATTACCTAATGCGGAAGTGGTACGGTTTTTTATTGGTTTCCAACGGTTCATACGGTTCACAGATTTTTACGAGCTGGTTGGTTCGGTTCTGGGCCAAATACCGAACCAACCGAACCAATAAGTTCACTGAGCTGAGCCTACCGTCTGCCCGCTTGCGCGAAAAAAATTTCGTGATTCGACAACAAGCCTGGGCTGTATACTCAGACTAATACTCTGGAACGAGGAAGGAAACGCTATGTCGTACAGGCAGATTGGCCAGCTCACTATGGTCAGCCTTAAGAGAGTTCGCCTGTGCGCAAGTACAGAAGGTGCAGAGCCAGCTTGAATGACTACTACTCGTGCACCCAGAATAACGTCGCAGTGTCTTAGGGGTTGACTTCTTGATGCATGGCGTGGCTGATGATGCGTCTAACAGCAGCTGCAGCTGGAATTATCTCAAACTAGAGCGTAACACGACGGGACAGCTGCCGATACGAGATAACGGGTTGCTGGAGAGTGTACTCGATGAGCACTGGGCCTCGGAAGTCAAGCTACCGAAAAATAAGCCAGGAATGGCACGCCTTCCTAGGCTTTCTGCCACCCAACGTGTCGTCCACCATCGAAATGGCCCGACCTCTACCGGGAATGTTTGAGCAAAAAGTTGATTTACCCCGAACATTCCCGACGGCCCGCAAAAGAGGCATGGAGCGTGATTACACGTCTGAATCCACGCAAAAGTGTAGGAGGACAATGTAGCCCAACTTGAAAGATTTGCTGCATTTAAGGTTCTCATCTGGATTGATCCATAGAAAAGTAAAGAGAAAGACATTGAACACCACTTGACTATGGGAAGTGCGATGGAAGTACGAAACGATAACTTATAACACGTACAAATTTCAGCCTCATGTGAAAGATCGTCTGTTTCCTGCTACTTCCTGGATCCCAATACTTCAAGAGGATCGACCTTCGAATGGGATCGACCCTATGTTTTTTTCGCTTCAGCCGATCAGAATTACACATGTGGGTGTCGAACCCCATTAGACCTTTTTCAGCCAGCGCGTCTTTCTTCGTGTCTCGCTCGCGCCACGTTTGAGTCTGCGCGTCTTTCACATAGGGCGTATCATGAGCTTGAGAATACGGGCGAAAGAGGTCCCCAGGGCATAACCTCCAGTATGTGTTAATGTACGGAAGTGTGCAGCCAACACAAGGAGGTGCCTATTGAAGCGCAGTATAGCAGCCATCCTTGGTGGCTTTGGGGGTCGTTCAGCTCAAGCTCAAGCTCAAGCCCCGCGATGATGCTGCAGCCACATGCATTTACGCTTCGACACAGCCCATTAACTGAGCTCGGGAACCCCGGGCTTCCTCTGCAGCCGCGCTGGCTTGACCAACGAGGCCGAGATGCACTTGAAAGCGATGTAGCGCAGCTGTACATCTGCACCTCTGCTGAACGTTCCAAAGCTTTGCGTTCAACAGTGTCGCAGCAACGCCACCGCTCACCTTGATACTCAACTGCATCTTTACAAGGGTTTCACTATGCTCCTCACAAGGCAGTGCACGGTAAATTAGTCTGCTGATGTGGCGGAGATCCCTAAGCGTCTAAAATTTGAAGCCTAGTATATGAGTCTGCGCTGGGGATGACTGCTCCCTGTTGTGATTTGGCTTCTCACATGCTAGAGGTTTCGATGGCCCACATTATCACGTGACTCATGCGGAGTCAAGAACATTCTAAAGACCTCACAGGCAGGGATATAAGGGACCATCCATACCACCGTTTAGATTTTAGATAGACAAGCAACGCAATTCTCATTTCTCACAACACTCCCCAACCAAGCTGGGGTTTAGCGTCCACAAATGCGGCCTAAGTTAGCGCAAACGGCAAATTTAATAGGGTTGATGCGCGTTCGGGGAAGACTGTTCCTCGACCCATTTTGGACAGAATGTCTCGCAATTATTCTGTACCTATATATCGGCGTCTTGTTGCAGGTCTCGCTGTTATAGCAATGAATTTCTCTTTTGAAATCCGTATCGACCAATTACGTCGCTCTAGCAGTCGCCAGGGCTGACGGGGTCCAGTCGAAGCGCGTAGGTCTAGCTCTAGCGTTCCGCGATCTCATCGCTAGCGTGGTTCGCCCGCGTCGCGCGTCTCAGACATGTAAAGTGCCGTCATGCTTGTAGGACATCGGCATTAAAGAAGCAGCCTTAGACACTTGATTGCAGTATCAGCCTGCGTGTCGTTGATGCTCGTCGACATTTTGATGCTCGCGGTGACTGCGCACTTTCGATCCGTGGCCCACGAATTCACACTTCCGCAAAATCGTCGACTTGTGCAAGACGTGAAAGATCAGCGGCTGGACCTTGGCCGGCCAGACGAGCTGCAAACTCCGGCCTCGCCAGTCGTGTCGCTTTCCGGCCTGCCTGTATACGTGGGCGGCCAGCGCTGCATTCTCGAAATTCCCAAGACTGCAAACGTGTGTCGAAAATAAAAATTTTCGCAAGCATTGGTTCCGAGGTTCCGCGTGCGACGACCTGTTCTTTGACAGCGACTCTTTGCCTCCAGCCATGGCAGCCATTACTTCGAGGTACACATTGACATTGCGCATCAGACAGCTGATAAGCCATGTCTTCTGTCAAACTAGATGACTTAGACTTCATGTTCACTATCAATTGTGAAGGACGGTGGGAGTCCACACTTTGCCGAACGCAAATCAAGGTAAACTCTCAGCTGAGCTTTGCATCTGCGAACGCCACGAGCGGCTATGCCTGCCAATTAGCTGAGACGTCAGCCGCACTGATCGCTCGCTGGATTGACTGCGGCGGATCGAGTCCCTCCCACCTTCCTGCACTTCTTCCCATCTCAACACACTTTTGCTTGCACTGCACACCTTAGGCATTCCTACGACCAGCCGTATCCCTATACGGAATTCACTAATACACGAATTTACTTGACTGCTACGCCTTTGAATCCACGACCTTCTAGAGCACAGCCTGGCGACCGTGGCACGGCGTGGAACGAATAGCCTTACCACAATGTCAGCGAAGGATGTATTCGACCTGGTTCTCAGCGCCGTCGAAGTCGTCAAGATATCTATTGAGGTTTACCAGGCTGTACAAGACAAGTCCGGTATACCCAAAAGGCTCAGGACAGTCTCTGACACACTACCTTCTGTGCTCGAGATTCTCGAGAACGCCGAGGCACAATACAACGCCAGACAGCCAGATCAGCAAGCATGGATCACTGCAGGTTCGGATGTCAGACACTGCGAAGAGGCGTGTCAGGACTTGCAAAGCCTTTTGAAGACCGTTTACCCAAAAGCTGATGCGAGCAAAGTCGGCCGCTTCTTCAAAGGCACGGGAACTATACTCAGTGGCAAGGGCAAGACTGCTGAGCAGCTGCTGGCAGAGATTCATGGACATCTAAAGCTCTTGATGGACCGCCAGATCATCACGAGCACTATGTTGCTTCAGGAGATCAAGAGAACCGTCGACGAAATCTTCCCGAAGTCAGGTATCATACAGAACAATACACACGGTATAAACGTAGCTGGCGATCAGAACTTCAACAACACTGGATCCGGCCATATGATCAATGGGCAGGGGAGTACCGTCAATTTCAACCAAAGTACGTGAAGCGACAAAAGATGAAGATATAGGGATGTGGTAACGCTCTTGGCTTGCATGATGAGTGCGTTCGGACACCGTAAATACAGAGGGGCGAAGGTGGTTTCATGTCATGATGGTCACTGATTCGGTTCCTTTCCTTAGCAAACAACGAAAGTAGATACTATGCAGACTGTAAGTAGAGCTTAGGGCGCTTCGATTATATCGGAAGAAGAATGCTGAAGATGAGACCAGTATCGAATGCTGATACGACTCGGAGTGCTCTTCTCACAATAGGACACAGAGATCACAAGCCTTTCTCCGGTCAGAATTCAAGCATATTGCAGGCATGGATCACAAGCTCGTACAGAGGAACCTCAAGTCTCAGCACATCAGGTAAGGTCTCATTTTAAGCTCGAGGTCTCATACTGCGAGCTTTCCATTGCCTCATACTGAATAATCGCTGGCCGTAGACACTTCCGATATCGGTAGCTTTGTACGCATCTTCCAACGAATCTCCAATGTTGAGCCTGAGGCCATATACGAGCGGCTCAAAGGAAGAAAATCTGTTGGCACAAATAGATGGTTGGTGGATCATAACAGCTTTGAAACGTGGCTGTCCGGGAATGCACCTTCACATCGCCGATTGTGGATTTCGGGCAAAGGTATGAACTATGCCACCTGAATTGGGCTACTATATCACTGATGCAACTTTGCAGTTGGCTCAGGTAAAAGCACTCTCACGTGAGTCGGCTCCCTTCGGTCTATTCGTGCGTGCATAGGTGGTTCGCTGACTTTGACAGGACCACCGTGATCGATGAGTGCCGCGCTAAGTGCTCTTCCGCTGTGCTGATATTCTTTTTTCAAAGTCAAGATGATACTGCCGTTTCGTTGTTCGAAAGTCTGACGAAACAACTCGTCGCCACGATGATTAGTACTACAACACCATGTTCTCCAGAGATCCTCTTAGCCCTTGAGAAGGCATACGGTAACGGGATCCCAAGGCCAGAGGCCTCGCAAGTCATCACCAATCTGGTTCTCCCTCTTTGTTCGCATCTCCCAGAAATTACTTTGGTGATCGACGGGTTCGATGAGTGTAAACAGACGGAACTGCGACTTATCTGGGATGGGATCAACAGGATCCTCAAGAACGTCCATGCCAAAGTTCTGATTAGTAGTGAAGATCAGACCAATCTCCACCTCAAAGGGTTCGACCGAATCCGAATCGACCAGCAGCATAACCAGGCTGATATTGATACCTACATCAACGAACAGATTTCTGGACTGTCAGGGTCGGATCAGCTTTTTGGCGACGAAAATTTGCGACGAAATATCAAGATCAAGCTACAAAATAAGGCTGATGGAATGTTGGTCTTAGCTCAATCTAAACATGCACTATTTACTAACGAGGGCAGGTTTCTTTGGATACACTTGGTGCTTCAGATCATACAATATGAATGTAGCTCTCCACACGAAGTCAAAGAAGCCGTAGAGAGACTTCCACCTGGTCTTGAGGCAATATACTCACGCTGTTTGGCGAGGAAGTGCGCTGATCGGCTGCTTTGCGACATCAATCTACTTCTCTGGGTCTGTGCTGCACCTGAGCCTTTTGGGGTCGAGGCTCTCCGGGAACTGTTGGCCACGAATTTGCAGAACGGGCAAGTATCTACGGAAGAAATGCGTACTGAAGCATATCTACTACAGTCGGGAGTTGGGTTGGTCACGCTCGAGATTGGGAGGAAACTTATCCTGCCTGTACACTCTACTGCGCGAGACTTTGTCTTCTCCAATTCAGCACGTCGACATTTCGCATTGATGTCGACAGAAGCGGACTCCAACGAGTCATGGCCGCTTTGTATCAATGCTAAGCTATGGAGCGAGCGCACGTTCCGATCGGCACTGGGATCACTCTGTCTGTCTCAAATCGAGCTAGGAACTTCTCTAGGAGTGGCAATGCGACCGGACCCAGCAAGGATTCTCATGCCGCAGCCCAAGATACCAAAAATCTTGCGTTCACTGATACCATTGAAAAGTTCGCAAAGACCAGCTGAGATAACGATCAATCCGTCGACGTTCAGGCGACCAACACGACAGATGACAGCTAAAGTCTTCCTTCAATACGCCATAGACAACTGGTTAACTTGCAACAGAACCATCGCTCCAGATGGTGTCGTATTCCCATGGATGGCGCAGATAAACAGAAGAACGAGCTTACATACTAACCAACAGCTGTTTGAAAAAGTGGCCAAAGGACGTAATGACTCGTTCGGCGTGCATCCTTGGCCTTGGCAGTCACTCAATTCGCACTTGTTGAGCATGTTTGCCTATGCGGTGGCTAACGATCATGTGCCGCTCATGCGAGTAGTCAAAAAGAACCGCAAAAGTCTTCCGCCGGATGTTTTCGACAGACCTCTTCCAGAACACGGCGAGATGTTGGCTATCCATGTTGCAACGAGAAAAGGATTCACGGGCATCATCAACGAACTTCTTGATATTTGTGATGTGAGCAGAGTCTGTCGATCGACAGGAGAGAATGTTTTACATCTCTCAGCCAAGACTGGGGAAATCAATCACTTCATGACCTTCCGTGAAATTTCAACGATAAATGCTGATCTACAGGACAAGTTTGGCCAGACGCCGCTACACTTGGCTGCCATCAATGGCAATGAGTCGGTGGTGCAGGTGCTGCTTGAGAAAGCACGGGTCGAGGTCAATGTGACGGACAAAGACAGTCAGACGCCGCTACACTTGGCTGCCATCAATGGCAATGAAGAAGTGATGAAGACGCTGCTCGAGACAGCACGGGTCGAGGTCAACTTGAAGGACAAAGATGGTCAGACGCCGCTACACTTGGCTGCCATCAATGGCAATGAAGAGGTGGTGAAGATGCTGCTCAAGACAGAGCGAGTCGAGGTCAATGTGATGGACAAAGATGGTCGATCGCCGCTACACTGGGCTGCCATCAATGGCAGCGTAGCGATGGTGAAGATGCTGCTTGATACAGCACGGGTCGAGGTTAACTGCACGGCCAAAGTTGCTCGTACGGCGCTACACTGGGCTACCATCAATGGCAGCGAAGAGGTGGTGAAGATGCTGCTTAAGACAGCACGGGTCGAAGTCAACTTGAGAGACATAGCTGGTCGGACGCCACTACACTTGGCTGCCATCGACGGCAACGAAGCGGTGATGAAGATGCTGCTTGAGACAGCACGGGTCGAGGTCAACTTGAGAGACGAAGCTAGCTGGACACCGCTACATCTGGCTGCTTACAATAACAACCAAGCGATGGTGAAGATGCTGCTTGAGACAGCGCGGGTCAAGGTCAACTTGACGGACAAAGATGGTCAAACGCCGCTATACTGGGCTGTCATAAATGGCAGTGAAGCGATGGTGAAGATGCTGCTTGATACAGCACGGGTCGAGGTTAACCTCACGGACAAAGTTGCTCGAACGGCGCTACACTGGGCTGCCATCAATGGCAGCGAAGGGGTGGTGAAGATGCTGCTTGAGACAGCACGGGTCGAAGTCAACTTGAGAGACATAGCTGGTCGGACGCCGCTACACTTGGCTGCCATCGACGGCAACGAAACGATGGTGAAGATGCTGCTTGAGAATCCACGGGTCCAAGTCAACTTGAAGGACAAAGATGGTCAGACGTTGCTACACTGGGCTGCCATCAATGGCAGCGAAGGGGTGGTGAAGATGCTGCTTAAGACAGCACGGGTCGAAGTCAACTTGAGAGACAAAGCTGGTCGAACGCCGCTACATCTGGCTGCGTACAATAACAACCAAGCGATGGTGAAGATGCTGCTTGAGACGGCACGGGTCGAGGTCAACGCGGCGGCCATAGATGGTCAGACACCGCTACAGCTGGCTGCTGCAAAAGGCTACGAGGTGGTGGTGAAGATACTGCTTGAGACAGCACGAGTGGGTGACGGATATGGCGCTGCCGATCTTCAACAGTATTGACGTCGAAAAAGACTTCTGGAAGCCTTGAGCATTACAATGTCCTTGATCATAGGGTGACCGTGCAATGAAGCGAGAAACACGCGCCGTTGCACCCAGTGAAGCATGCGCTTTCAGTCCACATCGGACCCATATAAGTCTGGGGTCAAATAGGAAATCCGTGCGATGTCATCGAGCTCATGGTTCACCACTGGAAAGCAGTAAGTCCAAACCGAACCCACTAGATCAGCACCAAAGGAGAAATCAAACCCAACCGAATCGAACTGGCTCAACCAAATCAACCGAATGGATCGAACCAATAACTTCACTGGTCCAGCCAGCTTTCTGGCAGACTGCCCGACGAACATACGTAGCGATCTTTGTTCTGGGTGTGCCACGAGAGCACTTTATTTTTGACATAATGCGGATATCACGATTGGACATCGGGATGGTGGGGAACATTCTTGACTCGTTGGCCCAAGTGGACGCCGAAGAATAGATGAGGGCAGTTTTGAGCAAGTTGAAAGACCATTGCGCCTTGCTGGAGCCATTGGACGCCCAGACCACATTGCGAATTATCATGGAAGTGGACGAAGACTCCCCGCCTAGTCTCGACAATGAACAGCGAGGCAAGGATATACCAGATCCTTCACAGAATGGTACATGCTGCATCAAAGAGCATGCCACGAAAATGGTAAAGATTCGGGGTGTGAAAGCTGGAAGACTGGCTTTTGACTTATGGTATGAACATGCTCAAACAACGCCACAATTGTCTGCATATACCTCGAGCCAGCCATTAGGACTCGACGGAGCGCCAAGCTCTTCAACGAACGTGTATGGTACTCCTCTGACTCAAATGGAGTCCGATGACTAGAGCTACCTCGACAAGAGCGGGATGTCATCGCCTGGCGTGCCAGGTTCGCCCGATAGACAAAAGCAGTGACCACTATCTTCTCGTCTCACAATGATCTTGTCCACTCGTGTTCAGTCTGGTCCGCTTCCTCCGAGCTTCTTTGTCGACGCTTTCTTCCTCAAGGTAAGCATCGTCACCGGATCTTCCTCTTTTGACAAGACTTAGAAACAAGCATGGCTGGCTGTTTGACCACTTTGCGGAGGGAAACAGATTACTCTGATAGAATCACAAAATTATCGAAAACCCTCCCGAAAACCCTTCTGAAAACCCTCCCGAAAACCCTCCCGAAAACACTCCCGCAAACCCTCCCGTAAGC
>Ga0268250_10001021_pt1 | contig 12507 bp, 12 predicted proteins | sample AgamicAsSfe_FD_200448 | JGI IMG/M metagenome (GOLD analysis project Ga0268250, IMG submission 200448) | Agave microbial communities from Guanajuato, Mexico - As.Sf.e (v2) (version 2) | ecosystem: Host-associated > Plants > Phyllosphere > Phylloplane/Leaf | place: Guanajuato, Mexico | collected... | reverse complement strand
GATGGAAGCGACGCTGAGGTGTACAATTTCGATGGTGTGGATTGGACACTGCCGTGGGAAGGGCAAGTGGATTTCCACGCCCCTCGTCGCACCATGGACCAGCACTGTATTAGCGGTGTAATCAACAGCCCCACCGATTCGAACACCTTCATACCCATGATCACTTACCCATGGCGCGAAGCACGGGACTGCCCGAACAAAGTTTTCGACCTCAGCGACGCCTGGCGTTGGCTATCAGAAAAAGAGACCAACCATACCGCTGACTTCATCCCCACGACAGAGAAGAAATGGCACGGAAGCGGAGCATTTCGTTCAACGCGCAAGCTAAAGTCGCCTATCCCCGAGCTCATGATGCTTTCTATGCTGTCGACCCCTACTACACCAAACATCCAACTCAACCCGCTGCTTCAGAACCAAGACTCTATGAAGGACAAGAACCAGTTCTGCCCATTCAAGAGTGTTGCAACACCTTGCACTGTGAACATCGCTCTTCTTGAGGATACGGAGTTCACAATCATGGAGTTGCTGTCTTACTTTCCGCAGCATTACTATTGGGGTCACGCAGCGGAGCGCATGGCAAAGGCTGGCGTGACGGGGAGTATGATACGGGAGTTCCTTATCATGACGCGAGGGCTTCAAGGCGATGAGGTGGTGAAGCCAGGTAGTATCTCATGTGCTGCTATGGCTGCAAGGAAGAGGGACTGCGTCAAGCTCGAGGAGGTTGAAGAAATGGACATCGACGAAGTCGGCAAAGACACACCTACACCTTCACCTGCTCTCAAATCCTCAGTCATCGACATGACCACGAACCATACGGCTGAAGGATGGGTCTACGATGTTTGGGAGAAGATCGATTACCCACTTCTCGCCCTCGCCCACGGCTTACAGTCGTTGCCTACTGGCCCGGACGCCGGACCACTGACAGCACTCATACTCTGGTGCAGAGAGAAAGGTCAATACCGAGCTCTGCTAAGTGAAGTACCTACGCTGCTCCGGGCAGCAGATATTGAACCGCTTATCGAATCCGGTAACGATGGATGTCCGGACAGAGAGTTCGCAGGCAGGCATGCTGGATCGTTGAAGAAGGATAGGATGAGGGTAGTTCGAGACGCTGGTGCTAACAAGAGGGCACTTAGTGGTTGTGTAGATGATAGCCAGGGAAAGAGGAAGAGGCTTTGGTAGACGGCCTGCGGGATCATTCAAATCTCTCAACGGAGGTGAGAGGAACGCGGGTTGCAACTGAAGAAGTCTTGGAGAACATGTTGGGCTCGGTCAGGCGTTTTAGCTGTGAGAATGCCCCACGAATGGTATGGCCACCAAGGTTACTTGCCGATCGCCATCTTGTAGAAAACTGAAGACTACTTGAAAATATGAATTGAAGAACAAAACGTTCTGCATGAAGACGCTGAGATTTTATACGCAACGGCTGAATTCGGTAGGAGGGTGACTATGGCAACTCTTCACGCCACGGTGTTCTAGATACCTGTGTCCGATACCATGCGAGGTCTGTACACGACGTCCATGTCCGATCTTCTGAAGATCGAGCGCATCACGACTCTGGCTTCATTGCATAGGTATGCCTGGTAGGGGTCCGAGTCCGCACTACAACGGGTCAGCACTCTCTACTCATTCTTCACATCTGTACTTACAGCAGGTGCCGGCGATGGACATCCGCCCTTGGAGCTTAGATAGCAACCCATAGCAGCAGCTTGTTTCATCAAGCACCTCTCATTCGCGCTGAGCAGGTTCATTGGCACAACCGGCATTGCGCATTCACAACCCTCCTTAAAGGTAGGTGTTGGCTCTTTGTGTCTGTTCCTGTGCGTGCGATTGTGTTTTCGCACACCACTTGGAGTTGGAGCAAGACTGGCTTGTGGTGCAGCCCAAGGGTAGGGCGTTGCGACAGCGGCGGTAACGAATAAGATGGTCGCCAGGAGGGTTGATATATGCATCTTGAGCGGTATGGGCGTTTGATAAGCTTCAAAACGATCTGAAAGTAAAACTGTGTAAGATGCAGGCAGCCAAGAGCTTCGGATCTTTTGCAGATGATCAATCTTGTAGGCACCGCGAGTGCCACGCGGCAGAAGGCCTCTTCTATTGACAATTCGCAGTTCAGTACGCGGCGCAATATGTATTGATGAAGTTCCATCTAAACTTGCGTCGTCGTTGACCAGTGACGTGCTGCCGGTTAAACACACATATTCGAATACGGAAGTGCCATGGCGTCGACAAGCGACAAGGATTTTTCTTAGCTCTTCAAGTCAGCTCCCTACAAAAGTGCTGGAATGTGAAGCTCGAAAGTTCAAGAGGTGTCTTGCTATGTTGAAGAGCTTTCAAGCTTTTCTTTGTGAGTTGGTCAAAAGCTTTCGCATGCCACCGGATTCGCTAGATGTGACGAATTCTGTTGATTACGACGACGCCACATTCTCCTCTGTGTTCTGGTCGCCAATATCGTGGTCTAAGGCCCGTATCGTGTTGAATCGATTTCTGCTTCATCTAATCTTTTGGGATAATGATCTTAACCTAAGGTTTGCTGAGCTAGAAGACCGTTCGGAGTAACACTACTGTGTACCTGAGGGGACGAATTGATTATCAAACTCTGGATTCATAAGCTTGCATGAAGTAAATCGATAAGTTCAGCAGAGTGTGTGGCCTATAAAATCATGACACCAATTTCGATTGGTAGACGCCATCCGATGCGGACGCATACTCGATTAGATACTTCTCGTTGGGCGAGCCTGAGTAGGTATCTGTAGGTATGGGCATATTGTTCATACACACACTCTCTTCGACTCTTCGCAAGGATAGGCATTCATCGCTTCAAGCATACGCCGAGTACCTCCAACGAGACCTCAAGGATGAAACTGGTGTACGTTTTTCTCTAGTCGCTTCCATGATACGAGACTATACAGTTATCTCTCAAACGTTGAACCAATCTTGAGGCCTGTATACTCATGTTGAACCCATACTGGGTCAAAGGTTACTGCCTTTCCTGAGAGATGCAAGTTCTCCGATGGTCCTGGAATAGTGTCCAAACCTGGAACTTCGATGAAGGTTCATCTCAAAGCAAATCAGTCGATATCGAAGTCGTCATGATCTGTTCATACTCGCATGTGTTTGGGATATGGTAGGCTTGGTAAGACAATGGTCTGAATCGAAGCATGAGCAGATGGCAGTGTTGAGCGACAAAGACAGCGCCAAAAGCTGCCTTCCTCGGCAGCGTCTTGGCACCCCCTCCACCCCCCATTGGCCCCATCACCCATCAATCTACTCACTTTAGAACTTCCTGCACGGTCATCTACACATATCCATCGATGCAATAACACAATGGCGGCTTCAGAGACCCAAGGTGTATCGTATGAAGCTGAACACGTCCATTCGGTCTACGAAGAAATTGCGTCGCACTTTTCGTCCACTCGCTACAAGGTGTGCGTCCACCCTTGCTACTAGTGGCATAAATCAGAAAGAGAGCATTTATGACTAACAAGATATCAGCCATGGCCTATCGTCGAACGTTTTCTGAAGGAACAGTGTGATGGCGCTATAGGTGCCGATGTGGGATGTGGAAACGGAAAATACTTGGCTGTTAATAAGAAAGTGTGGATCGTGGGTAGTGACCGGTAAGTTTGAATGACTGTTTCGAGCATTACGAATAATTGTTCTAGGGTTAACGAAGATGTAGATCAACAAACCTTGTCAAGATTGCCAAACAACATGAGCCGCACGATGTGGTCGTAGCAGACAACCTCTCGCTACCTCATCCAAATGGTGTATTTGATTTTGCTATTTCGATAGCGGTCGTGCATCATTTATCTACGCCAGCAAGGAGGGTGGAGGCCGTGAAATGTGTTTTGGACCTACTGCGGCCATCATCATCATCATCTCATGGGAACGGTGATGGTAAGGTGGAAGGTGGTAGAGCACTGATCTACGTTTGGGCACTCGAGCAAAAAGATAGTCGAAGAGGATGGGACGAGGGTCACGAGCAGGATGTCATGGTGCCGTGGGTCTTGAAGCAGAAAAAGGACAAGGAGAAAGGACGGAAGAAGAAGAATGAGAGTCAAGCTCACGAAGAAGAGGCGCCGAAGCCAGATGGTGACAAGACATTCTTGAGATATTATCACCTGTATCGGAAAGGGGAGCTTGAGGGTGATATTGAGCAGGCTGGCGGAGTGGTGTTGGAATCGGGCTACGAGAAGGATAACTGGTGGGCTATTGCGAGATTACGATAACCACCTCTATGATATCTGAATTGCTGTGCTGTACGTCGTGTGCGACTGTACGGTGTAACTCTGCGCGTCCCCTTTTCTGCGTTCCGAAGACACCAAGCACGCAGATGTCCTTACTACTTACTCAAGTCAACAGGTAGAGCATGGCTGCTCTCGGTCAGCGGAAACAGCTGATGATAGAAGCCTAGAGCGCCAGCTACGAGTACGAGGTAATAGGCTACTGTCCATCCAACACCCTTCCCTTGATAAGCTGGAACATTCCTTTGCTCATCATCTTTCTTATCGACATCTGGCGGTCCGATGGGGATGCCAGCTTCAACTCCCACACGACCGTAGAAGCGTGGAAGCCCCATCCAGTTGCAAAAGGTATGCGCTAGCATGCACGTGTACACATTTCCAGTCCTGATGAAGACGAAGGCGGCGAAGAACCCGAAGAGCGATGTGTATGTGAACTGGAAGAGTGAACGAAGCACGGCGATGAAGAACGGGACTTCAGAATGGGTTATGCGGAATTCGTAAAGGTGGTGCAGATGCGCGATGCCGAAGTACAGTGGTGTGAGGAACACGATTTGCTTGCCGGAGAATTGGGCGAGGACATGGAGGGGGACGATGAAGGAGCGCCAGACGAGCTCTTCACTGACGGGGCCCTGGTGTGCGAGTGTTAGCGGAGCAGGAAGTAACTCGAAGTAGACAACGTACGACTACAAAATTCCGGTATCCGATCCAGCTACTCAAGGACTCGTTGACACCGTTTAGCTTGATCCAGTCTCTCCAACCATCGTCTACAATACCATGCTCGAAGATTGGGCCTGCGAAGAGGATCACGACCAACAGCATGGTCCGGATGGTATCTACGGGTGAAACAGGCCATATGCCAAGCAGGCTGAGGATCTCCATGGCGGACGCATCATGTTGGTAGAGTACGATTACGGTGAGGACAGAGCATAGGGCAGTGGAGAAGGTAACTGCGCGTACACGGGCGCGTATCGACGACGGTGCATCGCGCGTGAGAGTCGGAGAGGGTCGCGTTGCGGGCGACAGGTAGAAGGGGATTACGTAGATGAAGACATAGGCAGCCTGCAATCGCGTGTGTTAGCCATATTTAGGCGCAGGTGTTGGCTGTACTTCAGCATGTTTGGCGCATGCGGTGCGATTGGGTGAGAGGAAGGGCAATGGTGGTGGGGGTGGGAGCTTGAAACAAACGTACCGACAGAAGCGCCGCAGCACTCGCAGAGAGGACGGGCGGTTTGGGGACTGACGACACGTTAGACTCCATGGCAATGTTTCGACGAAGAAGCGCAACAGAGTTGGTCCGATGTGGGTCGCGCAGGCGTTTAGGAGGGTTTGAAGTCAAAGGGAGCCCTCACAGGCCAATGGATCGTCACTTACCGCCCTTGACATGTCGCTCGTACAAGTCCTCGAGCGCGCTGAGCTTGTCTCGCCAGCCGTTGAGGGGCGGAGGCATGGCAAGATGTTGCAAAAAAGCAGCAACTCGTCAAACACGCTATACTTGGACTAGGAAAAGAACCATGAGCGAGCTGTTATACCTGACCTCGGCCCCCCCGCGTTGTCGCGAGCATGTTGTTTCGCACAGGACAGCCCCCGACTATCGATAAACCGCCGGCTCCCAAATCGCCCTCGCACGCTGCTGGTCACGTGCGCCCGATCGTCCGTTCGTCTCGGCTCCTGTCACGTCCCAGGCCCTCTGCCAAAACCCCCGGCGACTTAGCACGACCTCCCGCGTTACCCCTGCAGGACGCACACCGCAAGGCCCACTGGCCAGCTTCTCTGCCACTCAACGGCTAGTCCGGATCGCTGCTCGTCGTCACTGGCCCGTCCTAAAATATAATTTCATTTTAACGTTCAACCGCGACGCGCCTCTGGCGACCTGCTAGGAGAGCCGTTTGGACGAGGGTTCCCCGGGCGCATCGCATCGTCGCGTGGACCGCGCATCCAGAAGCTCATATCCTTCAGTCGCCATCCGCATAGGCTAGACAAAGGGCATATTGTGCGCATTGGGGACATCTCTGTACAAGTCATCATAATTCGCGGGTCGTGCTCCATCGCTTGCCGGGGCTGAGCTGTCAATTGGATCGCACCTGCAGCGCGAACCTGCTTCTGCATAGAGCCACGAACCCTCTTTAGGCCGAGCTGCTGCCAAACGCCCGTCTTCCTCGATTCACCACCACTCCTCGCCCTCTCTCCATCAATTCTTCTTACTGTTAATGCCTGCGGGCCGCCATTCTTTTTGATATGTTTTAGCACTTTTGTCACTCATTGACTACCTTCACACACGGTCTTTACGTCCTCTTTTTACTGCCTTTCTACCCATTCCCCATCATTAATGATCGGTTTCGACTTCTCCGCAGCACGCGTTTACCAGCCCACATATCGGCATCCTCGGCCCACCACACCACCACAGCATGTCCTCATCACAACACCGTCGCGCAGACTCGCAAAACAAACTCGAACAAGGTCCCAGATTTTCGCCGCCACAATCGCAGTCGATAAACTCGTCTCCTGTCCGCAAGCCACTTCACGAGCGCTCAAACTCGCAAACCAATCAACACTCGGGTTCCACCATCCGCATAGTTCAAGATCCCGGCCATGACATCTATCAGAAATATCCCGTACCCAGCGAACCCTCGCAAGTTCTGCCCCCACCCCGTCATGCGCCAGGTTATGGCTTTGAGCGGCCGGGATCTCACGTTTCAAATGTCAGCCAGGTCGCCAGTACCATTGCAAAGTTCGAGGCGAGCCGAGCGCGAACACCACAGCCTATCCTGTCACGCAAGAAGGGTTTCAGACACTCGGGCTCCACTAGCATGTCTGAGGAAGATACCCTCATAGCATCTTCCTTTACGCCATCGACTTTAAGATTTTCCCAGGGGAGCACTGCCCCATCCTCACCCCCACCCGAATTAGAAGACGACGCAAAAGGGTTGGAGGTACTTGAGGAAGTCGTATCCTCACAGTCCCAAAGGCCAACCATCCGGGCTGTTCCTCCATCTTCTTCTGGCGGTGATTCCGACCGTGCATTAACCCCCAAGGCCTCTGCTGCATCTTTTGCCTCACCCGCTCCTCCCGCCTCATCACACCCAAACAGTAATGTCGGAAACTCGCCAAGTGTCAGTGTCGGTCGACCGTTACCGCAAACTCCGTCAGCCGAATCCCAAGCTAGGGGGCCTGCTCTCACTAGTGACACTGACTATCGACAACCTGTATTGAATCCTCAGCAAAGTACAGAGTCGTTCACGTTTTCTGATATTTCCTACACCAGCATCGAACCAACACATACACTCGCTTCATCACAGCCATCGCCATCTCTTCATGAAGCAAGCACAGCATCCTTTGCGAGCGGCATCCGAATTAATTATCCCGTCGTACGCGCGCCGTCGGCCAGCAGCTCGCGAGCTGATTCCCAAAACACGCCTAATATTGCATCCCGGATGCATGACCCCTCGCTGGTCCACCACTGGAGCTCCCAGCTATCGACCATCGCTTCCGTGTCCGAACGTGATTCGCGATCTCTTGCACGAAACTCACGATCAATCGGCGCAAGATCACATTCACAAGAGAGCTATGCGGGCAATGGTCGAACAGCGATTCCACGCCGGAGAGGGCAGACTATTGGGAGCGCACAATCGTCATCGGACAATGTATCGTCGGAAGGTCAAACCGAGTTCTCCTCAGTCGCAGTACCTCGGCCGCTGTTCTCCCCAACCTCCAGAAGTTCGTCCGACGACAACAGTGAGCACATGGATACCATCTCACCGCTGCCCACGTCGATTCCGCTACGGATGAAAAACTCTGGATATCTGCATAGAACGAACAGCGCTGATGCGGTATCAATGAGTGACTCGCGGCCTGGATCCTCGCAGTCCCACATGTCCACGTTCCTAGCAAACAACATCCCGGCATGGGCGAGGGTCTACTACCAAAAAGGAGAGCGTATATCAGTCGGCGCTCCGGAATCCGAGTCTTCTGGTAGCATACGGCTGGGAACCTCTCACAGTGGGCGATCACACACTCCTTCGGAGAGCAACTTTCCGCTCAGCATTTACCGGCCACGGAATCGCCCTCGGAACCGAGCTTCACACGCCGATACCGTCTCTCTAGCTGACGACGTGCACTCCATTGATGGAGCCGTATATGCTGTTGGACCTAACATGTACCCTCTCAGCGGCTACTCAACACCACACCTCCGAACTGACCAGAGAGGTCAAACACGATACAGCGCGTGGAACGCACCATCTCTGGATGACGACATGCACACCACACTTTTCGGGCGTCAAAACAGACAAATCCTACTTTTCTGCATAGGATTTATCTTCCCACCTGGTAAGTACCAACTCTGGCTATAATGCCGGATGTCTATGTATGGAGAGATTTGCTAATTAGGACTACAGCTTGGATAATCGCTTCGTTCCTCCCCTTGCCTCTGGACCCCAATACTGTGGGCACCCCCACTGTTAGCCAGGCCGACTTGGAGCAGCAATTCGCCCAAGCCATGGGTCCCGCCGATGACAAGTCTTTCCAGAAAGCAACTTGGTGGCGCAACCTCAATCGTGTCATGTCTGGAGTAGGGACGCTTCTGATCGGCGTCATCGTTGCGTTGGCCATCCTCGCATCGCGAATGTCATAAGTGACACCCACTTTTACACTCGGGCGAACCGATTCCACCACGATGTCGTCGCCGAACTTTTCCATCCACATCCGACATTTGCACGCTGTGCACTTGCATTACGAACCATTTTACGAACATAATCATGTCATCACGCAAGTGTTAATGTTTTTCTGGCTCCGTCACACGGCAGGTGCTTTCTCTTCGACATCTAATTGATCTCGTTTCGAGTACGTTGTCTTGTCTACGCACAGCCGCTGTTGTATATTTCTCGCATTTCGATTCTCCGCGCGTATCGTGTACGGCATGCTGCAGTTTAGCGGGCGTTCTCTTTTTGCTGCTTGTTCTAGTATGGCCGACAGCGTATTACCCATTTGCTTTGCAATATTTGGCCATGTCAGCCACTTCACAATATCACTATCTTCGTGTTCCATACTTGTTACTTGTCACCTGTCACATCGTCTTGGGAGTTTGATATAAGACAAGGATGTCGTCGAGGTGGCTGGGAATCTGAAGCGTAGCGTCAACCGTGCGCTGCTCCTGGATAATATCGTCGCGGTTGGGGCTTGACGAACTATATGATCTTGTAATTATTATCATGCGTTCTACGTCAACTGTACGATGAGACGTCAATATAACGATTACCTTCTCTATTACATTGCGCCCCGGACTGATCATCGCAGGGTTGAAGTTACGAAAGTTGTGAGCTCCAGTATGGTCAGCCCACAGAGGACGGCAATGTCGTGACATATGTCAAGTGGAGCGTCGCACCGTGCGCTTGCTCATAGCGGATGCTCTGATCAAGCCTCGAACACTTTCATGGACTTGTGTCGCTTTTGATCAATGCTCCGAAAGTTTATCACCGAGCTTTGCGGTTGTTGCTAAGCGCAGTGTCGCGTTGCCATGAGGCTGCATGTTGCGAAATTGACGAGTGCACAGCCATGTATTGCAGATGTCAAGGACGGTGGCTTGCTTCACGATAATGGACGTGCGATCCCAGTAACACGTCCAAAGTACGCACGGTGACGGGTACGAGTCGCAGCACGTCGACAAGACGAACATGTCATCTCATCCGACGAACTCGCCAAGTGATGACTCTTCAGATTCACAGTCGTAGCAGCACGAGCATGTAGATGCAGTGGCGAAGTTCGCAGTGGGACTTTGCTCATATGCAGGGTTCACTCAGGATGAGTCGAACTGCGCTAGCTCCGATTGGGTAGCGGGGCTTATGATGTCGCTCTTTACAAAATAGTCCCGCCTTCACAGTTTCTGCAGATTCACGACCAGCTTACCCACCGCGCACTAAATACCCTTGCCTTCTTTCTTCTAACCACCCCAAAGAGCCTCACAAAAAGACCCCAACGTCGATTCAACAATCATGGCTGTTCGCGCTCAGTTCGAAAACTCCAACGAAGTCGGTGTCTTCTCTACACTCACAAATGCGTATGCGATTGTCGCAGTCGGCGCAAGCGAGAACTTTTACAGGTGCGCATAGCTCAATAGCTGTTCCCGGCTCGATGTAGTGCGGTAGCATGTTATGCGACCGTGGCGAGCATACACTGCGAAAAATATGTACTGACAGTGGCGCGACAGTGTCTTCGAAGCAGAACTTCAAGATGTCATCCCCATCTGCCACGCCACCATTGCTGGAACCAGAATCGTCGGCAGACTGACTGCTGGGTATGTATCCCGACTTGTGGCATCATGTCATATTCAACCAATGCTACAGGAGAATACTCTAACACATTCCCAGTAACAAGAAAGGTCTCCTCGTTCCCACCACAACCACCGACCAAGAACTCCAGCATCTCCGAAACTCCATACCCGACGAAGTCAAGATTCAGAGAATAGAAGAACGATTATCAGCCCTTGGCAACGTGATATGTTGCAACGACCACGTTGCTCTCGTACACCCGGACATCGAACGCGAAACGGAGGAGATAATAGCTGATGTACTAGGTGTCGAGGTTTTCAGGCAGACTATCGCGGACAACGTGCTCACTGGTAGCTACATGGCTCTCAGCAATCAGGGTGGCATTGTGCACCCAAAGACAAGCATTCAGGACCAAGATGAGCTGTCGAGTTTGCTCCAAGTGCCGCTTGTGGCTGGTAGTGTAAACCGCGGTAGCGCGGTCGTGGGTGCGGGCATGGTCGTCAACGACTGGATGGCTGTCACTGGTATGTGCATATTGATTGAAGAACATCAAGGTCAAGGACTAATTGGAAAATTCAGGTCTCGATACTACAGCGACCGAGCTCTCTGTCGTCGAGTCCGTCTTCAGGCTCGGTGAGGGCAACGGCCCCGCCAACATTAACACCACCCACAAGGACGCCATGGTTGAATCTTTCTATTAGATTATGGTTCTTGGATAGGATTCCTTATTTCTACTCCACTTGCCATCAGTCGTGGTGGAATGCTGAAAGAATTACGATATCGTCCCGAACTACAAAGTGCTCGGAAGAAGCATTCGACGTGCAGGAACAGCGGGACATTGGATCATCTTGTTGCCGCGGCACGTTACAGGCTCGCCAATGTCGTTATGTTGGTATCCGAGGTATATGAGCAGCTGGGTTCCCTTATGAGAGGATAGTATGTGCGACGTGTGCACATCAATCAAAACAGATATGATGTGGAAAACAATGTTAAGAGTAGCGCTATGTTATATCTCCTGGAGTAATCTCATTCTGATCGTGTGCTAATATTTGAGAACTATCCGACTAAGCTAGTATCTTGTGTCACTGAAATGGTAAGTATGCAGGTACCTTTCACCCACAATTAACATGGCTGATAGGGCTGGAGGCGGTGGACACTTTCTGCCGACGCTAAGACATCATCGTTCACGAAAGTCACTTTGCGCCAACGCTCTTTCACCAACCCATGTGGGTGCCAAACACATACCGAAACTCTCTCTCCACCATTCAGCGACATTTTCATTCGCATAGTTCATTAAATCTATCGCATCGTCGGAGAGAAACCTCCATTCGCCTCTTGAATCTCACCCCACCCCAACCGCATCATGTCAGACTCGACAGCGCTCACGAAGCGCAGCGCATCTAATGCGCTTATGCCGCCACCGCCCGCCCCCAAACGTATAAAACGCCCTTCGGTAGTCCTAGACGAAGATACCTATGTTTCCGCCGTTTCACACATCATTCGCCGCGACTTCTTCCCAGGGTTAGCAGAAGCAGACGCACAACGCGAGTATCTCAACGCTGTGGAAAGCAAAGATCGGTCATGGATCAGAGAAGCCGGCAAGAAGCTCACACAGGTCATGACTCCTGTGCCGAGCGGACAAAGAAAGATGGCAGCGAGAACGAGGTTCGACAAGACAGGCGGAGCTGGTGACAAGACTCCAAGTGTATGGGGCGCAGACACACCTGTTACACTCGCTGGGACGGAAATTGAAGACGACGAGGAAGGCCTGGGCAAACTAGATAATGTCGACCTAAACATGAGCTTAGGCGCATTCCAAGCAAAATACACGAGCGAAGACCAGGAGAGTTTCAGCCAAATCATCGACAAGCAGAATAAGACAAAATTTGACAAGAACATCTGGCTACGGGAAGGCAACATGTATGCGAGCAAGCAGCGCGTAGCACAACAGAAGGTCATCGAAGCTAGAGCCGCTGCGTCTGGAGGCAAGGACATGATAC
>Ga0268250_10001020_pt1 | contig 12519 bp, 8 predicted proteins | sample AgamicAsSfe_FD_200448 | JGI IMG/M metagenome (GOLD analysis project Ga0268250, IMG submission 200448) | Agave microbial communities from Guanajuato, Mexico - As.Sf.e (v2) (version 2) | ecosystem: Host-associated > Plants > Phyllosphere > Phylloplane/Leaf | place: Guanajuato, Mexico | collected... | reverse complement strand
CTCCACTCCAACCCCCTCCCCGTCCTCGGACACACGAACCCCAGCGCCGCCGGACAGCTCTGCACCAGACTATAGCACAAATCCTGACACGGCAGGACCTCCATGTACGGTCCGGGTGCAATCGTGTTGGTAATCAAGTCGGAATTTCTGCTACTGTTGAACGCGACCCAGTTCAGTAGTGTCGGGTCTGTGACGGGCGGGATGAGGTCCGCCGTTGCGGCAATGGGGAGCTGGGCGGCATTGCGGGGCATGAGGAAGTCGACTGCGTTGCCGTCTTCGTCGGTGACGGTCGTGCCGGAGTATGCGGGGTATGTGTTTGCGCTGGCGTTTGTCCAGTCGGCGCAGCGCGGGATGCTGACGGAACAGAGCCACGTCTTATAGCTCGCGGCGCAATCGTCGCAATTCGCGACAAGGCTGTACTGCGCCGTCGCGGTGGTGTTGCATGGGATTTGCTGGAGGGAGTAATTGAAGTACTGGTAATTTTGCCACGTGCTGTTGTCGTATGCCGCAGCGAGGGCGGACATGGATGTGAAGTTTGCTGGGTTGGCCGGGACGGCATAGGCGACGGTGGAGCAGAAGGAGAGGCCGTAGATGATTTGGCAGTTGGCCATTTGCTTTGTGATGAAGGAGGTGGAGTTGTAGACGGCGCCGCCGCCTCCGGGAGAGGTGCTTGTGGAATTGGGCGCGCGAGCGAGCATGGCTGTGTAATTCGACGTGGCATTGAGGCTGGGAACGTAGAAGATTTGCTCGCCGTAGGCGGTTATGCTGGTTTCAATGCCGCCAGGAGAGATGTTGGGGAGGATGCCTTGGAATTTGGCGTTTTTCTGGAGGCCGCAGAAGGATCTTTCGAGACCGCGAGGGGTGGTGTCATCGCTGGGGTACACAAACAGAGATAACTGCGGAGCAAGATCTGTGGCATTCGCGCCGACTGGTAGAGCAGCAGATAAGTTCTTCGTCACGAGTAATGCCGCTGTTGGATCACTATCGCTCATGAAGAGACCAGGAAGACCAGTGATGAAAGAGTGGTAGTTCTGGTCAGTTGACACTGCAATCTCATAGTTCCAGACTCCGGAAGTTACATTCGAACTGTCTGCAGCGACTCCAATGTATACATTGTTCTGGACATCCTGCAGAGTGATATTTGCGTATCCTCCTTCCAGTAGAACCTGTTGCGCCGACTGTGTAGAGGCAGGCCCTGGCGACTGATTTCGATCCGACTGTGATACCCAGAGACTCAGTTGTGGAGGGTCTGCTTGTGTTTTGTTGTCGGCAAAAGTCGGCTGGAGGCAGGTATTGATCGTGATGTATACATTTGCTGAGCTAGTCTGTCTTTTGCGCAATTCTTCCCCATGGTTCATGCTGTCGTGGATCACGTAGTCATTGTCGCGTGACTGTAGTATCGTCGTTAGGGGGAATCCGTAATGGACTGTTGTATTCGGTAGAATGTTTGAGTTCATGGGCGTGTTGTTGTCCAAAGCTGTCACGCTAGCCTCTTGTCTGCCGATGATGCTTCTGGGTGTTGCACCGAAAATAGCCTCATAGTCAACCACAGGGCCTGCAGGGCAGGTTCCATCGCCCGACGAGAGCGACGTATCATCGTGTGTCCATGACTGCGCGGCGACGTGTCGCAGGTGTATCGAGAGGAATGCGAGCAGGTAGATGAAGAGGTGAAAGTGCGAGGTTGTGATGACAGCCCGCGCACGAATGGTCATGCTCTCAGGGATAACAGACAATCGTCATCAGCAGGTGGACAGCGTCGCAATGCTGAAGCATGATGCTGTCACGGCAAGGGATGAGGTCAGAGGGCTGACAAACTAGTTGTTGTTGTCGGCATCAGCATCAAGTTGGATCGTCCGGGGAGGCTTGGCACTTGTCACCTCGTTCGCTTCCGCTTTGAGAACAACCCGACGAAGGCCAAGCGAGAGAGATACGCGGCGTAGTGGGAAGATAGTCACTTGCTATAGAATTGTCACGAGTGAAAGGTGGACAGGCACCAGTCACGATAGAAGTCAAAGCCAGAGTGCGGTCAATAGAGGGCACAGAAGAAGGACACAATACAAGATTATATGACCTCACAAAGCATTATTCACCAAGGAAACCCCCCTCCAGGCCTCGTCCTGAAGCAATGACATGAATGGGTGCGCTCTTCCAATCCCGGCCACTTCTCTGGATGTGATCCTTCCAATTACGATACTGTGAATGTACATAAGAGAGGAAGAATCCCGCTCTGTAACAGTGCAACGATGCGGACTCCAAACTCATGATCAGATTCAGCTGACATTGTAGCCCAACCTATCTGTTGCACTCGATAACGGCGGTCACACGACTGCATCATACGAGCACGGTAGCAGTCTGGAGAGTACCGTCAGACGGGTCCAGCTCAGACGCTATTGCTGGAAGTAATACTGCCATGCTGGCGAACCAGAGCTGCATGCTAGCGGCTTCAGTCGGCCGGCAGAAGATTGCTAGCATCGCGATGCTGCGCTGTGACAATCCGGAACCACTTCGGGCCTGGCAGCTGAGTAGTCTGCCAGAGATGAGTTCACTCCTGCGTTCTTCCCCCTGACCTGAACGATGCTGGTCAGATCCCAGAAGTCAAATAAGTAGACACTCATGCGCTGGAGTTGAGACACATCCTGCGCGCCCCAGAGCAGCCATCAAGACGGAGTAGCGTTCCCAGTGTTCAGCAAGCAACTCCCAACCATCGCAAATCGAATATCGAAGACACCAGAGTTTCTAGACATCTTGAAGAGTCCAGCACCGCCGGCACTCTCCGTGAGCCTTCCAAGCGCCAGCAGTAACATCTCCTGCTGGAGCCGGGCACACTCGAGCGCCGAGCTGCTAGCGCCAGAGCGGCCATTGCGTAGTCTCATAGCTGGCAGCTAAATAGCTGTTGCAAGCCGAGCACGCTTGCGCAGTCTCAAAGCCGGCAGCTACGCAAGTAGCTAGCTGTCCCCGGCCAATTACGCTCGAGCACTCCGGCACGACGCCAGACCACTCCCACGCTTGCCGAAGAGCGGTCAGCGGCCAGCGAGAGAGCAGCTATTGAGCCTTCTCGTCTTTGGCGGCAGTCAAGTAAATAACTTTGCGAATCGGAGGACGCTCGAGGGTTCTGGTCCTGAGCTCCTGCTAGTGACACAGTCCTTGACATTAATATACGGACGCTCGCAGTCTTGCGGACTGCCGTCCATTGTCTCAGGCGAAGAAAGGCTGTAAGAAGTGAAGAGTAAAAAAGGGTAAAAGCGTGATGAGCGTGTTGCAGGAAGAAGGAAAGGACGAAAGCAAGCAAGCAAGAATGCTGGAGATGAAGCTGAAATTGACTCTGGAATGTCGTCGCAGCCTCAACACGTCAAGCTTGGCGTTTCGAAAATTGTCGTAAAACACGCCTGAAACCACGTGGGACGTCTCAGGTCTAGGCAGAACCAATACGGCGCTCCCCCCAGCATGTTCCCCAGAATTTCGTCGTATGACTGTAACTCGGGGTATCACTGTGTTCTATTCACCATGCTCATACTCGTACTGCCTCTTGCTACCAGATACTCCATGCGGAAAGTCCGAGCCAGTCGGGCACATCGCACCACGTCCTTCAAGTTCCTACCCAATGTCCCCTCCTCATGATCCTCCCACCCACTCATCCCAGCGTAACCAGCTCCGGATTCAAATCATCTCCACTCCCCAACCCCGCCTGCACGATCCCGCCGACTCCCGCCGCCGCCAGATCCGACCTGATATCCTGATTCCCAACAGCAACCTCCTTCGCCTTCTTCTCTAGCTCCTCCATCCTCTTCGCCCTCACACTCGTCGTTCTCAATGCCAACAGTGCAATAATCACCAGCATCGCCAACGTCATCGCCGTCCTCCTCACTAAGACGAACCGCATGGCCTCGACTTCACTCCTCATCTCACTAGTCAGGCTAGACGTGATGCGATAATTTAGTTCCTGGATGCGGTTTTCGACATCGCGGGAGTTATTGCGCAAGGACTGGCGGCGGTCGTCGAAGGTGAGCTTGAGATTGTCCTTAAGGGTTTGGATGTCGGCGGTGATGCGCTGGGAGAGGACGTCGACTTCGTGCTGGACTGCGGTGCGTTCGCCGCGCATGCGCTCGGAGGTCGAGTGGCGGTTGGAGCGGATCTCGGTGCGGAGTTCGTGACAAGCGGCGCGGAAGAGATAGGTGGCCTGGATAGAGTTAGACTGGTGTTGAAGACAAATCCCGATGATGAGGACAGCTCAACGAACCATTTCAGCGTCGCTTTTGTTCATGATTCCCGCTCTTGCTAGATCCATGTTGTCGGCTAAGATACCTCTGACAGCCTTCATCGTCGTGACAGCCTGCTGTTCACTGAACCCGCCCTTCTCAAGATCGCGCACGAGAGTGTATGTGTCGAAGTGATGTACATATGGCGGCGGCTGCAGATGTGGAGGCTTCGTCTCGTCCAGACCTTGACTCACAGGTCCCATGCCCAGGATCAGACCGAGAGCAGATTGATTCTGTGCAGTAGGTGTAGATTTGACCTCGGGTGCTGCTAGTGGGATGACACCTGAAGTTATATTTGTGCCTGCGATGCCACCCATCGGTGCCGTTCCTGCATGTGGTGCTTCATCGTTTCCCATTATTGTTGTATTGTTATTCCGTTCATCCGGAGGTCCTCGTCCGTCTGCCTCTAGCAATATAGCTTCTACTGCCGACGATGGCTTCGGCGTGTCAACAACCTCCGGCTCTGGTAACAGTTTCCTGGCAGGTGGCTTCGATGACTGCATCGGCGGTGGTAATCGTTTATCTGCTGCGAACTGAGGTGGAGGCTCATTAGCGACACCATAACGTTGGGGCAAAGTGTCTGGCCGCCGCCGTTTGACGGATGTTCTGAAGCCAGCTCTTTCACTGGGGATCTTGTGAGAGCTGAGGGGCAATGTGCGGATCGGAGGCTGTGCGGTATGTAGACGTGAGGGGCGAGGGTTTGAGGGTGCGTAGGTAGCAGAGGATCGCACATGGGCGATAGGAGGTGGTGTGAGTAGAACGTCTGCTGAGGAGCCAAAGGGAGTGGTGCTGAGGTCGCGCCGTGGTCTCTGAGCTACCTTGGAGGGAAATGGCGGTGGTGCGGAAGCGGAGGACTGCGGGAGCGGGTTCGTTGCTGGCTTCCGCTTCCAGAGGAAAGGATAGAGGAATGGGAGTCGTATCTTCATGCTTGTCTGAGATGATCTTCCGGCTTGTGTAGATAGGTATCTCGTTCCTGTACAGCTACGGTGACATTGTAGTGGTGAGGTGTTTCAGAGTGTTGACAACGACAGGGAAGCCCAACCTAACAGGGCAACGGCACGAGCCAAACCCCAAACGCGGATCATGTTTACTAATCACGCCCTTCGAAGCAAGACAGCGACAACGAAGACTGAAACGGAAACATCATATCAATTGTGGGTATATGCTTTCATGAGCTGCTCCTATATACCTCATGTCCACGACTTAGACATCTGACTGAAGCTTGTGCTCCAACCTTCTCATACTCTCTTCCATCAAGAACTCCTCTTTCCGTAAGGCTCGAATGGGAACGCTGCAGCCACAATCGCGAGCACAATGTAGAGCACAGCGCAGATGAAGATAGGAACAGGCGTGCTCGTCTGCGAGGCATGATGTCAGCGGGATGTGTAGCAACCTTCCCAAGTGCAGAAAAGACTTACATTAGCATATGTAGCCACGATGGCTGACATTATACCCATGACACGGTTGAACCCGATGGCGATACCGTTACCAGTTCCGCGATGCGCACTAGGGAGCACTTCCGGCGTGTACTACGGAACAATTAGCTACCATCTCTCAGGAAGTGTGGTTGCTTTGCGCTAAACATACTGCGTATAAAGTGCCCTAGATCGAGTTAGCCGTATTCTCCTAAGTAATGCAATACGTCCACGCAAGACATACATAGTAAACGTTGAGGAAAAAGCCAATCAAGCAACTGAAAGCCAGGTTCTCTGCATTGTTTCTAACTTGAGTGTATGCGAAGAAGAAGATCATCGTGATCAGAGCACCGATGACCATGGTGTACTTCCTGCCGAGTCGTGTCGAGCACATCCATCCAGCAAGAATTGGCCCAGGGATCGAACAGACGTTTGCAATGGCATAGTTGCGCCAGTAGACGGATTGCGAGGTTTCTCCAAACTTTGCACCTCGGGTGGCGAGATAAGTCGGCAGGAAACTGTTCATGTATCGTGATCAGCATAGTTCCCTAAGACCTATGGCGCCTGTTATGGAGGACTTACACATTGTAGAGCGGATAAGCAAGACCAATGCACAGCCACGAGAACCAGATCAGGGATGTCGATATTCCAATCCTTCTTGTCTCAAACAGGCCCTTCAGATGCACCCAGACCTCCAAGAAAGAGAAGCGCGTGTTTGCATGAGAGCCCGTACCACCCGTTCCTAACAAGTTGCAGCGTTGCAATTTCTCGAGCGTGAGCGAGCATGGACGGTTGTACTTCGTAGCAATACCCTGAAGTGTCTCGACGACTTCCGCATCCCTGCCTTCGCCAATGAGGAACTTTGGCGTTTCTTTCAAGCGAATGACTGTAAGGCGAGCGATTGACATGACGAAGACGAGGGCGCCATTGGCGTACCAGACGTAGCGCCAGCCTTTGTTGTTTTCGTACGTGCACGTTGCGACAGAGATGCAGGCGGAGGAGTAGTTGGGGAGGAATGCCCATGCAAAGAGACCAGCGACGAGCTGGCCTATACCCCACCATGCGGCCATCAGTGTCAGCACATACTGTTTTTGACTCGGGAGGTACTCCAGAAAGACAGCTGTATCGAGCACCAGATTGCCGCCCGCGCCGAAGGCTGACAGACAGGTGAAAAGCCCCAGAACGATCCAGTTCGGGCTTGCTCCAGCTACGATGGCGAAGACCGAACAGATGAACAAACTGACGTTGAAGGCGAACCTAGTCTCACGTTAGCAATACGTGCCATGGTGCTTCCTAAAAACAGACGAACTTTCTACCGATCACATCCGCGCTATTTTGTACATTAGCTCAGATCCTTCTCTCGTGTGCATACAGACGTACCTCAGACCCCAAAATAGCGCACCAACCAGCATACCGACATACACGGCAATCGTCAAGCCATCCTTGAAAGCTGGATTGAACTCATAGCCAGCTTTTGTTGCGATGATGGACTGAACGAGTAGGATCTGAGAGTCGACGGCGTAGCTGCGAACGTGTTAGAGTGTGTTGCGCTTCATTGTGACATGGATACCATGGAAATTTGGGATCGGTCCTGGAATCGAGACCCAATGCCATCGAGACATCGCGCCACATCACCAACACCATCGCAACGGCACAACACGGTACTCACCCGAAGCCATTGAGGCAAAAGAGCCTAGTCACATCAGTAGTGGTCACTATGCCTGCCTAGTCCAACGTACTTCCAATGATAACCACTTTTTCTGCATGTTAGCCACCAACGTCTCTTTGAATGACCAGACGCTCTACTTACGTAAACCCAATTTCATCAATGGCATTGTTAACTAATCGCATCTTATTCTGCAATACTGGATCCTGGTTTTCCCTTCCTAGCAAGTCCGACTTTGCAATCGAGCTAGTGTCATCACTATAAAAATCCGTATCGAGCTCAGGATCGCTGCCAGACTTTGCCTCGACATCCACAGATTTGACGCCGGGCACGAGCTTCGTTGCATTGGGATAGCCAGCGCTGTCGCGCATCGTGAAGCGCATGGCGGGCAGGGGCGAACGGTGTAGTGGTGCCGGAGGAGGCGAGGAGGCGAGATGATGTATCTATGTGTCTGTGTCGCGTGACACTTTTGTGCTGGGAAGGGAATCGTAGAGAGACGGGTGACGGAATGTATAGAGTGAGATGAAAAGGAAAGAGCGTGACGAGATGTTTCGATGTTCAATAAATAATGAGGTGGTCAGGGCAACTGAGGGCAAAAGCTTCTTTCGCAACTCTGGGAGGTGAGATAACGGAGCAGAACACAGGATTAGACGACTAGGCTCGATTGCTCGCCAGCTGGCCTTGGCCTTGGCCTTGAGCTTCGCACCCCATGGCTACGAATGAGCTGCCTATTGTGACAGGTGAGAGCGTGCCGTACCCCGCTTAGCTGAGCAGCAGTCCAATGAGGTCGTGAGGTCGGCTGCACACGTGCGTGCTCTGGTGAAGCGAGTTTCGTGCCTGTTTGGGGCTCAGCGTCGACGGGCAGGTCTTCTGAGAGTACCAAGTACATGACAAGGATGACATGATATATCAAGGCCTCACAATGAAGAAGCAGTATCTGCTTGTTGCCATGGCGTGTCAAAACTCAAGCAAGATCTAGTTGATTGTGAAGAAGGCTATCTAAGTACGCATCAAACAGAATGTCTCATCCATTCTAGACATCCCAAAAATACAAGAAAGAGTCATTATTGCCATGATTGCCACCAGAATACATTCCGTTTCCAGTCTCTCACTCAATGCGCACTGACCGTGCCACCATTGATGTGAAGTATCGCCGTGTACATGAACCTCGACCCGAGTTGACCAGCATGAAACGCAACATGCGTGCCTGCATGAGCAGCGTCTGCACCTCCTGGCGCATACAGGTTGTCACTGTTGGTGCCCCAGAGCGGTGCTCCACCGCGGGTGTAAGGGCCTTTGATGTTGCTGGCCAGAGCATACTTGGTATCGTAGTTGGCGTCACCGTAGCATCCACTTGAGAAGAGGAGCATGAATCTGCCGCCAGCAACTTTGGCAATAGTGGGTGCCTCGACGAGAGGACCGTCGGAAGGTTGGTTGGTGAGGATCTGAACGGGGTTGCCGACTTTGGTCACCCCGTCATTCTTCATTTGTTGCAACATGATGGGCGTTGGGACGATGGGTGCTACGCCGTTGTTGCAGGATCCGCCATGACCGATGCTGTTGCCATCGATCTGGGTATATGTCAGCTGTTGTTCGGCCATAGTAGTAGTATGTACTGACCTTGTAGACCATGTACCGTGTTCCATCGTCATTGCGGAAATGTGCTGCATCGATTGCGCCACCCTGCGCTAATGGGCAGACAATAGGGTTGGGGTCGCAAGTGTATGGGCCAATGATCGTGTTGGATCTGGCAATGCCGATACAGTGATGAGCTGGTGACGAAGCGGAAGCGCCACTGTAGTACATGATGTACTCGCCGGCGTTCTTAGATTTGTTAGTCTCCTACTCTCTCGCGGAGAAGTCTTCCAGAAGCTTACATTTTTGAAGACATCAGGTGCCCAAGCTCCTGCCTGACCAGAGGCGACCCATGCACCAGGCACGGGAAGAGCATCATGACCCTGAAGAACAGTCCAAGTGTTGAAATCAGGTGATGTGGCGACCTGTGTGTTCACACCGTTCGACGCCGTCGAGAAAGCATACCATGTGTTGCCTTCTTTGATGATCGCCGGGTCGGGGAAATCCTGGCCAATGGCTTCTCGAATGTCCCAGTTGTTTTGGTTGAGCTGAGCAGGCAGGGAAGAGTTTTGGAAAAGCTGAGATGGCAGAGTAGTGTTTGTACCAGCTATCGTTGAGTTGCTCCATTGACGCGGCAGTAAAGGAACTGCTTGTGTGCCGACAGCCAAAAAGCTGATAATGCGGAAGAAAAGCATTTTGTTGTTTGGAGGTTGATGTGGTATTATGTGAAGAAGTCTTTGAGCTTGAGGTTTCAGGTGAAAGCGAGTGAGAAAGCAAAAGTATTATTCGTAGAAAAGCGTGAAAAGTAGCGAGTGACTGTAAAGCGAGTGACTGTTGGAGGTTAAGCAGAGCAAGGCAAAGCAAAAGATCCAGCTAGAGCAACGAGAGTGGATGGAGAGCAATTCAAGAGAACGAGAACTCACAGCCTCGTAAAAGAGGTGGCAGACGTCTCTGCTTTTATTGAATCGGGCTGTGGCGTGAGATGACGCCGAGCACAGCATGCATGTCAACAACAGCAGGCGCAGCTCAGCAACGCTGCTTTCCAAGACTGTCGAAGAGGCGATCGCGAAGTCTCCGACGGAGGCGACCTTCCCACGTTGAGATTGGATATCACCCTCGCATCACGATGCTTCGCTCGTGCTGACTGCTCTGTCGCTATGGAGTCTTTTGTCGTGCATTGAAAGAGACATTGACCTCGCGATGGCGACGACGCCCTGGTCCATCTTGCAGTATCGCAATCAAGGCCAGATATCTTGCTCGCGTTGATCCATGCCAATTGACACTCCTTACGAGATGTGTACGCGGCTATCTGACCTCGTGCAGGCATCGCTTATGCTTAACGTGTTTGTATACGAGATGATGCATGAAGATCCAAGAGCCATCAACACTGCCCATGCCGGAATTGGCAATATGAGGTTTGGAAGTCGCCGATGCACGAGAGAACAAATCAAGGGTCCGTTGCGCCAAGTATTGACATGTGCTTGTTTATGTTCGCGTGAGTCGTGATCTGAGTGACATTGGACGACTACGAACCAGACAATGGGGAGTCATTCAGTACTGGAGGGCGTTAGGACATGATGAGCCCAAAAAACACAAGAGGTGCTCATATACCGTGTAAGACGCCGAGGCAGCGGTCGTTGCAGGAGCACACCGGGCTGGAACGATGAACGAAGAGGTCAATACTGAGCCTGTGGCTACCAGTTTCAACAGCACAGACAACGAGACTGTCGAAACTCATGACTATGGCGTTTCGACGGAGCGACCAGATGGTTCGGAGTCCTCGAAAGAGGGTCCGCTGATTCTGAAGACAAGAGAAGAGCTGCCCGTCGTTACACGCGACACTATATTGGACTCCATTGTAACATCACCTCTTTCGTTGGAGGCTGCGAAAACTATAAAGGTACCTCCTCGGCCTGGACTCAAACGTGAAGGATCGACTCCGGCACCCCCGGTACAGCCAGCACCGCAACAATCGTCCACTTCATTTCAGGATGAAATCGACGAGGCCACAGATTCACTCTCGCTGGCACAACTCAAGAAGCTCGTGACTGAGATGCCAAAGGTCGAGCCCGCGCCATATGCTTTCAAGTATGAAGACATGGCATGTCATGAAGAGGAAGTCAGCGATTTATTTGGATATAGCGAGGATGAACGGTCTTGGCTGTTGAGGTGTCAGCCTGCCTTCGGCAGACGGTGGCAAGAGTACAAGAATGAGTCTTTGGATAACTATGGAGTTGATGAACATGGATGGTATGGAGCCAGCGAAGGCGAGAAATCGGAATTTCTTCAAGCTGTATCTCAGACTCTGTTCAGTGCGGATGGCCTGGTCGATCTGAGCACAATGGAGTGCCTCATATACCTGGCTCTAGGTTGTTGGAACGAAACAGCTGGTCTTGATGCTGAAAAGACGAGGCAACCAGCTGTCAGTCCCGAGGCGCAGGGCCTGAATAGCGGAAAGATCGCGGAGTCGAAGTGGAAGTACTCTCAGATACAAATGCAGTGTATCAACGAGAATATACGTTTGCTTGTCAAAGTTATAGGTGCAAAGACACTGCTCGATACGCTTATATCAAGTTACGACCGCAAACCGTGAGTGATACTTCAATGGTTATGTTGTATAAATTGCTGAACTCCATCGTAGACGTCTTGAGGATGCGACAGAAATCGAGGAAGAGCCTGTGTCGCAGGATTACCTTGACGATGCACGAGATGCATTGCGAGCTTGCTTGACACTGGTCTATCTCATTGTAGATGTTGCAGTTCGTGATAGTCAGAGTGGTGATGATCTCCTGCGCAATGCTATCATGACAGTTGACACCAATCTGCTGCAATTCTTGACAGACTGGCTTGTACGCTCAAGATGGGCACCTCACGGCAATTCGCCTGGCAAGAAACTGCTTCTCCTGTACTGGAAGACTTTGCTGCTTAACTTTGGTGGTTCATCACACCTCGAGGCCATCAAATCGACGCTGTCCCCAACGACTAAGACCAAAGATGATGAACCAGTCATCTCTGCGTCTCCACTAGACTATCACCTCTTCAGACAGGAAATAATATCAAAGTATCCTGCTTTCGATCCTCCTCAACCACTCTTCCCGTATGAACCTGAGCACAGCTCTACCTTACCACCATTTGATGATGCAGCATCAAAGGTCCAAGATGAATTGCGTCAAACGGGAGCGGCTGGTCCTGCAAAACTGAGTGGTGCAACTGGCTCGATCATCCATCAGCCAATACACATTGCAACGCCGGCGCCTTCACCTCCACCATCACCTGCCATGGGTCCTGGTGGTAAAGGCATCAAGAAGCAGAATTACCAAACAAATCAGCTTTTCCCTTTTCTGTACCCACCTCTCGAGCAGTCCAGCAACGATCTTGGCGGGAAAGGTTCTGCTGCTTTACAAGATCTGCTAGCTGGCAGGAAGTGGCAAGGAAGTGATGTTCCAGCTTCCATCTTAGAAGCTGCGACGCTTTTCTCTGCGAGAATGCGTGCCACACGTGCCATGAAGCAATTATGGCAGGAGCGCATTCGATTCAAGGAGTATGATCGTGGCACTGAGGAACATGCGGATGAGCCTGTCGAGGAAGAACATATCGACTTGCAAGG
>Ga0268250_10001019_pt1 | contig 12530 bp, 12 predicted proteins | sample AgamicAsSfe_FD_200448 | JGI IMG/M metagenome (GOLD analysis project Ga0268250, IMG submission 200448) | Agave microbial communities from Guanajuato, Mexico - As.Sf.e (v2) (version 2) | ecosystem: Host-associated > Plants > Phyllosphere > Phylloplane/Leaf | place: Guanajuato, Mexico | collected... | reverse complement strand
TGCCAGAAGCAAAGAGAGTTGACAGCGGGTGAGTCGTCTTCTTACAACTTCTGGGTTTATGCTTACTGTTCGTAGATGGCCCCAGCCCATGGAGACTGAAGCGACCGTCAAACTGGAAGCATTAGAACTGCGTGATAGCTTCCAGGAGGAGCAATCACATGAGGACGTGAGGCACATGGTCAAAGTGAATAGCGGCGCAAATTCGGAGGTCTCCTGCAAGCCTCTCTCGCAATGGCAGTGTCTCACTCCAAGAGGTGTACCTTCGGAGATGCAAATACAGTCGCGTCTGGCTCCTAAAAAGGTCACAGTCTCTCAAGGTACTACATCAGAGCTCAGTCGATTCCAACGCTTCATCCGCAGGATGGAAGGCGCTGGTCCAAAGGTTATCTTGGATCGACTTAAGGAAGACTGGCAGTGGACTGCAGGCGGAGATGTTGATGAAGAGGTATGTAGTAATCCTGTAGATTTGTACCGAGTCCTGCTAATGGTTGAACAGTTGGTCCTCGAAAAACAGCTGTGGCTGTTGACGGGTTTCCAAATGCTGAACTTGGGTCGGGAACAGACCCTGCCGCAGCCCGAATGTAACACCGGGAGAATCCTTGAACTATATGGCAATCTCTGTAAGTGAATGTTGTGCCCTTGTGTCACGCTGCCGTGCAAGCTCTAACGGTCGACGCCAGCTGAGGTATACCAACTGTCGGCTATGCATCCGTCTCAAACAGTACACTTCCTTACCACCAAGCCCCCACGACCTGTTCAGTTGCCGGGCAATGTATCGTACTTGACGGTGCGCAAGCTCGGTGCCGTTCCACTGCCTTACCCAGAAGACTACTTCTCGCATATAAGAGCATCGACGCTGCCGTCGCTGGTCCCATCCGCCACGCTACCAGAACTGTTCAGCGAATGTCACAAGCTGCTCGCTCCTGGTGGCTTCCTAGAGATCAGGATCATGGATGCTGCCCCAGTACGCAAGACCACCGGCCCGCTGATGCGGATGTGGATTGAGGATAGGCTCTCTGTCAACTTGGAACGGGACTTCAGATGCTCGAAGCCATGTTCGCTAGTTCCAAGCTGGCTGACAGCTGCCGGATTCGAGATGCTTGTTCAAGAAGACGATCAGAGCATGACGCTACCATGTGCTATCGACCCCGATGCGGCCAATGTAAACGACGAGCTTTCAATGATTATCGGCCGAGCCTTCTGGAAAGACATCTGGGGCAGCTTTGTGGACGACGCTCAAGACGAACCGAAGTGGTGGTGGGAAGACGAAGAGATTGTGCAAGAGTGCGTAAAGCGCCAGACCTTGCTTGAGTGCAGGACAATCTTTGCATACAAGCGGTAAGAGCTAGAACTTGTGGCACAATGGTTGGTGCAATGTGTTGATAATGAAGACTCGACAAGATGGGATTGGCGTTGGCGTCGAAATGGAGCGTCTGTACGATAGGATACCCGACGCGTATTGCTGTCACTACCGCCTACGATGATACCTCGTTTAGACTTGTAATTAGATAGCGATGCATTTGGTACGCCGCGCAAATGGATAGTGGGACTTGACCATCATGGATGTTTCGCTCGCCCAAATGCTAACCCCGCACTGCTTAGCGTTCTTGTCACGTGACACCGCGAATAAGGCCGTTCCTTGTCAAGGATGCCAGGACCCATCATGCTCGTCATGATGCCACAGAGTTGCGCAAGCTGCAATCTGCCAACTGTAGCACTATGGCTTGAACTACGGTCGTCGGACTATTTCGACCCACCTCCCCGGACGTCAGATTAGGAGTCCGTGCCACAGCCTCCGTTTCAGATGCATGGTCCGCAACGCGTCGTGGCTACAAGATCAGCACTATGTCGGCACGACCGAAAGCTTTTCCGCACATCTTCTACACTCGACGGCGCTTTTGGCATGCCTCTCTCCTGAACTAATTAATCCGTCCCTCCAGCTCGTACCACATCTGCATAATCTGGCATAATTCCCACACGACACGGCCACGATCCTACACAACCTGGGAATCCTACACAATCATCGGCACACCTAGAACGGCTTCAGGGCGATCGGCATCCGAGCTACGGCCGCCGAACAATAATATCAGGAATTATGTTCAGTTCGCTAGGGACCAAGATAGCCCTCCGGAAGGCCGGATTAGGCAATGTCAAGCTCCCAAAGACCGACGACTTGTTTGGTAGTGGGAACACCAAGAAGGGGAGCACCAACGGCGCCGATGGAGGAGACACAGGCTTCGCCAACCCCTTCGCAAACGTACAATGGGGTGTACCAAAAGCCCTACAATCTTGGACAACGCCTCCACCGCCCCAGACCCCGGTGCGCAAGCCACCAAACATTGGAGATCGAGCACAAACACACACGAAGCTGCAATTTCCAACGGCCGACGGACGGCCGACTATACTGCTGTTCCTAAGGTTCTGCGGGTGTCCTTGTGAGTATTCATTTCCTCAGACGTTCTAGTCGGATGCAATGGCGGCAATGGCGGAAAGCATCTAATTCCTGCAAAAGTCTCCGAGAAACTCTTCCTCTCGCTCCGAACCCTCGCGAACCGCCATACTTCGATCCACTTCGTCGCAATCTCCCACTGCACACCCGCTGCAACCACAGAATGGCTCAAGAAACTCGGTGGAGCCTGGAACGTAGATGTAGTAGTGGATCAAGACCGGGAACTATACGCGCTATGGGGTCTAGGCATAGCTACTTGGGGCCATGTGCTGCATCCTAGAAACGGGTACAATCAGGTCATGCTCCGGAAGAATGAGGGTGTCTGGGGACAACAGGTCGGAGAAGGAGCATGTCGATGGCAGATTGGCGGGGCATATGCAGTCGATGGGAGGGGCGTTGTTACATGGGGCTCACCGATGCAGTCAGTAGACGAGGCGATACCATTCGAACACGGCGTAATGTCACTTGGATATGGAGAGACGCATAGACTGGGACTGTGAAATTCCACAATGGGTATTCAGGCGTTCGAAATTTCACAAGAGGGAATGTGGGGGTGAGAGATAAACATTCGTCAAGATGCGAAGGGTTCGCGTCTTTCTTGTATAGTACGTTCAGCGTTCAATCTTTCTGTTTCAGAGGAGCTTGCAGTCCGCAAGCTAACAGTGACAATCTGGGGCAGCCATGCTAAATTCTAACGGACTAGATACACAGCTTTCATTCTCTAAGCGAAGTCGCTTGCCTATTAAGGGAGAGTCTCATTCTCTCTTCAAGGCCTCGAGGACCGCCGCTCTGACCTCAGTCCATCTTTGCGAGTCTTCCTTTGTGGAAGCTACGCTTCGTGCTTGTTCAAGACCCCCATCCTGCTTGATCAATTCTTTCATCATTCGTTCGGAAAATATGTCTCTCCTCAACTTCTTCACATTCTCCACCGACTCGCGAAAATAGGTCAAATCCCACAGAATGCGAGGTGGCACTCCTGCAGTTAGCCAAAGCTGATTGGAAATCCACTCAAGCGTGACCTTCCGGTTGCGATTACATGGGGAACCCTTCATGTGTGGTTTGACTGATTTCCACAGCTCATCGATTAGAGCTATGCTTCTTGGATCCGGTTTGGGATACGAGAAGAGGATAGACTCGAGATTCGGCAGGACAGAGCAGATCTGTCGTAGGGAAACTTTGTCTGCCATTGACCAGGACCCGCGAATTGAGTCCTTAAGAGACTCTTCAGTTGGCAAAATCTGAATTTCGAGCTGGGTTATTCGATGTCTGATCTTCGATCTTCCGATGCTCGTGTATCGGTCTGCGTAATCTTTTGAGGTATCGCATGCGAAGTGATTTTGGGTCGATGCTAGCCCTGTAACCCTGCTGGCTTTGAGTAGGAGTACGTGCCGATCGAAGCAATGCTTGTCGACCTCGTCATGTAACTGTTTATTCGTACGCATTATCGCCAAATTCTCTGGTAACGACCTATCCGTTCTTGTATATTTTCGAGAGAACATAGGGATGTAGGCAAGATGCGGTATGAGACAATCGTATACTTGGAGACGAAGCTCATAGGGAAGCCGGAGAAACGGGAGAGGTTTGACTTGAGCATAGTTAGACTCATTCACGACTCTGAATAACGTGGTACCTACGTGTCTGCTCTGCGCTCGAGAAGATCTCTTCAAGTGAAGTGTCGCAAATGGCGTCCAACGCCAATAGTAAAGTCCTTACGTCGGAGAAAGTTGGACCGAATCTTGCAGCGGTTCTTTTAGAGCTATCTGAAGATCTGACGAGGCGAACATTGGTGAAGTGTCGTGAACCTAATACTTCAGTGTAAGCCCTGACATAAAGGTCAGGAATTTCGTCCGGTCGTTTCAGTCCCTTGGTACAGAAGTAGACTTCCTCCGAGCCTTGGATATGCGTGCAAGACGATGTTCCCTGGAGGATGACATCGAACTGTAGCTGTTTGTGACGATGAAACGGAGTTCGAGTCAACACGTTACTCAGTGCCTGTAGCTTCGCCTTGAGAAGCCCAGCCCGGGCTACCGTGTATGCGCCTGTGAACTCAGTCTTCTCTGCAGATAGGGTGTCCCTAGGTCCAGAGTCAGCATTGTTGATATCGCAATAATTGTTGATGGTCGCTGCTTACATTGCTTGTGTAAAGTCCAATGATAGCGGCGATCTGGCTGGATTGCAGATATTTTGGAGGACCTCGAGAAGAAGCGATTTTGAAGTTATATTACCTAGGTGTTTAGAAAGACCATGTTCAAGTCAGGGGCATTCACCAAGCATATAAGTTACGAAGCATCGAGCTAAGGGAGGCAGCAGCATCACACGGGCCGAATATACGAAAATATTTCCCAGTTGATACGAGGTCAAAAGTCAGACCCTACTCAGTACTTACGAGTTTAGTATAAGTAGTGGAGCTCAATACCAAGACTGGTGCCTGGCTAACATCAATAGAATCCGTCTAAGCGTGCCGGTGTAACGAAACGCTTTTTCTTCCACTCTCAGATCATTTAGAGCGCGTTTAAGCTCGAATAGGCACAGTACACACGTATTCTGCAGCGCTTGTTCTCGTAGCAAGTCGATCTCTAATACCGAAAAGTGTGTTATTGACTATGCCGTCGCTCGTTCTGCTGGTGTGACTACATAGAGTGACCGCGCATAAGATGAGCTACTCTGACAACATAAGAACTCTAAAGTGACAGGGCTTATAGCTGCACGATTCAATAGATAGCTCTGCCGGATACCCAGGTTTGCTGAGCACTCTGCTGAGACCTTACTGAGTCCTCTATTGTAGTAAATCACAACCTACTTTAGCTTGGATCTGAAGTTTGTCAAACCAGGTGCGGTTGAGCTACCAGAACAGATGTTCAAAAGTGCGAATAGGTGCGGGATTCATGCTAGCGAGGTTCAGCGGCAGATACATTTAGGGTGATTTGGTGTCCTTATTCTTTCACTATCATGCTAGAAACTCATATAACCTGACTGTATCCTAACTTTCCGTTATAGAAAATCCTCTTCATGTTACTGATGTCCTGGAAAGCGCTGTTCGTTACAACAGACAGCACTATGAGCGCGACCTCGCAAAAGTCCTGAGGATTGCTTGAGCATTACCGCTTGTGCCACTACACAGTATTTCTCTCAGATACAGCGCATTTAAAGTGATTTTTACCGAGCACCAAATGCACACTGTAGAATATTGGAGACTTCCCCGAGTATCCAAGGTCGAGTGTGGAAACTTTCTCGGAGACATTCCAACACTGCGCTGACAGTACGGAGCCGGAGACTTTAGGTACTGATGGACAGCATGCGCGATGCGATTTGTTCTACTTGAAGCACCAAATAAGGCTGCATCTTTATGGTGGACATAGTCAAGACCGTACTTGCACCGGAGATTTTCTTGGGGATTTTCTCGCCGCATAAATCTGGTGCTTATAGTACCTATATTAGGCCGGCTGGACAAGCGACGAACGAAACATAAATTTCCACACACTCTCGAACTCTCAGATCACCTTGTCTCGCGCAAGACCTACCCGCTTCTCGAAAGATACATCAAAGACGCTATATAAGGTAGACATAACAAGATGGTGCTCCGAGTTCGACCCCAGATCTTCGACATACTCATTATCGGCTCAGGCCCAGCAGGGCTGAACGCCGCGCTCACCTGTGCAAGAACACGTAGTACAGCTATTGTTTTCGACAACCAGCAGTACCGTAATGAAGGCGTTACACACATGCATACGGTAGCGTCTCGCGATCACTTCAACCCCCGAGAGTTCGGTCGCATCGCTCGCGAACAAGTCGAATCCCGTTACGATACCATTTGGTTTCAAGCTGCGACAATCACCCATGCGAAAAAGAAACAGGTGTCTGTACCTGATGAGAAGGGCTTGTATGATGGCTTCGAAGTCACAGATAGCGACGGTCACTCGTATGAGGGAAAGAAGATCATCCTAGCTACCGGTTCAAGAGATGTTTTCCCCGAAATCCAAGGCTATAAGGAAAACTGGCCAGCGCATGTATACCAATGCTTAGCTTGCGATGGCTACGAGCAACGCGGAAGTGCAGTCGGCATCCTAGGTTTCGACAGCCCAATGTACACTCACTTTGTACAAATGGCCATCCCACTCGAACCCACTTCCATCACCATATTCAGCAACGGGCCCATCAAGCAGGAAGAACCAGTACAAGAGGCTATGAAACTCGCAAAGGCCTTCGGCGCAACGCTCGACGAGCGGAAAATCGTGCGCCTGGTAAACAACGGCCCGAGCCACACAGATGGCGTAACAATTCACTTCGAAACCGGCGAACCAGTCACCCTCGGTTTTATCGTTCACAAACCTGCTACAGTCAATCGTGCGCAACACCTCATCGAGCAACTTGGTGTCGACACTGTGGAACCAGCGATGGGTGGACATATCAAGATTGCAAACGCAATGTTCAATGAGACAAGCGTCACGGGCGTATTTGCTGCTGGCGACACCATGTTAATGATGAAGCAGGTTGCGATTGCTATGGCAGAAGGACTCAAAGCAGCGGCAGGCGCGGGAATGCAGATTGCGCAAGAAAAGGCCAAGAGTCTTTCCAAGACCTTTGAGGAGAGGGAGGGCACGGTTGAAGGAGAGAAGGATAAGGCAGAAGTGGCTTCATATTAAAAAGAATCAATGGGTGGATTAAGGGAGCAAGGAAGCTGTTTTGAATGTCTACATGTATGATGTTTGAGCAGACGATAGGTTCGTGGAGGAGGGCACGACCATTGATTCCTGACACACAGTATGTAGTTTCCTTTGAGAATGTAGAACATCTTCTTCCAATATACTGCTATTACCATAGATACATATCACTGTCACCAACTTGGAAGCTGTGCTTCATACCTATCGCTGTACCAGTAGCAGGAGCGTTTGCAGCCAGCACATAATTCCTCGAATACTCTCGATATCCACGGCGCCTACCATATCTGCGACGTTCGCCACGCCACTACTCTTAAAGTTCACACCGTCACCTGTAGCTCTCCTCAACAACATAAAGTCTCCCAATTCGCTGGAACCGACCCCAGAATGTTCGTCGCACCATTCGCAGAGCTCAAAGCCCGAATCAATGGCCTGATCGTCAAGACTACTTCCATGTCCTCCTCATTATCTGAAACCTCTACATCCGCCAGAGATAATGCTCGTGACAAGCCGTCAACCCAACCGAGATATGCCATCAAGAAACCTTCCATGCGCCTGTTCCCTAAGACACAGGCTCCACTACCGACGGTCAATATTATGACAAAACACAGCCATACCTTCAACAGCTCAACAGCAACTGGACTGGACAAATTGGGACAGCTGCAGTTTGTAGAAGTATTGAAAAACTGGATCGTTGGTATGTGGTATCATCTATATATCGGAGTTCAGATCAGATGAAGAATATAGGATGGTGTCAATGGGAAGCAGATGAGCGGATGGCTAACATGGCATCGATGGACAGAAGTTGCGCCTTTCATCGCCACTACGAATTCCGACAAGAGCTCGTCTTACAAAGTCGTCTTCACTGCGAAAAGATTGAGTACGGAGAATACATCGGCCATTGCCTCAGTGGCTGCAACTTCTTTGTACATAGCGAAACTTTTTGCTATCAGGCCAAATCTATGGGACAGTGATTGGACGCTTGTAGAGCAGAGCAGCAGAACCGATACCTTGATTGATGCAGTAGAAGATTTATGGGAGAGGGTCATGCATAGAGCGGATAGTTTGGCTTGTGAGTCTTGGTGTATCATGGTGAACAGAGTCTGAAAGGTCATGTACTAACGATATCAATCTGTTAGATGGAACGAAAGTCGGTGCGATGGTCGATAAGAGGATGAGCGGAGATGACAAGATAATGGCTAGGAAGAGTGCGGAGTGGTAGTCATGATCAGATGCAGGGGAATGGAAGGGTTGGGGATGGTAATGGTTTGTTCATAGCAGATGTGATCTGCGAAACAGGGCTTTTGGGCATATAAGTTTTTGCCTCACGATGGCGTACATACTGAAGTATGAAATCATGTGTATCTAGAGTCAACGCATTCACGTAGCATACATACGATTTCCTCCCATCTACAGTATCTATCTCTTGCTCGATATCTTCGACGTCAATCTGACGTTCTTCCAACATCTTACTCCTCCTTCTTATGTATCCTTGGCAACCCGAGCCACAACACCAAAATTACGCCCAATAGCGCCAGAATAATCGGCTGCAGAACCTGTACACCATGTGCCTGCGCGATAGCTCCAACCGCAAAGGGGAAGATGGCAGCTCCACTCCCACCAAAAGCTGCCGCAAAACCAATCGCACCCACATGTAGATGGCGTGGTAGAAGCTTCGTAGCGGCGACAACGACAGCGGGGAACAATGGACCAAGGAAGAACCCTTGGAAGCTTACTGCAACGGCCGAGACGTAGAATTGAGGGACGAGCCAGAAGATAAGTTCGAGAGCCATTGTGATGGGTAGGTAGATCTGGTGCTTTGGATTAATATGAGGAAGAAACAACATAGGTGTGAAGAAGGAACTTACGGTAATAGCCAACTTTTCCCCTATCCTTGGCGTCACAAAGCCCAGCACAACCCTTCCTACAGTAATCCCCATCCAGAACCCAGTCGCTACCATTCCACTCGCAAAGTCCTCACCATCACGCACTTCGAGCATGAATTTGACTATCCAGCCACCAAGCGCAACTTCAATACCCACGTATCCGAGTAAGAAGAGTGCACAGAGCCATGTGACGCGTGCATGCGGGAGACGGAGGAGTGCCTCCTTCATCCGATTGTCTTTCGTACCACTGGTTCTTGGGTTGGCTGCACGGAATTTGTCACCGGTCTCGTGCCAGAAAGCTGCTGTCGAGGTCGCTAATTCGATGACTGCCATGGCAATCATGACATAGTAGAATGTGTACCAGGGCAGTCTGCTCCCTTTTGTGATCATGGTTGTTGCTATCAAGGGAGAAAGCACTGCACCTACACCGTAAAAGGCGTGTAGGAAACCCAGCACTTCGTTCGGGTTCGCCATGTTACCCATCCAGGCATCTATTTAAAGTCGGTCAGCCATTTTCCTCTTACAACCTGTGGAGACAGGAAATGAGACAGATACTCACTCCATGCAGCATCAGCAAGACCATTACCAAAGCCAGCCAGCATGAAAATGACGACGAGCACCGGGTATGGAGGATGCACCGCAATAACCACATACGCGATTAGATGACACGTCGGTGCTATGACCGCAACACCTCTCTGGCCAAACTTGAGATGAATGGTGTTGTTCAACAATGCGGAAGCCGTGTAGCCGACAAGTGGAGATAAAAACACTAGCGATATGACGACGAAAGTGAGGCTATAGTATTCTTGCAACTTGAGTCGTTGTCAGCATGCACTCTCCACGCCCTCCTCTCAAAAGTACGACAAACTTACATAAGGTATCAAAGCTCCATACGCTGCATCATTGCTCCCCATAACGACGAAACTCCAGAACGCCGCCGAGGTCTTGAAGAAATTCGATCGAGGGTGGTTCCATTGCTCCAACTTGGCTGCTGATTGGGTCGTTGGGGACGGTAAATTTTCTATCGGGTCACTTTCTTGGGCGCCTTTGGTATCTGAAAGTCGCAAGCCGCCCGTGTTACTCGAAGTGGCGATTTGGGCATTTTGAGGTTTAGAGATGTAATTTGAGACGTCTTGAAGTTCAATGGGCTGCTCGAGACAGGTCGATGAGGTGCCGTTTTGGAACGCCATTGTTGGGTTCTTGGGACGGTGGGAAGGGTTGACAGCCTGGTTGCCGCTTAGGACTTTTGAGGTGCGAGTGGTTGACGAAGGAAGCCTGAAGACCGAGCTGGGAGGGAGGAGAGGTCTATGATAAGTAAGTCCAACGCTAGTGGACAGTATGAAAGTTTTGACGCGATTGGCGTAATACGAAGGTGAACCGTTCACACAGAGGCTATGACGTTTTACTCCTGCACGCTCAACAACCCTTCAGCCAACAGCCGCGTGATGCGCAATAAAAACCACCCCTACAGGTCCCTTGAATTCTCCAGTGCTCGAGCTTAGGCTCATTGCCTCGCAAGGTTTACTCAAAGGAGCGGAGCACTGCGAGAACACTGCATCCAGACATTTCCTAGCCTACACCGACGTTCTGTTAGCACCAGAAGAAGCATGCTCAAGGCGGGGAAGCGAAGGGTCTCCATATTATGTACGCAGCCAATCAGCACAAGGCAACCCTGAACTTGCAGTTCGCAAAAGGAAGCGACCGGGAAATCTTCGGCAATGTGACTTTTCCGCCAGTAAACCGCCGCTAGCGAGATGCTGTATACGCTGTAGATATCATACTTGTGATTCTCGAAAGGCTAGCGATGGAAGACCTGAACAAGTTTCGTTACGTCGCAAGTCTGCGTTCAACATACGTGTTCGAAGTTACTCATAGTGTGGCACCCTTTACACACGGAGCGCCACCATCCGACTGATCTCGCACCAAACCTAAAGTGTCGAAAAAATGCGAAGATGAAACCCATCTCGTTGGAGCCCCCAACACAGTCACAAATCACTCTAGTCAAGTCACTCTACGTCGCAAGCTGCATGTCACTTGTATCACAAAGCCAATGTTTAGTCAACGCTTCGAAAATCGTTAATCATTTTCATGTTCATGCTATACCTGCTATTATTACCTGAGCTGATTCGCGGAACCACGCTCACCCGTCTCCTCCATGCTCGTACCGCTCGTACCATGCTTGGGGTATCTCTCTCCCAACGTTCTACACAACAAGCCGTCTGAAAGGAAAAAAGAAACACGAAAGGAAAAAAACCGTTCTTGAGATCAACGCTTGTATTTCAACGACTGTGGGGAAAGGTAAATCGTCCATATACACATACTCGCTTTCTACAGTCGCGCATTTTGCTCCTGTGACGCTCTGCTCGCTCGCCCTGGTCGTTCAGCCCTTGTCTTTGGTGAAAAATTAAAATGGAAGACAATGTGAAATCGTCATGCTGGTGAAGGCATCTATGAGGGCTGGATAACGGAGGGACCGGCAAGGACCTCGGCGTCGGCAACGGACTCGCTCTTGGTGATCATCATGTAGACTTCACCCTGGAGGCCCTGGGGAACCATGCAGTTGCCGTCAGCAATCTTGGTGAACTGGTTGCCGCCACTGTAATATGTTAGAAGGTAGATCTCATAAGGGGGATATGGTATGACTTACGGTCCGACGAAAGCGCAGAAAGAGGCACCGGCTGGCTGAGCGGGGTCGGCAAGCTTCAGGTTCTGACCAACGGTAGCCTTTTCGGGGTTCTGGAGAGCGATGGCAGGGAAGGCTTGGATGTTGAGGTTGGATCCTTCGGGGCAAGACTTGATGAATTGAGCGGCCAGGGTGAAGACAGCGCGGGGCTGGAGAGCAGTGTCGAAAGCGGCAGGGACTGGCTCGGCGCCAGATGCGATACGGATGAATGCCTGGTGACGGGCCTCGACAGTGACGATGGAACCGGCAGCCGAGAGGATGTCAGAAGAGTTGACAAGGGGAGCGGCACCAAGGTAGGCAGAGACACCGACAGCCTCAAGAACACGGGCGGTCTTGACCATGGAGTCAGCGCTGGCAAGGGCGGCGTCGAAGTTGTATTGGCAAGGCTCGACGGGCTTTGCACCTGCTCCTGCGATGGCGGACTGCAGAGTAGTGACGTGAGTAGCCTCAGTTTGTCCAACACCCATCAGAGACTTGACCTGGCCTTCACTGAGGCCGAGAGCCATGAAGTCTGACATGGAAAACTTGGCGAAACCCTGCTTGTAGTATTCAGATTCGAGATGCTCGGCGGTCAAAGCACTGTTGCCATTGTCAGATCCTGATTACTATGTTGAGGGAATTAGAACTACTCACAAGTTGAGGATGTCAACATCGCTCAATGTTGCTGCTGCCGCCGGTGCAGCAGCAGCAGGAGAGGCGGCCTCTCCTGCGGTTTCCGTAATGGCTGCCGCCGCGGGAGTAGCGGACGACATGACCATTGAGCTCGACTTGGAAGCCGACTCTTGACGGGCATAGTTTGCGGGAGCGGCAGCCACAAGAGGCGCCAGGGCAACTAGGCCCTTGAGGATGGTTGA
>Ga0268250_10001018_pt1 | contig 12535 bp, 15 predicted proteins | sample AgamicAsSfe_FD_200448 | JGI IMG/M metagenome (GOLD analysis project Ga0268250, IMG submission 200448) | Agave microbial communities from Guanajuato, Mexico - As.Sf.e (v2) (version 2) | ecosystem: Host-associated > Plants > Phyllosphere > Phylloplane/Leaf | place: Guanajuato, Mexico | collected... | reverse complement strand
ACGGCAAGAGCAGGAGTCTTGTTGGTCTTAGTGACCTTTGAACCAGGAACATGCTTGGGGAGGGTAGCCACCTGAGGAACAGTCATGGAGTGTTGCTCGGCCGGAGTGCTGTGCATGTGTCTGGCAGACATCAAGAAGGGCGTTGCGACGCGGCCATCCAGGCGGCGTGCCATGTTGGAGCGCAGCTTGAGAGACATGTCGTTGTTGTGTATGCGATGATGTCTTTCTGAGAGCTGCGAAAAGAGTCGATGGGTTCACTTAAACCTCTCCCAGCAGAGGGCCATCTGCCTTTAATACTGAATCCCATGATCCTTATGCCGCCGTTCTCCTTGTTCACTTGCCTCCGGCTACCTTCGGTCTTGAGAGTTGACGTTGATAAGCGCGAGTTCGCGGTCTTTGTTCTTCCGCCCACGCCATACCCAATGAAGACTGTTCCCCAGATTACGCTAACCGATCTTGGCTTCGCTCGGCTGCGGTTTGCTATCGCACCACGAGTCGAGACCAAGTGGAAAAGCTCTCTCCACCAAATTTCGAAATGTTTTTATCGTGTTGGTCATCATATCTTCGGCTCTCCAGACTGTCATCTCGGTCTTGTTGAACGGCCTGTCTCGGTCTTGACTGCAAGACTCCATCTTTGCTCCATCTTCGCGCCCTGCTCCTTCTCCAATTTTCTGTTGCGAGTTCGGAGAAAGCTGATCGTGATGATTTGAAACTGCTGAGTATCCACCTCTCTCATCAACTTCTCTACCGTCGATATCCGAGCATCCCTTGCATTGTGTCCTGATGCATGATGGAAAGAGAATGAAGGAGTGATTGACGTCTGCAGTCGTGCCTTCTCAGCATGCTGCGTCGTCGTCTTACAACTCTCGTGACTCTCGCATGAGTTCAGCTCGACACCACACAAGTCCATATGCCGGAGCCTTCGCACTTTCACAGACGCATATCGAGTTCAGCACTGCGAGACCGTCGTAGATGCGAATGCTGGCTCGACAATTAGTCCTTCAACGTGTGCTCAAGCTGAAGGACCGCCATGATCTCGACGCACATCAGCTGCGTCAGATCTTCTGACAGTCCATCAAAAACAACAATGCCGTGGTTTTTCAACAATTTCCACCTCTCGAAATACGCGAACTCCGGGTCGTCTGCAAAAGTGTGCAAAGTCCGAGGTCGAGCAGATATGAGCATCGGCAGTCTTTACCGCCACCACCGACGTGTTCGCTTCATCTCTGGATTGTTACCAACACGCACCAATCTTGGGAGTGTTTTAGAGTATTCGTATCGTCAAGCGTCGCTCTCGCCGCAGGCGTGCGTCAACGACGCAGCTGACGCCTGTGACCAACCGCAATCTCTCTCATCAGCTTACCTTCACCCGCACCAGGACGTGGCAGCACCCCGAAATGTATGCTGTTGCTTGATCGCCTCCTCAACGATGCCAGATCTTCAGAGCGTCCAACCGCGGTCGATCATGACTTCGACGCGGTGCTTGACTCGGTCTGCGGGCCTCGAGAGACACCTTCAACGAGCCGACTCCGATGCAGATAGCGGTCCTCCTCAGACATCGCATTCTCGACGACGTCATACTCAAGCCTTGGGTAACACTCGTCCGCCAGAGTCGAAACCGGGCGAAGCAGCCTTTATTGACATCGGCTTGGAAGCGTCTGTACAGATATCCACATTTGTTTGGCCACCCGAAGAAATTCGGGCGAGTTTGAATTTCCTGTATGCTTGTCAGCCATCGCCATCAAGTCACAACGACGCCAGTTGATCTAATCGACACTAATAAGTACTTGCAACCGCTCATCGCATCAATCGTAGTTGAGCTGCACCTCAGAGCTATCTGGTTTGCCGACTCAATGGAAAGCGCGGGTCCTCGGACTTCTGCATTGGCTAATGGTCGCGGCCTCTTAATCAGTCACGTTGCTGTCTCACCGCTGGAGCGCTTCTTCCGCCTGCCCAATACTCCGCATCCTACTCATGGTATACAGTCTTTTTTGAGGCATCGACAAGTACATGCCAGACACGAACAATGGAGGCAGTTCCTGTTCGCACCGGTTTTGAGGCACAGTTCCCGAATCTGTGTGGATTATACTCAGGCATGTCGCAATGTGGCAAGTAGACCTTGTGTTACGGCTCAAAACACGAAGGCTGTTCATCATTGCTTTTATTCTTGGAGTACAAGAAGATTGAGAGCCGTCATGATGATCCAGTCGCACCAACGCGACTGGAAAGACAGTCTCTTGAAAAACGCAGTGTTGATCAACTCAACGCCCGCATCTTTCTGTTCCTCCGTTGTTTACGAAAAAGGTGTTTTCCAGCTAACAGCTGTGGCACTCGATCAGTCGCGACTCGAGATCTGCGAGACCTCTGGCACATCGAATGCTGCTGCCGCGCAGATGGTGCTCAGGCATTTGCTGGTTCTTTCTTATCCATTGCGAATCACTCAGGACTGGTGTCTTGCTTGAGGAACCAGAAGCGACTGCCACAGTCTCTTGTCCAAGATAATAGACTCTCTGACAATTGCCTCCTCTTCCATCGTTGCAATTTACGAGCAGCAACGGTACAGAAAGCCACTTACTTCTACACGACATCGACTACTTGATCCTAAGCTCGCAGACCTGCAATTTGCTCTCGTAGAACTGTCGAGACAGAAAGGTAGTTAGCAAAACTCCTTTCTCAAACGACTGCTGAAAAGGTCGAGGGAAGAACGCTGCATCAGATAAAGTCGTTGCATGCAGACTTTTTAGATCTCATGGATGATCAATACTTTGGTTTCTTTCATCATGCAAAAAGGAAAATGAACAGCAACTTTGACTCACCACGTTTTGTATGAGAGCATCACGCTTCGTCTCAGACTTAGGGTGGCCATCGCGTTCTGCCTCGGGAGAGGAAGGTAAAGGGTAACTCACCAGCGGAATCCCCGAGACGCTGTCGGAAGTTCTGCCAACCCAAGAATACTGTCAGCAACGATACTTCTCACGGACTGATGGAGGATATGTGGAGGAATTCGCAGCGTCAGGCAAATTTTGTTACCGAAGGTTGTTCTCATTTTTATTCAAGGGATAAACTTCGTTTGTCCTCATCATGCAGAGGGAAGGGAAACGCATCTTCGACTTACCGCGCATGAATCCGAACAACACATACCCTTGCCGAAGATCAGACTTGTCTGAAGCTCAAAACACCACCGTCGTTGAAAATGGAGGAAGGAGTGTCTTTCCTAAACCTGCAAGACATACATCAGTGTCAGCAACATACTCGCAAGAAATCAATGCATCGAAAGAGTATATGAGGTTGCTCAGCAGTGCGAAAAGGCTTTTTGTTGTCGTCATTGAGTTCAGACAACGGACAAGGAAGTTTTTGTCATCATTGCTTCGAAAAGACATCTCAGGATCAGCACACTTACCGAAGCTTTGTTCCACCCCGGCCTTGAGTTGCGGCTGCAGCGTCCAGATGCACCTCTCGTTGCAGACGACATTCCCTATCCGAGCATCACTTCGCGTTAGCGTTGTTCTCCGAAGGTTGGGGAAGATCAAGAAAGGAAGAAGAGAACCAGCTCAGAATCGCCGAACGGCTATCTGTTCATATCATCCACCGAGTCATTCAAAGAGCAAGAGAAGTTGTGTTCATCATCGCTGTTGAGGCACCTTAAAGTGAGGAGACTTACTTGAACAAATGCTGCAAATGCGGAGCTACACTGCGGTATATGATTGATATTGCATTGCTGCTCAAAGCATCAGCCAAGCTCTCTCGACTTCGTGCGTGCAGTGGAAGGAAAGGAAAGGAGGCCGTCAGAGGTGTGCTCGTTGTTCTCATTCCCAAGGTCGAAAGAACATGAAGAAAAGCTTTTGTTCATCATCGTCAGAGTTCTGTGCTCAGTCTCCACACTTACCGAAGCGTTTGTTCTTGACAGTTGCTGGATTTTGTTCTTGCGTCCAAACCTGCAAGCAAGTGTCAGTCTAATTCTTCGAGCAAGTCGATGGTCAACAGAAGATGTGTTAACGCCGATCAGAAGAGCCCCGAGGGCTGGTGTTTTCATCACTCCCACGTCTGAAAGAAAGACTATGTTTTCTGACATCATTTCGGCTGCTGAAGCACTGCATGGGAAAGGTTGCAGACTTACCAAAGCTCTCGACCTATGCCACAAGCCTGAAATGACTGCAAGGGTTGATGAGAAAATGCTCAGCCTTCGAAACTTGATTTCCAGCAGCATTTCGAGCATGCAGCCAGACGACGGAAGAAACTCAGAAGGTATCTCTTCAGAACCGACGAGTTATCTTGGCTCGTTATGCTTGATGGACAGGGTGCCAAAAGGAGACCGTTCGGCCTGCCAGTTGCATTGCCTTGGAAATAGGCATGGCAGATGCCGAGAGCAAGTACCATCACCCCTCCAGGCTCGAGCAGAAAGCTCTGTCAGACATGCAAAGCAGTGCAAACGACACAGTCGACATGAGCCTGGAACAGCATGACACTGGTTGTCTGGAGTGGCAGTGGCCTGTCTGTCCTTGCGGGCCTCAGCACACGACTCTCGCCGAGGAACCATTGTGTTTCATCCTTTTCTTGTCACACCCCTGTCCTGGTTTTCCACCTCTTTCGAATGCTGAATTCTTGATTGTGGTCTTCGATCGGGAGTTCGCATCGGGCTGGGATGGTGGAGGGCTGGGTAGACGCTCTGTACGCGAATGAAAGTCAGCACCTGTTCGCGGCCGAAAAGCAGGAAGAATGCCCCGTAAACAGAGAGCAGACTGGGGAGGGAACGGTTGACTTAGCTGCTGCTGTTGCCGGTACAGACAGGCAAGCTGATCTGTGGCCATCACGGAAACTGCTCCCCTCGCGCAAGATGCCGACCGACCAGCGCCTCAGGTGAGATGTCATGACGGCACATCTTTGCATGAGCAAGAGACTTATGTAGACCTTCTGCGTCTTGTATGCCGTAAGCCTAAGGCCTGAGACATGGTCAGCGACAAGCTTTGCAGAGGCTACGGTAGCAAATGGTTTCGAGAGCTTTCCTTCAGATCTCTTTGGTTTCTCCCCAGCAGGGTCGGAAAGTCCGATAGCATGGTCATCATGGAAGGTGGTAAGAAGGGTTAGGAAAGAAACAACAACTTACCACACTGCCATGCTCGGCACTCATCTTTCAGACCGCTCATTGTGGCAGCTCGATGGCAAGGTTGCGGATGTTCTGGCGCTCATATCCGAAGTAGCAAGTCTTGCATCATGTCAGCGACAGCTCATGCATTACTAAGGCGAGGGCAGACTTACCGCAGCCGACGTGCACCTCTATTGATGAGGTGACCATCTTTGTTGAAAGATCAACCTGGGTCGCACGAAAAGAATCAGCAATCAGATCCTATACAAAGGAGTTGTGTAACCATGGCATGAGCAGGTGTGCCTCAGCTTGCGACCGAATCGTCGCAAGTGTTATTCTTTTCAACAATGTCTCCACGAAAGGATTCAGCAGCATGAAATAAGTTTGTTCATCATTCAGGCAATTCTGGCTTGGGGAAGAAGTCTCACTTGCCTTGCTGAATTTTGTTGGGCTCTTGACGCGCCGCGAAGGACTTTCGACTGAGCTGCGATCTTCCTGGAAATTGTACCAGCAGAGTGTCAGCTCTTGTCAACAACAAGCTTGAGATGAACAGGAAAGAGAGAGTCAAGCAATCAGCGGTGATCGAGGATCAAGTGTAGTGCTGGCTATACAAGCCGGCTGAAGATGTTTTCATCCCCTGTCAGAGGTTACCATCCTTCGAGGTTACCATAAGGTCAGATGTTCTTCACAAGATGTCATCATGAAGCAGGAAGTGGTGTGGGTAGAGTTCCATGCTTACCCCGTCGAAGAAGTCGGCACCAAAGACTTCCTGTCAGACTGGCTGGCTCGAGCAACTCGCCCCTTCGAGTCAAGACCATGCTGAGATATGCCATCAGAATGCTGCAAAGAGCTGTTTTCTTTTTCTCCAGAAGTCAGAAGTCCAACAACTTCATCGCGCGGCGAAGCATGATCTTGACATCGGGGGGTCCATCGTCTAGCCAGTCAGGTCAGGACTATGCTGAGCGATTGTATAAGGCAGTGGCATCTATGTCTGAGACAAGCTGTCAGCCAAGAACCTCGCTGCATCACAAGAAGTGGAAGGGGGATCAAAGGTGCTCTTCAGAACTCTTTCTTGATTTTTGCAATCCTCATGGCGATTAAGAATTGAAATGAGTATCGATAACATCATCTTGAAGTACGGGCGCTGTGCAGGGTTTCAAGGAAACTTACGAAACTTTTTGGGCGTGCATTCGCAGCAAGAGCGCCAGCACTCGAGACCGCGAAGCCAACTCAGCGCGTTAAGACGATACGAAAGAACCGCGAGACCTTCGATCTTTGATCAAGTCAGCAACATTCTCAAAGATTTTTGAATAAAATCAAGGCAACATTGATGGGATGTATGCTCATCAACCCGGCTAGGCCATAAGACCTTATCTAGAGAGACAAAGACCATAGAGGTACAGAGTCCGGCATCTTTGGGAGAGAAAGCACTGGAGTTTTATATTGGCTGGCGACTACCCCAATGGCAAACTAGCCATCGAAGCACATCATAGCCGTGAGGGTGTGGTGTGTAGAAGGGAAAGGGTTGACTTACCTGTTAACTTGTCTCAAATGAAACAAAAGATCGCGCAGATCTATGATCAAGTCAGCAAAACTTTCAGAGATCTCTGAGTGGAGATAGGGCAATGTTGATGGTTTGTATGCTCCTCGACCCGACCTGGTCAAAAGACCTTGCCTCGTAAGACATGTCTAGAAAGACAGAGACCATAGAGGCACAGAGTCCGGCGCTGGGTACGAAGGAGCACTGATATTTGATCTTGGCTGGCGACTACCCCGATGACAAGCTAGCCATCGAAGCACATCATAGCCGTGAAGGTGTGGTGTGGAAGGAGAATGCCTGACTTACTTGGATGGTTTGCGCCAAAGGTTGATGAAGATCTGCCATCACCGACTCAAGCGAGGCTCATCGCCGGCGCACAGCACGATCTCTGGCATATTCCTTGCGCGCGGCAGAGATGGCTGCGATAGCACGCATGATGAATGCCGCCGCCAGAAATAATGGTCCCATGATGGCCCAGAGCAGAAGATGGCGTAAAGTCATGGTTCTGTTAAGCTATCAGGTTCTGCTCGCACGAGACTGATCAGCAGAGGATGACGATGCTTACCTGATTGTCTTCGTCGATGATTGAGATGATGCTGTCGTTGTTGGTTGCAAAACTCAATGTATGTTGAGTTGAGTTGTGATGGGAAAAGGCGCAAGGAAAGCCGAACAGCTCAAGTCAAAATTCACACACCACCCCTCGCCCCGCGCAACCACCCTCAGCTTGGCGACATCATCGCGACACGACTGAGAGCGTAGGCAGTCTATGCGGCTGCCGCAAGAACTTCTACACCACTGCTATTGGCTCCAAGAAACGTGCAAGTCTCCGTCGAGGCGTCAGAGGCGTCAGAAGCATTGGGCGTCGAACAAAACCCGAGGGCGAGGGTGTCTGGTTTGGCAAGCGAATTGAATCCGTAAAGGCCATTCTTGAGTCAAATGGAGCATCCCGCGAGAAGTTTGGGACGCCTATCGTACCTTCCCTTGCCATGTCAAATGTGTGTGCTCTGCAGAACAGGGCGTCAACATCACAAAGCTCCTATCCCAAGCAAGAACGACTTGGCTCGAAGTCACCTTTGCACAATGATGTTCTTGCTCGCGAGGAAAGTGCGGAGCCCTACCCTTCCACATCAACATAAAGGCACGACATCTACTTGACTGTACAGTTTGATGGTGTTTTCCCCAGCTACGGGAACTAGGACTGTTCATGATTTATTCTACCAATTCTTGAAGCGTCGAAAGTCACGTGCTGTAGTAGCCTGAGGCCTCATGTTGCTGCAAAGGACTGTCTACTCATCACATATTATTGCCGACGACAGCTGCCTGAAAAAGTCTACCAAGACTGTTCTAGCAATGGGTCTATTTCTAAAAAGCGCCTTGCAACACCCAGAGCTGGAGTCCGATACGTATAGCTTCTACATATCTAACTGGCGTTTGATCCAACAAAGATATCACGCCTCTAGTTGCTCATGACTGTTTGTGGCAGCAAACTCCAGATTGTTGTCATTTGTCTCCGCTTCACCTACGTAGCCATGAAAATACAGGGCCCTCGAGATGGAGACTCTTGCCCTCTTCCAACCGAGACAGGCGTGCCTAGCCGCAATGGAATTTCGTCAGGCCTCAACTGTAATACCAGTGCACGTCAGTCGTTCACTGCAGCAGATTGACCCGAGAATTTGCCGAAGTTTTTGGTCGCTCAATAAAAGCAGACTGCCACACCAGCACTTAGATGTCAAAGTGCATCCAGAAGAAACAGGAGAAGCAGAGGAAGAGGGAGATTGAAGTCGCTCTCGGCACCTGTCATGCTTGCTTTTTGCCTCGAGCACTGCATGCAAAGGCAGTCGAGCACGACAATGGCGTCCGTGACCGTGCAATATTCAGCCCTTCTCTCCAAAGTCACTTGCCTGTGCCGAGAGTCTTGCCTTTATGCAACGGTGTTGTAAAGTACCAGGACTTCTACAGAGAGTCGTGAATATATCTCAGACCTTTGTCCTATCTGCTGAGATGGAGCGACAGTCACAAACGTATTGCAAATGTTGCTCCAACCGCTGAGATACGAGAATCTATGTATTGACTGACTTTGTTTCAACTGCCATCGATTTCTCTAGCACGTACAGCGGTACTCGCAAAGACATCCCTCATCCTTCTCTGTCCGCTGAGACGTCTGCCACAAGTACAAAGGGCCCGTAGAAAAGGACGTTCAATGGTATCCCGGTTATGATTTGCTCTGCTTCTACACACGGCGACACTCGCAAACGTTTCCTAGCCCCTTTTGCATTCGTTGAGACGTCTGTCTGAAGTACAAGTCTGCTCCTGAAGATCTTGTTGGATATACTTCAACCGTGTTTAGCCTCTGCTTTCACGTACAGCGATACTCGCAAAGATATCTCAAACCATATGTCATCCGCTGAGACATCTGCTGGCTGTACAAGTCAAAAATTGTTGATGACGTTTCTATTTTTCAGCAAGTCTGCTTTGACATACAGCGATACTCGCAAACATTTCTCAGCCCCTTTCATATCCGCTGAGACGTCTGTCGGAAGTAAAAATCTGCTCTAAAGATCTTGTTAATATCTTTTCTATCGATATCGACCTCTGCTTTCACGTGCAGCGGTACTCGCAAAGATGTCCCAAACCATACTCATCCGCTGAGACGTCTGCGGGCAATAAAAGTTGAGGATTCTTGATCACATTTCTACGTTCAGCAACTCTGCTTTGACGTACAGCGACGAGCGCAAACGTATCGCAAACGTTGCTCTACCCGCTGAGACGTCTGCTGTCTGTAAAAGTCAAGGATTGTTGCTTATGTTTCTATGTTCAGCAGCTCTGCTTTTACGTACAGCGACGGGCGCAAATGTATCGCAAACATTGCATTATCCGCTGAGACGGCTGTCACAAGTACAAAAGAGCTGTAAAAAAGGACGTTTGATGACATCTCGATTATTTTTTACTCTGCTTCCACGCACAGCGATACTCGCAAACGTCTACATACCACTGCCCTATCCACTGAGAATATGTTGCTCCTTTCTTTGTCGTCTTGCCTGATCGATCGAGTTGCATTGCATTTGCTTGATGTTCGAAAGAGTTGCTGAAAAGAAACATCCCTCTTGATTCTCAGAACTTGCCACGTTTCTTGGATCTTTTTCCGCCGGAGTTCTTTGCCGAGGCCTTTGCCGAGTCCTTCTTGCGTCTGTTACCTCTTGCCATCTCCTGCTCCTTCTTGACCTTCTCTTTCGCCTGCTCAGTTCTCTCTTGCCTCTCGCGAACGCTCAGGGGGCGATCTTCCCTGAGGTTGTACGTGCTGCCAGTAAGCATGTTGCCGCTAGGGCTCCTGACTTGCAGGCTGTCGAGTTGAGTAGGATCGAGGAGTTCCGAGTAGCGGCGGATGAGAGGTCTTGCGGGCTTAGGGTGCGTGATACCGGACTCGGGCTCGTCGCCAGCAAACGACGTGACTGTGACTTCTCTTGGGCCACGGGAGTCTTGCGGGCTTGGGGTGCGTGATGCCGGACTCCCGCAGCCCCCAGAGAAGTCGGTGTCGTTTGGTTTTTGTTGTGTGTGGCGGGGTCCCAGGCCAGACCACCTCTTCAATTGCCTGGACCTAGGACCCGCCACCGTCAAGATCTGCAGCTTGCAACTCCCAATGGCTCAGGATGTACTGGATCAGTTGCAAGCTGCAGATCTTGACATGATGTTGCCCATCTGTTGTTTGGTGGGGGTCCCAGGCCAAGCCACCTCTTCAATTGCCTGGACCTAGGACCCCACCATCAAATGGTGTGTCCACAAGGAACCAAAGTGTGACTTGGGTTTGAGTCGCAATCAAAGCACTGCGTGTCGCCGACACGCAGGCACACTTTGGTTCCTTGCGGACAGATCGCCAGCCCCATACACCCCCGCCAGCTCTCTGAGACTTGTTGTACGTCCAGAGTAGACTGTGCTGGCGAGGGGTATGTCTGTTGCGATGCAACCTGCTGCTGCTGCTGCTTTCGCAGTATATTTTGCAATCACACTCAGCGGAAGGTAAGCACGCACACACCTGACTGTGGCGGTGGTGCTACCTCGGTGCACATATCCAGCTCTCCCGGCCCAAGCTACCTATTCGATTGCCCGGAGCCAGGAGGCTTCTGTGTGTGATTTCTCTTCCCTCGAACCCAATGTGGAGGTGCTGGCAAAGCGAGCTCTATACGAGCCTTGCGTAGCTTGGGTTTGAAGGGAAGAGAAACCGTGGATATGTGCACCATCCCAGGCCAGCCACCTATTCGATTGCCTGGACCTAGGATCCGCATGGTGATTCGTAGTGACTTCTAACCCCTGATGGCTTTGGGGATTGCGGATGTCATCGTTACATGACCCGAGGAGCGACTCTGAACGAACCCGAGTGTTGAAGATAACGAGTTGCGGACAAAGCAAGACAGCGATTCTGCGGTAATTTGGCCGAGACATGCGTAAACGCACGTAGGTCAGGGTGTAGGCTTCGTTAGACCGGAGAACGGCAAGGGAAGACAACGAGTTGCGGACAACGCAAGACAGCGATTTCGCGGTAATTTGGCCGAGACATGCGTAAACGCACGTAGGTCAGGGTGTAGGCTTCGTTGACTCGGAGGACGGCAAGGGATATTTTGGCTTTGACCCGAGGCGCGACTCCGGATGGACCCGAGTGTTAGAAAGACACAGGCTTTGCTCGACCAAATCGAAGACGGGCCGGTGCTTGTGCTCCTTCGACTTGCGAAGCAGTGCCGTTGAAGCCAGACTGCTTGAGATAGAAATCAGGAGATCTCACGTTGATCATATCACGGCGCCTCTCGAAGTTGTTGTCGCCATCGACACCAAGAGTGGTGCCGTTGTCGTGGGCGTAGATGTTTGAGCTCTTCTCGCTGAGCTCGATACCCAAGCCGCCAGCCTCGTGGTAGGCGTCGCGAAGAGAGCGACCAGATGAGGAGCGGCTGGAGCTGTAGCCCGAAACACGGCGGAGAGGACGAGGCTTAGTACTGGGGTGCTCGTAGGCATCGTACTGGAGATTGCCGTAATCGTTGGTCTTGTTGGCAGAAGTGTCAACGTTGACCGGTGGCTTGTCGAGGTTGATGATATCAATCACCAAGCACACCCGCCTCGGTGCACGATATCTGCCGACCCGGCCCAAGCTACCTCTTCAATTGCCTGGAGCCAGGTGGCTGTAGTGTTGACATCGTGCACCGTCCCAGGCCAGACCACCTCTTCAATTGCCTGGACCTAGGACCCACCATGTCTTGACTCGAAGCTTGCGGAAAGCAGTGTCGGCGGAGGTCTTGGTCCCGGGCCAGCCACATATTCAATTGCCCGGACCCAGGACCAAAGTTGCACAAGAAGACATGCAAAGATAGTGACTTCTAACCCCTGATGGCTTGCTGTGAACAGGGATCAGAACAGCCTCGTAGATGTATTCAGTGCCGTAGGTGACGACAGGATACATCAGGAGCTCTTCGCTGGTCTTGTTGCGAAGACTAGTGACGAGGAGTGCATCAGAGTTGTCTGGATCGATCACGCGAGAGTTCTTTGGGAGGAGGACCGACGTCGAATGAGCCCCGATGTCGGGAAGAACGGGCTCCGGACGAACAGCGACAGCGATGTTCCCAAGTCTCGGGTGGACGCACGAAGACCGACGACAGCTGGCTATACCAACGCGAATGACCGATAGGGGCAAGAAGGCTTGACCAGAGCAGCGACGTTGGGGGAGCCCGGGTATCGAGGAGACCGTACTCCGGATGAAGAGCGACAGCGAGGTTGTATCACGTTTCCCGGCCCATGAACCAACGCACCGAGGACGGAGTGGCGATCGTGCTGTCCCGGAGTGCGGTAAGGAGAGGTAAGGCTTCGAGCCCGAGTGTCGAGGAGACCGTACTCCGGACAAAGAGCGACAGCGAGGTTGTAGTATCTTGTCC
>Ga0268250_10001017_pt1 | contig 12537 bp, 8 predicted proteins | sample AgamicAsSfe_FD_200448 | JGI IMG/M metagenome (GOLD analysis project Ga0268250, IMG submission 200448) | Agave microbial communities from Guanajuato, Mexico - As.Sf.e (v2) (version 2) | ecosystem: Host-associated > Plants > Phyllosphere > Phylloplane/Leaf | place: Guanajuato, Mexico | collected... | reverse complement strand
ATGATCATATGTAGTGAGCGACGGTAACATCTACATATCGGGAAATGCTAAATATTTTCCCGAAGTCTCGCAAGGCCAAAAAAATCTACTCGTATTCAATGAAATGATTCCATGAACACATTGATGTACTAAGTGGTCTCGGCATGTGACTCGGCCAAACTTGGCCTATGTCTGATGATACTCTCCCCACTCGTGCTATCGATGAGACGAAAAAAAAGAATGATGTTTGTCTTTCATCTGACCTACGCAGGGATCGAACCTGCAATCTCTTGATATCGACGAATCGTAGTCAAGCGCCTTGCCATTGGGCCAGCAGGCCAGTTGTTGTTGGTGTTGGTGTTGGTGTTGATGATAGCGATCTCAATTTAACCTTCATGTATGCAACATTTAATACTCGAAGTATTTGCTGCTTACTCCAAGTGTCATATAATGAAGAAATCCGTGACTCAGTCGTGATCTTCTCCTAGCTGGTTAGCATACCGTGGTGCCGTGGAAGTTTTCATTCGCCCCACTCTGTGGTAGCTGTCGATTGGTCATATCTACCTGATCAAGCAAGGCAGGCCAATAGAATCAATGCCACTGATGGCTCCCATGAGAACGCGATAGCGACTTACAAGGGCCACCATGATAGCTCAGGTTGACCGTTGCGGCTTTTGGCCATATGGTGTCGGATCAAGCGTGGCGGAATGGCAAAACTCCAAGAAAAGGCGGGGCGTGCTCAATCAGCGCTAAAAGCCGATAGCGTCGTCGCGCGACACGCGACGCGCACACCGAAGCTTCATTGAGCCATCAGCCACTGCAATCAATCTCATCAAGTGCACGACGTTGTCATCATATAATCATATTTCATACTGTGATCTCATTCCGCGGCTTCTGTGCCGAAGCAGCTCTAAAAGTGGGACGCGGCATGACTCGATCTAGAGCGGCAACTCTTCCTCCTCCTCTTCTTCCTGCGCCCCGGCCTCCGTATAATCGTCATTCAGATCAGCTATCGGACGGCCTATTTGCAAGCTCGCGCCGGCAGCAGAGTCTCTCCTGAGCTTTAGCATTGCGGCTTCCAGCTCGTCAGGGCAGAAGAGCTGGCAAAGCGTATTCATATCGTCAAACACGACCTGGCGCTGCTGTGAACCCGGGATATAGATAGTGTTACCAATGTTGAAAGTTAACGAGTATAGCAGGTTTCGTGCGTCCCAGTCCTCTACAGGCTCAGATACTGGAAAATTACGCTTATAGTTTCGGATATATGCCTTGCTGCTCAGCCGATGGCGCGGTGCTCTCCAGTTGCCAGTGTCATACTCGTTGTGTCCGTAGAAGGAGCAAACGTCGAACACGAAAGCCTCGCCTGTCTTGGCGTCCATTGCGGTGTTTCCGTCCCAACAGTCACCGTGGATAAGGCATGGTTTCAGGACTCGACCTTCTGCTTGAAGGGGTAACAGAAGACGTGGTACCACTTTCTGGAGTGTGAGATCGCAAACAACGTCGAACTCAGGCCATTGAAGGATTGGCTTAGCAAGCTCCATGACATGACCAAGGTGCCGACTATACACAGTGCACCACGAATCTTCCCAGGTATCGACAGCCTGGGCGATTCGTGCATGGCATGTGGAGAAGTGAAAGCCGAATTTGCCGGTTGGAGAGACGGATCGTTGATGCATGTCCGCTAGACCCGCAGCTAGTTTCACTGGATCTGCGGGCTATGAACGTCAGGTTCAGGTCACTCCAAGAGAGCTAAGTCGCACATACCTGTTCTCCCACATCTCGAAAAGCCGCAAGCAAGAAGTACGTTTCTGGTGAAGAACCTTCTTCGATCTGGCCCCAAGCATATGGCTGTGGAACGAACGACGGGGAGATTTCGTAGATGGCTTTGAGCGATTCGTATTCGCCTTCACACATGTGCCTTCCTATCTTCCCTAGAGATACTACCTTTTTCATATCAGTACTCGTTCTCCAAACGTTTCTCGGCAAGGAACCAGACCTTGAGGAAGTAGTTGTCAGTCTGTCCTGTAGGAAGCTGGACAACAATCTTGGCCGTCTTACCCCAGAGCGATTCACCGTAGTTGTAGGCATCAATCACCTTGGTCTCGGAAATAGGGAATGCTGGCTCATGGTTATTCTTGAACTAGAGACCGCCTATGTTGAAAATACCTGCTATGACCCGCTCGTCCACTTTGTAGGATCCACTGGCTTGCGGCGGGAGGAAAGGATCGGTTGGCGTCTCTTCTAAATCCGCTTGCGCCTTGCCTATGGCAATTCTGGAAATGGTATGGACCTGTTTCGCGTTCGTTAAATTCATGATGACTTTGCATAGGTTGTTATCCGCCCTAGAAATGGGGAGGGTTTCGAAATCCAGGGTAATATTGTATACTTTGCTAATGAGAAGAGGGCTTCTACTTCATGGCAGTGAACACGCGGGTTCCACGGTGTGAGATGCCGTCAGTGGAGGCTGCGGTGATCCTTCGCTGAATAGCCGCTGTCGTTTGATTGGCTGTGTGGATGGCGAGTCGCGCGTGCGTACAGATGATGGCGCAGACTTGACCAATGATAGTGAGGGGCAATGAAGGTTGGTGCTTCGATGGAACATACAAGAGGAGACATGCATATGCGGCACGGCAGGAGAGGTAGACACGAGCTGGTGGTACCCCGCACCAGAGATCGAGTGTACCCTCCGGCCCCTTGTAAGTCAGCGCCAAGGTCTAATGAGCCTCTCACTTGCTCGAAAGTACCTGGACCTGCCGCAGGAATTGGTGTGTGACTTTAACCTCACTACAATTTTTGCTCCCCCACCGAGCGTATCGCGCATTCCCCTCATCGCCATTCCCTCACTTCGTTTATGCATCACATTCTGTCGTAGACTTGACAGGTATGGTGATCTCACATGGCTTCAAGGCCCAGTGTAGTGAGTATTCTAACCTCAGCCTTGTATCTGCTAGCTAAAAGGGCGCAGCTTCATCGGCTCCGACTAAGATCAGAGCCGACACCAGAAACTGATGAGAACGACAATATTGATCGCGAGTCCAGTCTTCATCAGACGGAGCAACCATCTGCGGACGGTGGGCGAAACACCTCGACAGTCTCCACGCGGTTCAAGGCTAGCATTCCCTATAGAAGTGGTTCGTTGATCTCTACAACGAGTACGCTCAATGCTGGCATAATCGGCAAACCTGCAGCCCATGGCAATCGATCCCGCGACGACTTAGGCCTCCATCTTGTAGTCGATCGGCTTGAGCCTAGTGGTGACATAGTCTTCGTGCATGGACTGGGAGGGAATGCCTGGACCACTTGGAGCTGGGAGCGTGACCTCAATAACTTCTGGCCTAGCTGGCTTGAGCACGAAGAAGCATTGTCAGCATGGAGAGTTTTCACCTTTGGCTATGACTCCAACTGGAGAGGTGCAGGGGCGAATCTTAACATTTCAGATTTCGCGAAAGATCTCGTGCTTCAGTTGTTGACATTCACGAATCCGAATGGGATTGCAATCAAACCAAAAAAAGTCATCTTCGTCGCCCACTCCATGGGTGGTTTGGTGGTCAAGAAAGCCTTTCTACTCGGCAAACAGGATATGCAATTTGCCGACATCGCCGCTACGTTCTATGGCATCATCTTTCTTGCAACTCCACACCGTGGAGCGCAGTCGGCGTCGACCCTGAATAACATTCTTTCCAGCCTTCCCTTAGGTCCGCCGTCGAAGAGCTACGTCGCCGAACTCCAATTACACAGTAATACTCTCTTTGAGATAAATGAGCAATTCCGTCACCACTGTCATGACCTTGCTTTGATGTCGTACTTCGAAACAGAGAAGACCAGTATCGGGCTCAAAGACACATTGGTAAGCGTACCACGTCCTTGAATATTGCGGGTGGGTAATAGTTGACGAATGCAGATTGTGGAGAAAGACTCTGCCATCCTTCAGCTACCCGGAGAGATTTCGGGCTCACTACCCGCAAACCACCACACTATCTGCAAGTTCAGGAGCCCTACAGATACCCAATATGTAAGAGTAAGAAACACGATTAGCTATTTTGCAAGAGAGGCTACACCCAACGAAGGTACAGTAGATCACGTTTGTCACTTAAGTAAGAGAGACAGGCTGACTCCCGGCCAGGGCCCGGCGTCGAACATATGGAAGATAGCCAGAAGATTGCCTCAATTCTGGGCGTTCACGAAGTTGCGGAAGACGACCTCAAATCTCGACATAGCAGAGTTATGTATGGGACCGGCAACTGGCTCATTCGAAAACCAGATTTCATGCAGTGGAAAAGCTCACTGTCCGACCGAGATGCGCAGGTTTTCTGGCTTTTTGGACTACCCGCGAGCGGCAAAACGGCGCTGTCTAGTATGGTGGCACATCACCTGCAAGAGAAAAGGGCGAGCTGTCAGTATCATTTCTTCTCGACCGGTCATCAAACAAAACGAACTGCTGCATACTGCCTGCGTACCATTGCTACTCAGCTCGCTCAAGTGAGCCACCAGTTCCGAGAAGCCCTGTTTTCTTTCCATGCTGAGACCGGCATCAAGTTCACCTCACAAGATCAAAGCTTCCGCACGATCTGGGAAAAAGTCTTTGAGGGTATTATCTTCAAGATCGCCTTCTCTCGGCCTCTGTTTTGGATACTTGATGGAATAGATGAGGCCGACTCCCAGTCACTGCTCATCAATTCCTTATTGAACATACGGTCTACTACCACCATCAAGATCTTCTTGAGCAGCAGGCCTATGAAAGTACCAAGCAGACACATGGACCAAGGCTCTCCAATCGCCGTACGTTTCCTATCGGAGTCTGATACCTCGGAAGACATTCGAGCTTACGTCAACACGTCGATACGCGACATCTTGTCGGCTTCAGACACCATTCAACAAGATGTCATCGATAAGATATTGGCAAAAGCTTCTGGCTCATTTCTCTGGGTTCGCCTATCCTTGGAAACGCTCCGTCATAGCTGGCATACACAGGAAGATATTCAAAAAGCCTTGACTGAACTGCCAACAGGTATGCTAGGTCTTTACGAGCAGATGCTGGTCAGACTTCTTTCACAGCCCGAAAGGAGCGGCCGTCTCGCGCACAGAATACTATCCTGGGTCAGTTGTAGTTGGCGACCATTGAGGTTAGATGAGTTACAGGTTGCACTCGAACCCGAGTTCACTGGTTTCGTGAATCTTGAAGATACCATCAATCAGATCTGCGCACACTTTGTGTCCGTTGACAACGGCAAGGCATCCTTGATCCATGACACAGCTCGGCAATTCCTTACTTCCAAACAAAGCACCAGAGCTGCTTTCGTGCAACCTCGTCATGCTCATTCCCAAATTGCGGAACACTGTCTCATATACCTGTCCCAAGACACCTGGTCCCGCACTTTCCGTGCGATCTCGTCAAGCGACCCTGATGCGAAGAGGGGTGCCCGCATCAACCGTCTTCTTCTAGCCGAAGAAGGCTTTCCTTTGTTGGGATATGCTACCTGCTACTGGGCATATCATGTTTCCAAGTCTCCAACCTCGGGAACCAGTCTAACGAGCGCACTGAAAGTGTTCTTTTCGCAATACTGTCTATCTTGGATCGAAGCTATCGCCTTGTCTGCAAATCTAAGGTACCTAACAAGGTCAGCGAGATATCTAAAAGGCTATGCGAAAAGAAAAAAGCTTTCTCGTATGCAAAAGAGTGAGTCTCCAATACTTGATAGTTTGACCAAGGCCCCAGAAGACGACCCAAAGTGGCTGCAGTCATGGGCCATCGACCTTATTCGAGTTGTTGGGAAGTTTGGATCTATTCTTCTAGCAAAACCTTCTTCGATCTACCAGGATATTGTTCCCTTCTGTCCACGAAACTCGATGTTCACACTCACGTACGGAGAACACAAACCAGGACAACTCTCGGTCACTGGACTGCCCTCTGATGGCTGGGATGACCGCCTGGCTCGGGTCAGTGTAGGTGACGACTACATTGCTTCCAAAGTTCTGGCGACCGAGTCGTACTTCATAACATTAGTTAGTAGTGTTGGTGTTCTTCTCGTGTGGCATACAGAAACTTGTGAGAAAGCACGAAAGATCGAAGTCGGCGAATATGTAGCAGTTATGACCCTCAACAATAACGGTACACTACTAGCCACAGCAAGCCCGAGTCATTACGCGGTATGGGAACTATCTTCTGGTCGAATGCTGTCTCGGATCGACAAACCGCCAACGAAACGAACCATGGACATATCTTTTGCCCAAGCCGATGCTTACCTAGTCATTGGTTCTGATGACTGCTCGATCACGATATATGACCTGTCAACATCAAGCACAGTACTACAACACGTTTTCGAACCACCAAGTCAAGACTACGATGGTTGTCCCACTGTGATGGCGATCAACCCAGATGCCACTGCTGCTGCCATGGCTTGGCGAGGAAAGGTTCCTCTGGTTTGGCACTTCCAAGCCACTGCGTACCAGCGTGTTCGGATACGCCGGCTTCGCTCATCTGTGACATCACTCGCTGGTCCAGAAGATCTCCGCTGGCAAATTGACGGAAATTCGCTTTTCATTCTGTGCCAGGACACCAACTTCGTTGAATGGCGACTTTTCGACGAGCAGCAACATGCTTATCCTCACCTGAAAGCACGCGAGTTTGCCATAAATTCAGAAGGTAGTCTTTTGCTCACGTCAAATCACTCTGGAACAATCAGTGTATGGACGTTTCCACGTCTGTCTCTCATATATCAACTTGGAAGTGTGAATGACTTTGTAAGAGATGTAGCGTTTAGTCCAGATGGTCAGCGCTTGTATGATGTGAGGGACTCGGTATGCAATGTTTGGGAGCCGGATGTTCTTGTTCGTCCTGACGAGCACGACATGGAGGATGAGTCTAGCTTGGATGATTTGAGCTTGGTTTCGAGTGAGCCAACGATGGTACAAATCGACAATACCAACGGCGTGGTATCAGCGATTGCCAGCAGTGATTCCGAAGACTACTACTGCTGTGGGAAAGATGATGGCTCTGTTATCATTCACGAGGTTGCACACGGTACACCCATCCGCAAAGTCTACACTCACTCATCGACTACATCTGTGTTACACATGCAATGGTCACCATCAGGGCGTTACATAGTATCCAGCGATGATTCTGCGCGGATCATCGCAAAAAGATTGGAAGTGAAGGCTAAGGACCAATGGCGCGTTTATCCTGTACTAGATGCGCGGGTATCAGAGCCTGTCCACCAATTCGTTTTCAGTCCGGACGAGCAATACTTGTTGATTTCGACATCTTCAACAGACCAAATGTATGACACACGATCGAAGCAGCAAATTTGGTTCAAAGATTGGGGAGCTAGACAATGCCGTCGATGGGTTCAAGATCCTTTGGATACAACTTCTCTCATATGGCTCGACCCTCAGGTACTGAAGAGCTACCAATGGTCCACGATGTCCATACAAGTCAGTGTTGCGATTGAATCCCAGTCAGAACCAATTGCGAGAGACGAAAAAGAACCCCAGAAGCATGATCAAGTCGAGAAAACGGTTGTATGGGCAGCAGGAATTCCGTCGACTGGGCGGATTCTGTACGGTACGCTTCCCATAAGTAGTTTTCAGGGAACAGTATCACATCCTTCTCATTCTGGTCTGCATGTCGAAGCAATCAGGCTCTCGCGCAACATGGAATCGCGAGTCGAGTCATCTGCACCAGAATGCACACCGGACCTTGCACGATGCGCAAAAAGGCTCGTAGGCATCACAAGAGGAAGAATTGCATATCTAGACCATGATAATCAGCTATGTACCTGGGATTTGGACAGCGGTGTTGAAGGGATGCAGAAACACTTCTTCTTACCGCGCGATTGGCTCGACACGAGCTCCTTAGAAACAGCTTTGATCAATGGAGCAGGGACATTTTTCTGCCCTAAGGGGGGCTATGTGGCTATTGTTCGCAACGGAATCTCCCTGTAGGTATTATCTCAAGTTGTCTGGTGACATGACTACAACAGTGGAGTGTTTGCCGCGTGTGATGCTTGTGGCTTGAGCAGAGCCGCGGGATGAAGCCGAGAGAGGCGGTCCATTTTTAGATTCCGAGATCGGAAGTCACCTTTCCGATGGCGATCCACCTCAGGAAATACATTATTTCAGCATTCAACGTGTCATGTCCCTTCATCTCAAACCACAATGTCACAACCGTTATTGTTAGAGGGCTTTTCCAAAGACCCCCCCTCTGCACCATCCATAAAGCTCCGATACGCAGACGTACGCGCATACCCTTCCCCATGATGACGCGACTTGGCTGAGAACAATTTTGGGGGTGCTCAGGTTGCTGTAACAGGAACTGCCAAAGAGTTCTCTGGTGTATATCGGGGCAAACAATACCATGAGGCCGACTTCGACGCAGTGCTAGATCGCGCATTGGCCGCAGGGGTAGAGAAAGTCATGCTTACGGGCATGTACGCTTCCGACGCGCAACTCAATCTTGCAATGGCCCGGTATCGACCAGAGCAAGTCAAGGTCACTATGGGCGTGCATCCGTATCATGCAGTTGAAGCAGATGAAGGTGGCGAGGAATACTATCAGGACCTGTCCCGCAGTATTACGACGACCCTCAACGACAAAGAACACTCGCATTTGCTGGCCGCTTTCGGGGAGCTCGGCTTAGACTACGACAAATTGGGCGAAGCACCCAAAGACGTTCAGATACGTGTGTTCAAGCGACAGCTCGATATGATCGTGAACGCAGGGTGGGAGCTGCCTCTGTTTCTCCACTGTCGCGCCGCGTTCGATGATTTCATTTCCATACTTGAACCATATATGGACCGGCTGCCTTTGCGATCTGGCTTAGTTCACTCGTTCGTTGGAACTAAAGAGCAGATGCAGACACTGGTCGCGATGGGCTTACAGGTTAGCGTCAACAACTTTGCCTTCCGAGACCGCGACAGCTTGGAAATGATCAGACATTTACCACTACCCAACTTGCAGATCGAGACAGACGCACCGTGGGGCGATATCCAAGCGTCTAGCGAAGTGGCTAAAGCGTATCTGAAGAATGCGTCCAAGTGGCCTTGGGGGAACAAGAAGAAGGACAAGTTTACTAGGGGTGACATGGTGAAAGAGAGGAATGAGAGTTGCAATATGGAGAAGGTGGCTTTGGTTGTGGCTGGCATCAAGGGCATTGGTGTAGAGGAAGTTGCAGCGTGCGCGTGGAGTAACAGCATGACTATGTTCTTTGCACGTGGCTGACGTGAGTGGATTTGCCAGTTACTAACGCCGCGTGCACATGGTCACGCTCACCTTGCGGCCGATTCTTCTAGTCATAAGTGATGGCAATATGATGAGACATTGGATTTACAAATTCGCGAGATCATTCATATTCCATCTACTTTGCCCCATTAGCACCGACCCCGTTCGTCTTCGTACCATTGGACATCGTTCCGTTCGTACCCGTCTTCTTTGCCCTCGGTACCTCCACAAGCACCTTGTACGTCTTTCCAGCGCTGACATTCTTGATGACATCGCCCTCCACTCCCTGCCCGTCAACCACGACCTTCGCATCTTTCACATCTCCTCGCTTGATCTGGACATCAAACACCGCGCCTCTGAACTCTCGCCTCACCTTCATGCCGTCCCATGCACTCGGCATCTTTGGCGCGATCTTCAGACCCTCCCTTCCGCCCCTCAGACCGCATAACCCTTCGATGAAACATCTGTACGCCCAACTCACAGTTCCAGTGTTGAACAGTTGACTTGAACGTCCCGCTGTACGGTCCAAATGCTCAATTCCATGACCACCACGATAGTAGTTGGGAATGAAGATTGGGAGCTGACCACGACGAATCAGATCTTCCTCGTCAGGACCAGGAATCATAGCGCGAAGAGTGTTGTACGCGCGATCGACTTCATCGATACCGTAGAGCGCCCACGCGTAGAAGGCAGCCGCGTGGTTGTACACTGACCCATTCTCACCCTGACCAGGGTACTTTTGCGTGACGCGGCCGACATCTTCGCGCATTGCTGTAAACGGCGGACCGAACATGACTACTCCGTAGGGTGTTGTGAGTTGCTCGTCAACCTGGGGAAGCATTTTGGCAATCTGGTCCGAAGAAGCCGCGCCCCCAAGAATAGACCAGGCTTGCGGGTTCAGCCAAATGCGACCTTCCTTGTCGTCTTTGATGCCGAAAGTAACGTTGTCGTCGGTGATACCACGGGCGTACCAGTCGCCGTCCCAGAGGTGCTCGTTCGCCGATTCGTTGACCTGTTCGGCGCCCGTGCGGTATTTCTTTGCGATATCCGGTTTGTTGGCGTCGTCGCAGATCTGCGCCCACAAGTTGACGGCGTAGGCTGTTGCAACTGTGAGCCAGCCTGATACGCCGACACCTTTGGGACCGACCATGTTCATGGGATCGCACCAGTCACCCTGCGCAATGTACGAGAGGCCGCGATCATCTCGTGCATTGGACGAGAGAAGCCAGTCCATTGCGCGGCTGAAGCGCTCGAAAACAGTGAATGTATCGCCATACATGCTGGTCACCTTCTCGTCTAGTAGTGCGTAGTCGCCAGTTTCGGCAAGGTAGATTTCAAGGGCGATAGGCAGCCAGACACAGTGGTCAGTGTGAGGGATCTGGTTGATGTACTTGAGTACCGCACCCTTCGCTAGCAGGATACCATCTGGCATCGAACCGTTCTTCTCTTGTTGACCTACAGCAGTCGTGATAGCCTTCCTGGCCACTTCTGGCTTGATGAAACTCATACCCATGTTGTCTTGTAGGTAGTTTCGTGTCTGGGGATCGGTTGTAAGTCTGTTCACGTCGCCATGGTAGTACAATTGCCGTGGTAGCCAGTTGTTGACCATATTATCGAGATCTTTGTCAGGAGTCTCGAGACGCACGCAACCGCTGCCTCTCATAATGTAGTCCTCGTAATCCCTGGCTGCTTTCGCGAACGCCATCTTGTTGAGATATCTCTTGCGCATGTCCAGGATTTCGGCTTCATCGTATGCGGGACCGAAGAGAAATCTATACTCTTTGCTCTCGTTCTCTTTCAGGTCGGCCCAGTATTGCACAACTGCAGTCGGAGTCTCGTAACGGGCATCGCTATTCGAAAGTTGCGAATTTTGTAATGCCGATGGCGCTTGTAATCCACCTTCCCCCTCGAAAGCCTCTTGCTTTGCTTCCCATGAGACTGGTGTGGTTTCGCAGAGAAAGTAGGTCTTGTCTTTGAGGTACTTTGTCTTTGGATAGTCTTCTGCTTTTTGGTATGGCGTCTTACAGCTTCCAACCACGCCACCAACGTTGGCATTCCACTCCGCTTCTTGGTTCATCCATGACATGTAGCCTAGGGGAAAGTATGGGTAGACACTTAGATTCCGCTTGCGATCGGATATGTTAGTGACTTTGATGTTCCAAAGCTCAGCCACATCGTCTGTTGGGAGCAGAAATGTCATCTCAACGCGGATGCCGAGCTTCTCCACAGTCCATTTGATGTCGCTCTTGCCTATATCGAAGGTAAAACGATCCAGTTTTGCCCTTACCGGTTCGTACGGCGCTGAGAAGATGTCGCCATTCTCTTCATCCTTGATGTATACGAATCGGCCGGGGTGATGAGCATAGTAGTTTTGCTCCGGCTGCATAAAGGTCTTGGCTTCGAGATTGGGTGCATAGGCGTATTTGGCAGGCTCGGGTTGCATGTACTGCGCAGTTGCAAAGCCACGACATGTGACCTGAATCATCATACGTTGATTCCACAGGAACGCACCAGCTTTGGGCATCTCGGTTGGGCTTGTGAGCTCATATCGCTCGCCATCTTGGGTTGGTTGTATCATGGTTGGAGTATGGACAAGGATTGTACCTGTGAACTCCGCGGGGAAACTTTTATACCGCGATCGGATGGTTGGTTATAAAGAGACGAAAGGGCCGACATGGCTTAAAGGGCGAAGCTTACTATGTTTAGTGACACTGCAGAAGTCAATTCAACGCAAGACCGATGCGGGAGCAAAACGCGTGACGGGCACAAAGTCTTAGCGTTTCTGCCGATTTAGTCTACAACGCGAGTATCAAACTCGATGCTCGTTGACGAGACGGCTAGCAAGGCAAACGAAGGTAGTAGATACTCCTATGAGAAGATGCAGCAGGAACGCAAGCTTAAGATGACCTTGAAAACGAAAGTCCGACCAGCGTGCAAATCTTGAAAAGGATGACGAGGGATTTTCGCAAGACAGTCATCTGTTTCTTAATGGTTCATATAAGGTACAAAGCACAATAAGCCGCACCGCGTGGGGCTAAGCGAATGGCGGTGTGGGGTTCAGCCTGAAATGGTACTATGTAAGCGCGGAGACGGTTGTCCGGACCGCAACGCCTTTAGCCAGCCGTGAGGCAATAGTCATGCCCCAACATGTTCAAAACACAACGATCGATGCATCGTCAATATGAGCACAGGATTCGGATTGCGCAATCCGATGATCCGACTTATGTGGAACAGTGGCGAGGATGACGGAAAGTAATTGTTGGCGCATACGACAGTGTGCGGAGAGTAGTGTGTCAGCTGCTCGTGATGTTGAGTAGTCACGGGTGACAAGCAGTACTGTAC
>Ga0268250_10001016_pt1 | contig 12562 bp, 12 predicted proteins | sample AgamicAsSfe_FD_200448 | JGI IMG/M metagenome (GOLD analysis project Ga0268250, IMG submission 200448) | Agave microbial communities from Guanajuato, Mexico - As.Sf.e (v2) (version 2) | ecosystem: Host-associated > Plants > Phyllosphere > Phylloplane/Leaf | place: Guanajuato, Mexico | collected... | reverse complement strand
CTATTCCATTCATGCCATCTTCAATCTCGTCGTCGTTCGCTTCACTGTCCTCATCATCGAAGCCTCTAGCGAACGGATCATCGCTATCGCTGTCTTCGAGCGCTTTGCGATCCACCCTGCGCCCAGTGTATTCCGGGCCAAGTGGTACCTCAACTGGCTTCCTCAGCTTGCTCTTTCCGACAGAAGTGTAATGCTCGCGCCCGGCATTGTCATCTTCATTTTCTGAGAGGCTTGCATCGGAGTGCTCGTCTTCGCTGGAGCTCGGCGCAGGGTCAAGAAGCGACTCAGGGTCGAAATCTGTTGATCGTGTGAGTATTATCCTGCATCGCATCTATCTGGAGCTTTTACCTCTAATCTTGGACTTTCCCATGGCGTATAGGTAATCTGTCGTGCGTGTTGCTGGCAGATCGTGTACGAAGAGAAAGTTCACTTTGCCCCACAAAAAAGTTCAATGCCATCGGCGTTTCATTTCACCGATGCGCGTCACCTCCGCGATCAACTCCGCAAACCCATCTTAATCACGACAGAATGTTGAAGCCACGATTGTTCTCGACATTGCGCTGTCTCCAGCATGAGAACCCTCTCGTATGACTATTACCTCCATCTCATATGGCGCATTGGCTGATGTCATGCGCAGGGTCTTCCACGCTCAGGCGCGCCTCCGCAGATGCCTCGGATGCAGCGAGGATTGCCCCAGAAGAGAAACATCAAAGATGTGAAGAAAGTCATCGCTGTTTCATCGGCAAAGGGCGGCGTTGGAAAGAGTACCATTGCTGGTATGCTCCGCCGTTGGAGACTTGGCCAATATGAGAAATCTAAAACTATCACGCAGTGAATCTGGCATTGAGCTTCGCCCGCCGTGGTTATAAAGCTGGAATACTTGATACCGATATCTTTGGCCCGTCGATACCAACCTTACTCAACCTGTCCGGTGAACCGAGACTTTCAGCCAGTCAGTCCGTGAACCAGTCCATCATACAAACCACCTCTAACCTTTTGGCCCAGACAATCAACTATTACCACTGTCTAACTATGGTCTCAAATCCATGTCCATGGGCTATCTCATTCCAGAATCATCACCAGTAGCATGGCGAGGCCTTATGGTAATGAAAGCCCTGCAGCAACTACTACACGAAGTAGAGTGGGGAGGCCTGGACGTCCTGGTCCTTGACATGCCCCCCGGCACAGGTGATGTCCAGCTCACCATCACCCAACAGCTTGTTTTAGATGGTGCGCTCATCGTATCCACACCCCAGGATCTGTCCCTGAAGGATGCAGTGAAAGGTGTCGAGCTCTTCCGCAAAGTCGATGTAAAGCTCCTGGGTCTTGTCTGCAATATGGCGGGCTTCAAATGCCCTGGTTGCGGCGACGTACATGAAGTATTTGGAAATATGAAGAAGATCAGAGCCATGTGCGGGAAATATGAATTGAACATGTTGGGCGAGATTCCGCTACATGCTAGCATCAGCGACGATGCTGATCGCGGGAAACCGACTGTGGTAGCAGAGCCGGACGGGGAGCGAGCAATGGCGTTTGGGAAGATTGCACAGGAAGTCGAGGGTCTCATCGGGCTGGGGCGTTAACCGTCTGACAATGAAAGTTGCTACTACAGAAATTCCGAGACTGTGACTATCTGACTCAATTCCTCTGCAAGTCCACTGTCGGTATTGGCATGTCTCGTTGTGAAAGGTAGATTTCTAGACAATTATGCCTCTCTGGATCTATCTTGGGGCCACCATTACGGAAATTGAGGTATCTGCATTGCCTGCGATGACGTACTTGCAGGACGCAACACGCTAATACGGGCGTGCACGATCGTCGCACGTACAGGCAATAGCCCTCACGACATCAGTCTTCCTTCCTTATGTCCGTCGAGATACAACGTTCACGCTCCACATGTGCAGCAGCTCCATTCAACAACGAAACCCTCCCTGCGCGAAGACACTGTGCTACTACTTGGGGCGCACGCAATCGTCTCACTATGCCGCGCTGTTACGCGTCCTATTGTACGCGGTGGAACTGACCTAGCGACGCGCCATGAAGCAATCAATATTTGAGCTGTCCTTGGAAGAGTCCCAGCTGTATTCTCCATGGTCTTTAGATCATTTGACGATGTTCATATGCTGTATACTATCGTAATGACACACGCTTACAGATTGCTCAGACGTAACCACTTCACTGATTCATTATTCAAATTCCAGCCAAGCCGCGCGTCCGCATTGAGTACGTATTCAAGAGCTGTGTATAAGCTAAGAGGGTTGAGTAACAAATGAACGGTGGTTGCTCTAGGCGTAAAATAGACGACCGGTTTGGTTTAGCGACCTCGCCACTGCCTGAAAAGATGTACCCCGCAACAACCCCGCGCAGTATCCGACCAAGTTGTTGATCGGTGTTCAATACTAAGGTAGTGACTGTGCGTCCCGTTGTATGCTGTTCTGCTCATTGGTGCGCCGCGTAGCCTGTGTGAGGTCACACGAGGCTGTCAGCACTGGCGACTCATATACCCGATACCCGACGTAAAAGATCGAATGATGTAGGATCGAATCTGGACAAATATGCGCCAGCATTATTAGCTGCGGCCGCCGCATAGAACTGAAATATATATGCCTACCTGCATACTTAGTTCGACATAAATTGGGCTATATCGTAATACAGATTTCTTTCACAGCCTCACACCCACTTGATCACGACTTCTCCGTTCGACCACCCTCACCATGGCGCCAGATCTTAACGCAATAGGAAGCGGCCAGCGGTGGGACTATTCTACTCCAGGATCTGGCGGTTACAACATCCCGGACATAGTCTACGATGTACGTCGCAATGACTGGAATACTTCAGATCTGAACTGATGATCTTCAAGGACCCCTCATCTAGGAAGCTCAAGATCTTGACCATCGGAGCTGGCTTGTCGGGTATCCAGATGGCATACCAAATCCAGAAGAACACGCAGAATGTTGAGCATGTAATCTACGAGAAAAATGCCAACTTGGGAGGCACATGGCTGGAAAACAGATATCCAGGTATGGACATACAACAAGAATGGCTGAGGTTGAGCTAAGGGTTGCAGGATGTGCTTGCGATATTCCGTCACATGCCTACACACTCAACTTCGCTCTGAACCCCGACTGGCCTCGTTTCTTCTCGTACGCTCCAGACATACAAAAGTACCTCGAAAAGGTCTGCGATGTTTTCGACTTGCGCAAGTACATGACATTCAACACCGAAGCTACCAGAGCCGAGTGGCAAGACGACGTGGGTAAATGGAAGATCACCCTCCGTCAGAAGACGGCATCCGGCGAAGAAAGAGAGTTTCAAGAGGAATGCGACCTTTTTCTCTACGCTTCTGGTATCTTGAACAACTACAAATGGCCAGGCATCAAAGGCATCAACAGTTTCAAGGGTCGCATTGTCCACACGGCGACCTGGCCGAAAGACTACCAGAGCGAGGAATGGAAGAACGACCGTGTAGCTGTTATCGGATCCGGCGCGTCTTCAATCCAAACTGTACCAAATATGCAGCCGCACGTAAAGCACATGGATATTTTCGTCCGAACCGGTGTGTGGTTTGTCCAAATCGCGAACAATTTTGGCCAGAATAAGGAGTATTCACAAGAAGAACGCGATGAGTTTCGGAAAGATCCGAGGAAGCTAGTTGCGCATGCTAAAGATATTGAAAACCAGGTCAATGGGCTTTGGGGAGCATTCTACACCGGAAGTCAATCGCAGAAGGACGCTCAAGCCCTGTTCAGAGAACGAATGAAGGAGTTTCTCAAGGATGAGCGGCTTTTGGAAGGCTTCACCCCAAAGTTTGAAGTCGGCTGTAAGTTTCATCTGATACTTACCGGAATTGGTCACTAATCTGCTGCAGGCCGTCGCATAACCCCCGGCGATCCCTATATGAAGGCTATTCAGGAGCCGAACGTCGACGTTCATTTCACAGCTGTCAATGAGATCACCGAAAAGGGTGTGGTTGGCGCGGATGGCGTCGAGCGCGAGGTCGACACAATAGTCTGCGCAACTGGCTTCGACGTAACCTACCGTCCACGCTTCCCCATCATCGGCAAAAATGGCGTCGACCTCTACGAAAAGTGGAAGAATGAGCCTGAAGGCTACCTCGGTCTCGCATGTCCGGACATGCCCAATTGGTTGATGTTCATTGGACCAACCTGGCCTGTAGAAAACGGCTCAGTCACCGGCCCTCTACTGGCAGTTGCTGAGTACACAATCCAAATCATCAAAAAGATGCAACGCGACCACATCAAGTCATGGGTTCCACGACAAGACATCACAGATCAATTCAACGAGCATGCGCAAGAGTGGATCAAGCACACAGTTTGGAAAGACGATTGTAGATCCTGGTACAAGAACAACGACACCGGGCGAGTCAATGCCGTCTGGCCAGGCTCATCAAATCAATATGCTGAGGTGATCGAGACTCCGCGATACGAAGACTTCGATATCCAGTACATGCACAAGAATCCTTGGGCACACCTGGGTATGGGCTATGCGATGCGTAATAAGCAGTTCCCAGAGGCTGATGTTAGTCCGTACCTGCAGTTGGAGAATATTGATCCGCAGTGGTTGAAAGCTATTGGGTATGAGGGGCCAGCGGGCGAGGTGCAGAAAGCAAGAGATCAAAAAGATGAGCCGGATGTGAACAGAACGGGAGAAGATGCAGGTCTGGGGCATGGAGACGGAAATACGCTAACATAATATGTTCGAGTGATATTGCCTGTGTACGTTACCATGCCATCATCTAATCATGATAGTCACAACTGGAAATCATAGTTGTAGCTATCCGCGTTGCTCATGAGATACTCGTTTACTATATAGTACAAGAGACATGCAATTATTAATACAACAAAGCAGCATAACCACTCATAAGAGAATAACCTATAACAGTGGTTCTCAATGTAGAGCTTCCTCATTTCATCATGTGCTCTTCACTGAGTATAAGAACGAAGTGCCTAGAATTGGGTGCAATAGCCAATGCTGCTACACGTCGCATAGCTATCTTGATATGCAATGCTTTGTCACCTCCAGTTGTCGCATCCCTGACCTGTAGAGTCGCACGGTCCGATGCGTTGCTTATATCCAGTCCTTGTACAGTCTTCGGTATGGAACCACGTTTCCCCGCCATCTTAAGTTCGGCGGTGAAACAAGGCTCGCCTTCCAAACCGTATGGGAAGTCGAGGTCTAGAAAGACGGTCTGACTAAAATGAAACCGAAAACTGCCGGCTCCACCCCAGGAAGCCGAGCCGTAGTATACATGCGGCAGATCAGTCATCGCTGTTTTAGTATCCCTACGATCTTTACACAGAGATTTCGATATCGTCCTGAGTTTGTCTAGAAAGATTTGTTGGCGAACTGGTGCGATATCGAATTCCGTTAGATTGATTCCTCGGAATGTGGTTGTGGTATTCGAGGGTTTAGAATTCGGCTTCTGTTTGTATAGATATTGCAGGTTGATCATGTTAGAACCGATGCATGCAACTTCGGATAGTATAGCTGGATCTAGCTCAACTCGGACTATCGAAGGATGCCAATTTTCACGATCGGCGGGAAAAGCTTCGTCAAAATGGGCCACGGATGGATTTACATATATGGACGTGTATCGAAATTCATCCACAGTGCTTCCAGGCCGGAGTACAAGACTACCCTGGTGTCGATAAGTCTTCTCATATCGATTCTCTCCATTGCCTATCTGTGACAACTCGACGCACAAGAGATACGTCTGGTTTGGTACGATTCTCATCACGGCAAGAAAGCCATGCCACGTGTTTTCTTGGTAGTGAAGGATTGGTAATGTAATATGGATACCGCGGCTAGTTACTTGCGGAGGCCTGGAATCATGCGGAGGAGGAAGTAACGAGAAAGGGGTTCTTGATAGGTTGTCGCGATCATGTACCTGGTTAGAGTCTTCGAGTTCGTCAAACAGTAAGTCAGATCTGGGCATAAAGGTACGAAACTGCCAAGGCGAACTGGCTAAAAGGCTCCCTGTCGATGAGTTGACATCCCAGGCAAACAAGGTGTAGTCTTCGTCAATGCGAAGTATCTCTTCTTGGAGTCGTAGGAACGCCCTATGGCCTTCTCCGTAAAGAAGAGCCATGTTGACACCAAAGATTCCTAGAAGGCAGTAAGCCTGATCCTCAACCCGGCTGGTTTCTCGACGCGCAGCCCAAGACATTCTTACTGCAACTGGGCAGTTGAGAGGGTTTCCACCAGTAAGTATCTTCTCGTTGATACCAGTTATGCCCGTCAGTCTCTTCTGAAGGCTACTTCGTGTCCCGATGTCTACCCATGATACGTTGTAGAATTCTACAATGCCAGGAGCGATGAGCTCTTGCAGGGTCCACCCACGTGTAAACCATCGAGATTTGCTGAAAGCTTTGTAGTCGTCTAGCTGCGGGTTGCCTTGCACGTCTTCCAAGTACGCGTAACAGATACAGGCTCCTTTGTACCATTGGTACATTGAGTTGATCGCCTCCGATAGTTCAGCGCTCGAGGTTTTGTCGATGCAGCAAGTGTCAATCCAGCAGTACTTGAAGCCATCGTCCTTAGCTCTTTTGCAACAGCCGATAAGCTTCGCAAACCCTTTCTTCGATGGCGCTACATTTGACAGAATATCTTGCAGAGTAACCTCCTCAGAGCCCCAAGTATGCGAGAGGATAACGTAATCTGGCACTTGGCTCTGCAGGAACTCTTCCACCTGTAACGTAGAGGTGTTGAGTAATCGCATAGCGAATCTCGAGTGGTAAAGAGAAGCGAGTCTTGAAGTGTTGCTTGTGGTCAGGTGATAGAAGGGGGAGTATCCCTACGAAGATCGAGATTGCGAGAATCCCTGGAGAGGAAGGTGGGGAAACGGACGCTAAACCCTCTTTGGTTCCACCGCTATCTCCCCTAGGTACTTTGAGACTCAGACGGCTACAGACCCCATCTCAACTATCTACTTCTCTGTGCCAGTAATCTGGATAGTTCCAAAGCTAGTCAGATATACAACATGAATGAACAGCGTGTCCCACTTGCAAACGCCGCATCGCTCGTCAACCCCCGCATCATTATCCACGGTGGCGCAGGCAACATAACGCGCACGTCCATTCCTCGTGATCGTTACGATGAATACCGCACGTCACTTCTCAATATTCTTGATAAAGCTGAGAAACTTCTACGTAGACCAGGCTCAACAGCGCTAGACGTGGCAACGTATGCAGTCTCACTCCTAGAGGACGACCCGTTATACAACTCCGGCAAAGGCGCAGTCTTTACACGCGAAGGCAAGAACGAACTTGAATGCAGCATTATGGTTTCAGATGGGTACAGCAAACGAGGTGTCGGCTGCATGCTGCTCAGGCATGTCAGAAACCCAATCAAGCTAGCACGACAATTGCTCATTCGTGGCGAGGAAGCGGATGGCGGTGGTGCAGCCGACCATTGTCAATACAGCGGAGACTTCGTCGAAGGACTTGCGAAGGAATGGGGCCTTGACATTGTAGATTCAGAATACTTCTTCACACAAAAGAGATGGGATGAACATCAGCGCGGACTTGCAGATGAGAAGAAGAAGGCCGAGACGGGTATGAGCATGAATGAGATGAGCGATTGGGAGAGAGACAACTATATTCCGCTTGGAACCTGTGGCGCAGTGGTCGTGGATAGCTTTGGCACCGTTTGCACGGCAACTTCAACAGGCGGGTTGACGAACAAAGTTCCTGGGCGCATTGGGGATACACCGACTATTGGCGCAGGGTTTTGGGCTGGAGAGTGGTACGACGAAAAGACCGTTAGACCGCAGATGGTGTACCAACCTTCTGCTTCTCCTACCTCGCCGATCGACAAACTATCGAGAGGCGATATACGCGGTGTAGTAGACGATTGTATACCATTCCTCGGATCGCCCACGGTACGAGGGAATGTGTTGTCATCCACCAAGCCATACGAGAAGCCCGTGTCGACACGTCACGCTGTAGGTCTCTCAGGGACCGGCAATGGCGACTCATTCCTTCGTACATGCGCAGCTCGCACCACAGCTGCCAGATCACAATTCTCCGCAACATCACTCTCTGATGCGACAACGTGGATGGCGGGACCCGACGGTCAGCTTCAACGATCTGCTGGAAAGCGTTGGGGCGTAACCCATGAAGGCACCGGCGGTATCATTGGTATAGAGCTTGTCGGTAACAAAGTAAATGTTGTACAAGATTTCAATTGCGGAGGCATGTTCAGGGCATGGACAGGCGATGACGGAAGCCCAAGATGCTTGGTGTTTAGGAAAGAAGGCTGGGAGAACGGGCCCAAGGGTTGGGGTGATCGGCCAACTGCAAGGTATTGAACTCCACATTTGTGGTCCGTCCAAGGACAACTCTTGCTTCTTCCAGCTCCACTGCGCATCACATTATGGAACGCAAGACCAGACGCTTACCAAAAACGAGCTTTGACGTACGTAAATAGCAGTAATATTGCGACGTCGAGAACAAGAAGAACTTGAATGCTATCAAGCACAAACATGAATCTCCATAGTAACGTTCGATCGGAGTCACTCGGCTCATATCGGCGCCACTCCGAGCGGCCGAGCTGCGACAACCCGACGACGCTATACTATAAATCCTAAAAATACGCAAGTCGAGTCTTGCTGCACGGACGTGGATCGTGTATGCGGAGGTGGCTTCGGCCACTTGGGCATCGTCATTCGCGAAGCGGCCGTGTAGCCGGCGTCATGTGGCGAATCGGGAGGCTGGTTACGAGCGCTAGGTGCTAGCTGAACTATCAGCTCAAAGCTATTGAGGTACCACAGCTTAAACTTCGCATAAACACGAGAATGGTAGGTATATAGTCAGCTCGCCCTCATTCGCAACACTTTCATCACCAGCTCATTACCAGACTATTGCAACACTCGCTTCATATATCTTAGCATCTTGATATACTCTAATCGCAAATCAACACCCACAACAGCAATCATGCGTTACACCATCTTTACTCTGGCCGCAGCTGCCTCAGTCGTTTCAGCGCAGTCCTCTTCCTCTCCAGCCAGCGCATCTCCCACAGGCACCCTCATTCCCGTTGGCGAGAAGTGCGACCCCAACGGCACACCATGCGCACTCGGCGCCAACTGCTACGCAGTCAACTCCATGCTCCAACCCGTCTGCGGCAACTTCCAGGCCTCATGCAAAAACGACCAGCAGTGTGCTTTCAACACATGCAACCTTGAGCAAGGTCTTTGCAACGGCTTCATCGCTTCCTCCTCGGCCTCATCATCCTCGGCGTCAGCAACGATCACCACTACACCGACTGCACCGGGCCCAATGCCTGCTCCTTCATCAACCATCGTCGCCCCTGCTGGATCTCTGCCCCTCGGTGCCGAATGCAACCCTTACGTCAACCCAAGCCAATGCGCGAACGGTGTGGACTGCTGGGCTAGCAATGCCATGTTGATTGCCCGCTGCGGTAACTTCAACGCTGAGTGCTCCAGCGATGCGCAGTGTGCCTATAACACCTGCAGCGGCGGACTCTGCAGAGGTTTCCTGCCATCCAGCGCTATGCCTGTCCAGCCATCCAGCGCCATGCCCGTTCAGCCATCTAGCATGATGAGCGCGGTGCACCCATCCAGCATGATGAACGGTACCGTGCCCATGCAGCCAACTGGCACCGGCGCTGCTAGACCTACCGGTAACGGAACTGCCACTTCCACTGGTTCTGTCGAGTTCACTGGTGCTGCATCTGCCGACAACGTCGCTGGTGGTGTTATGGCTATTGTCTTCGGTGCTGTTGCTTTGGCTTTGTAGATATTAGAATTTGTAGGCTCTTAAACCTGCTGTATGGTATGTTCTGCCACCGGTTATAATTACCTAATTAATACGACGCTTTATGAAGATTATTCCTGCTACCTTCATCGCATATGCCATAGTGATCACCAAGTTTCCATCCTGTCTGACTATACGATAAATCCGCGCACGTGCACCTTATTCACTTTATATGAGGTACTGGCTCATCATCAGATGCTCTAGGTAGACCTGTACAATGACTGTTTATTCGCAAAGTCAACATGCTCAACGTGTGATATTCCACCTAACAGCTCGGTTGATCGGTACAATGATCAGCCGCAGGGCCTAACGCTGAGTCACCGAATATGTACACAGTCATCAGATCACCTTTCATATATATTGGTAGCGATATTTTGGCAATCAGATCTTGGATTGAGTGCTGTTATCCTCCCGAAATCGCATTTCCTGACTATACACTCGAATCACTTTAACAAACATCAAATCACGACTACAATGACGGACGTAGAGAATGCGCTCTCCGTAGCAGAACGAGGGGAACTGAGGCGCTCCCTGGCAGCTACAAAAGACCCATACATCGCCGCAATCCCAAAAGTCGAACTCCACATTCACATAGAAGGTATCATAAGTGCAGATCTGAAGTGGAAGTTCTCGCAGCGGAATGGCCAACCAACCATCAACCCACGAACCGGTCAATCCTTCTCTTCACTTGCTGAGCTTCGGGATTCACATGACACCTTAAAGCCGCGTACGGGGAACCGCATGGACAACAGTGAAGAGACTTTGTCCTTTTTCGAGGCTTACTATGGTGGCTTTGAGGCCCTCAAGACTCAGCAGGACTATTATGATCTTGCTATGGATTACTACGAACATGCAGCAGCGACGAACGTGCGATATGCAGAGATTTTCTTTGATCCGCAAGGCCATACGCGCGTTGGGACGAGTTGGGAGATGATGATGGAAGGTTTCCGAGCAGCGCAGCGGAAAGCTGAGCAGGACCTCAACGTAAGCTCTTTATCTCCCTTCGGAAACATTTTTGCTCACAATATACTGTAGGTGAAGTCTGCTTGGATCATGTGCTTCCTTCGGGATGAAACACCAGAGTCCGCAATGGAACACTATGACGCAGCACTCAAATACCGCGATATGATAGTAGGAATTGGCCTCGACTCCAATGAAGTTGACAGACCACCATCGCTATTTGATGAAGTCTTCGTAAGAGCTAGGAATGATGGCTTCCGTCTTACGGCGCACTGCGATGTTGGCAAGCCCTATCCTCTCGAACACATCCATCAGGTGGCGACGAGTATTGCAGGCACAGGGGCCGATAGAATCGACCACGGACTCAATGCTGCTAGCGATACAGATCTCATGACTCTTATCAAGGGAAAAGACCTCGGCATGACAATCTGTCCTTGGTCGTACATCCGCCATCAACCAATGGACGAGGTTTTCCAGCGAATTCGAACTCTCTTCGACGCTGGCATTAAGATTGCTATTGCAAGCGACGATCCAGCGTTTATGGAGGACACATGGGCGCTGGAGAATTTGCTAGTGGTGAAGAGGTACTGTGGCTTTACAAATCTAGAGATTCAAAGGCTGGCGGAGAATGCTATAAAGATGTGCTGGACTTCTGAAGATGCGACAGAGGAGATGTTACGCGAGCTGTATAACATCGAACCGGGAACTTAGATAGCTCAGTGGCATTGCTATATTCGCTATGCAATTAGACATTGTTATAGTGGCACTTGCGACCGAATCTGCAGCGCATCGAACGCGCCATCACAGCCTCTTTAGCACCTTGGTGTCCAATCGTAGTCGTGCAATGATGATAAGAAGTGTCGCTAAAACACCAGTCCCAGCGGCGTAGAAGATAGCAGCCCGATACGGTTCGATCGATGAGGCATCTGCCGCACCTGTAGCTTCAATCAACAGCCCGGCAAGAGGAGCTCCTAACAGGTAGCCTGGGGTCCAGAAGAATACCATCAAAGCAATCGACGCTGCAGCAGAGTGCGGAGCTACGACAGCAACGGCAGTAGGCAGACTGACAAAGAAGCTTCCATTCGCGCATCCGTTGACAAGAGCGAAGATAAAGAGAGGTGGCAATGATGTGCTCACTGGCCAGATGGCTAGCATGCTGACCGAATTGACCAAGCAAGTGATCATCAAGGTGTTGAAGCTGCCGATCTTATCACAAGTCAATCCACCCAGGATACGACCCACTGCCGTCGCAGCACCAAATCCGCCCACTAAACCCGCACCAGTCGACGCTGACAGACCGATCGAACTTGCAAATAGTGGCAAGAAGAACGGTGGCACGAAGAGAGCAAAGACGCCGACGGCACCAGCCATGGTCAGCGTAAGGAAGGGAACGTTCTTCAAGAGCGACCAATCGAATCGGGAGAGCGTTCCAGTGGTCGCACGTTCCTTCAACAATAGAGTGCATGGTATTCCAGTGGCCATGATAAGGATACCCAGGACGCGGAATGTCCACTCAAGTCCGAATTTATCGATGAGTGCCTGCGCTGCGAGGGGCAGTACGGTGGCACCTACACCACCACCAGCCTTGACAACGCCGTTCGCAATACCAAGTTTCGAGCTGAACCACTGGAGTGGCAGACTGTTTGTCGCAGTGTACAGCAGCGATGTACCAACTCCCACCAGCAACCCTGCGATGCAGAACAGCCCACCAAGATGGTCCAGCGTGAAACTCGTAGCAATTAACCCCACTCCAAACACTGTCGTGGCAGCAAGAGCAGTGTACCGCACGCCGAAGGATCTCATAA
>Ga0268250_10001012_pt1 | contig 12575 bp, 7 predicted proteins | sample AgamicAsSfe_FD_200448 | JGI IMG/M metagenome (GOLD analysis project Ga0268250, IMG submission 200448) | Agave microbial communities from Guanajuato, Mexico - As.Sf.e (v2) (version 2) | ecosystem: Host-associated > Plants > Phyllosphere > Phylloplane/Leaf | place: Guanajuato, Mexico | collected... | reverse complement strand
CAAGACCGTTTCCGCGTTGTCGTTCTCGACGACGGTGCCGACCCGGAGCTGAAGAAGGCTATGGAAGATCTGAGCTACCAATACCCCAACGCATACTACTTCGCTCGTGTCAAGGTCAAGGGCCAGCCCCATCACGCAAAGGCCGGTAACTTGATCGGTGGTACTGATTTCGTTACCAAGCTTCCCGGTGGTCCCGGCGAGTACATTGCTGCTCTCGATGCTGATATGATTCCCGAGAGAGAGTGGCTCCGTGCTCTTCTTCCCCACTGTATCCGCGACCCCAAGACCGCTCTTGCCTGCCCTCCCCAGCTTTTCTACAACGTTCCCGACAACGACATGCTTGTGCAGTCCCTCGACCCCTTCGTTCACGTTATGGAGCCCATCAAGGATTCTCTGGGTGTCGCCTGGTGCACTGGATCTGGTTACGTTATTCGTCGTTCTGCTCTTGAATTCATCGGTGGCTGGCCTACTGGTACTCTTGCTGAGGACACTTTCACCAGTTCCAAGCTCCTCGGCAGAGGTTTCCGCACTGCTTACGTTCACGAGGGTCTCCAATTCGGTACCGTTCCTGACTCCTACACCGGTCACTTGAAGCAACGTACTCGCTGGACCCTTGGTACGCTCCAGTCTGCCTTCCAACAGCGTTTCTGTCTTTACGGTGATATCTGCAGAGATATGACTTTCTACCAACGTCTCTCCGGTTTCGTCTTCACTGTCGACGCTTTCTTCAAGATCTTCCTCATCATCTCGATTCTCGCCATCCCAATCGTTTTGGTTTCTGGCGGTAGACTGGTCGCATACTCGAACAACGACCAGCTCCGCTGGCAGGTTCGCCTCGCCTTCATCTCTTTCTTCTTGATGCGCCTCCAGGAATACGTCAACTTCCTCCCCTCTGGTTACAGACTGGCTCTTCGTGACGGTGGTTCCATGCTTTGGATGGCTCCTTACCACGCAAAGACCGTCCTCGTCTCTTTCCTTCTTCCCAGTTGGCTCGGTGGTAAGCCCATGGCTTTCACCACTTCCGGATCCATCAAGGGCGACATCATGGAGCGCGATGGCGCACACCGCGCTGGTGTTATCCGCCGCCTGAAAGTCATCCTCTGGGATTGCTCGGCTTACCAGCACCTTCTCTACATCTTGTTCGTCATTGCCGCCGTCACTCTCAGCACTGTTCGCGCTTTCATGGACAACGACACTGCTCAGGACAGGCTCATCTACCTCTTGACCCACGCCATGTTCCCTCCTATGCTCTGGTTGATTTGCTGCACCGCTTTCGCCATCCCTCTTCGTTACGCTCTCCACCCTCCCACCATGCCCGATCGCGAGGAGCTTCTCGACAGAGACCCGAAGACCGGTGTCGCCCACCCCAAGGAGTACTGGAAGAGCCAGCGCTGGGGCAAGAGCCACTTCTGGCACGAGTTCGAGGTTCTCTTCCTCGTCGCCTACGCCATTTTCATTTTCGTCATCACCTTCATCATCAAGGACTCTCAAATCGATGGCTACTAAACGCATTTCCTACAATCTCACAATTTCCTATATTTGGGTCTACTTCTTTCCTGGAGCGTTTCGCATCTCTCGTCAAACTTTTTTCTGCATATTTCTTTTTCGATAACCTCTGAAGCTCTGGGATTCAATGGAACGGCCTACATTAATGCTGTCTAGAAGGAGATAGGGATCTATTGGAGTTTGGGATATGGGCCTCCCGCTCGCAAGCATGTATGCAAAATCACATGACAACTATTATATTCCTGTACATAGCCGTGTGTCTTTTTTCCCTCTTCTTTTGTTCAATTTGTATGAAACAACACTCAAAAAAGTGTACATTTTACATCAACTCTGACTTCCGTGCCATTGCCACTTTGAATCTCGATTTCTGCCTTGTGAATTGTGTTGGGACGCCCGAACGAAAATTCTGCTGTGCTTCCCTCTCCGAGAGATCTGCGGGACTCGTTGTTACCGTGGTATCTCCAAAGCATCCCCGCCCGCAGGATGCCTCACATGCAGACAAACATGCATGGGTAGCAAGATGCAGCAACAGAAGTCAGAGTGGGCATTCGGCGTGCCGCTGTCTCACCCATAGCAACCATTCGGTCGTTCATGGTTCTCCACCTTCAATGCCTCACAACAACAACAACTGATTCTGGAGAATCCTTGTCAATGGGAGGAAGCTCCATCAAGCCACGCCGGACACTTCGGAGTCGTAACGCACGTAACATCCACAAGGCAACGAAACAGTGTCAAGCTGACTGCATCTCGTCCTGCAGTGGCAGTTGAGAAAAAAAATATCATGCATACATGTACACGCGATGCTGTAGATCTCGCATCATCCTACGTGATTTTCGTGTGGCGTAGAAAGACCTGGAGCGCAAGTGGCTCACTCCCCGGCATGCATGTCTCTCTCCCGTGACCTTTTGCTCAAACGAAAGAAATCAAGCCCTGTCTCATGAGCGAGTTGTTGATTTGTCGCATTGATATCGCAAGCCTCTTTTGCTGCCAAGCCCAAGAAGGCACACGCCCATAAAGATATATGTAGCAACAACGAGATTCTGTCGCAAGTAAATGCGAGATAAGGCATCTTTTCTTGCACTGCCTGGACATGGCTTGGTCGCGAGTAGGGCTCGACCAACTTCTCCATCTACGAGCCTTCTCCCTGCACGATACGAACACAGCAGCGGTATATGCACCTCCCGGCGACCCGTAAGGATATAGCAGGTGTTCTGTTTATGCGGATACCCAAGCAGCCGAAGCAGCCGAGCGTGGAGACTTCCTCGTCTTCTTGCTCGGCATGTGTTGGAGTTCGGTCGTTGTCGTCGTGTTCTCAACTTCGCACGGGTTGTCGCTGTGACGACTCCGGAGCTGCTCCAAATCGCCGCGAGTCATCAAAAGCTTTCGAACCATCACTTTTCTTGCCCTTCCTTGGTTCGCATAGCGAGGAAGCGGCAGCATGCAGACGACACCTGTCTCATTGATCGATTGTCCCGCCCGTCTCTCAACAGTTTTTTCTAGAAGTTCGTCAGTGCTGCGGTTGTGCTTGTGTCGCAGGGCTCGAGCACTCTCTCGTACGCGTTAGTCACTAGTTTCTGCTATAGCACTTGCTCAGCCTCGCTCCGTGAGGCACGACTCTGAAACACAGATGCTGAGCCGACTTTGAGCCACAGTTCTCAACTGGCGTGAAGAGTGACGTCTAATCGTGTTTCTCATATTCAATCTACTATCAGCCAAGTGGTTCATCACCATATATAGGTCATCATACTATACTTGCCGCGAGCAGTAGCGAGTTTTGCCGCTCTCTGTTGTTCAATGGGCAGGGCAGACTATCTAAGGGCAGAGCAACCCCAAATTGGCTCGTGCCTTCCTCGACCGCAAACCATAGAGAGTATTCATTCTAGCTAGCAAAAAGTATAGTCGTCAACTCGAAACATGACCTTGCGGCTCTCAAAGTCGCGAACAGAGAAGCAAGATCGAGAAGTCTCAAAAGCACAGGCATAAGTGACTGAATAGCTGAGAGCATCTGTAGCATTGTTGATAACAGCCATTGTCAGCCGGCGCTTTTCGAGATTACGGCTTTCACTTTCAAGCAGCTTATACTGACGGCGCGACAGAAGGGCTCATTTCTGATTGCATATGATTCCTCCCTACCTCTGCTGGTCCGGACATCAACTGCTTGAATGTAGATGTTATCTACGACTACAGCTTGTCATGTAGTAGCAACGCACGTGGTTGTGCGCTTCTAGTCCTTTAACAATATTTTCATGATGTCGTTGATGCAGTCCAGCATGATTAGAATACTATGCTCTCGCTTGCTCAGCTGAGCTTCGGCGTTTTGAAGGTAGACGTCAATGCCATTGATTGATGACGATTTCGTTGTCACTTGCGGAAGTTTTATGTATGTGAGTCTTGTGTCCAGCTTGACGATGCGACGGTTAATCTGGTGGGTTTCATGGAAAGCCTCTTGCCAGCCCGCATCGATGCGTGGCCAAGTGCGGGTATCATCTGGCTTGACTTCTACTGCAGGCACCGGTGCAGTTTTCCCCCTTTCTGTCTCTCCCGTACTGTCCTGGACAGACGAGACCAACTTCGAACATTCCCGGCAATCGACGGGGTGTAGAGCACCAGTAAGAGGAGAACAACAGCCCTCTGATGATCCGGGTGATTGATAGAGCTCCTCCAGGGATGGTCAAGATGCTCCTGGTACCAAACAGAAAGTGTCGATAATTCGTCGTGTTGTGAGATGGCTTCTGCTTCCAGCTTTGCACTTGTTCCTCGAACTGTGACAGTTGCACACGGCCGTGGAAGTTCTGGTTCAATCGCTTGTACAGTTTAGTGTTTTGATCGTAATTCCACTTCTCGCATTGGTACTCGTCGTCGAGTGCGGACTGAGTGAACGGATCATATAAGTCGGTACGGTCAAGTCGCCAAGATTCCATAACCTTATCAAGGTTGTCTTTCCCTTGTGTTGTGGGACGATAGTCAAGCGGGTCAGATGCAAAACCTTCGTCCGAGACATGGCTAGGCTGCTTCGTCAAAGCTCCGGCGTAATCCTTCTCGAGTTGCTCCAGGTTGTCGTCAGTGAGCCACTGTAAGGAGGGATCGTATTAGCGGGCGAGACGCTTTGAAGGAGAAAGAATTCCTACTCGTGGGACAGCAGGGACCGCTGACGCTCCGCATTGCGTTGGATTGGTGAGACTGATGGTAGTCATCACGACGTGGTTCAACCAAGGATGGCAGCACCACGAGAGCCTCTAAAAATCTGCTGCGTTGCAACGCCTGAAATCCAAGAACTACCATCGAAACAATAACAGGAGTAGTGGTACCAGCTGGCGCTCAGGTGGTACATAGTGGGCCGCTAATATGCAAGAGCGCCAAGCATGCAGTATAAATCACCTACATGCGCGCATGCGTGTTTCAAGGGTTCCCGCTCCGTTTGTGGAGTTGACCATAATGCAGAGGAGGGAAAGGCCAGAAGTTATGTATGGGTGACTGGACAATTGTCAATTGAGACGATAACATACAATGCATAGGTGAACATACAACAAGACGTGTAGAGGCAGCAATGCCGTAGTGTTTAGCCAAAGACAGAAGCACAAGAGGAGGACTGTCAGATAAGGAAAGCATACAGCGATAAACTCTTCTTGTCCGAGATTCTTCACGACTAGATTGTAGTTGGACAACAATTCCTGCAGAGCTTCTTGAAATACGCAAAATTGTTCAGAACTAACCATTCACGAGATGTAGATCTGTTCTCATTTCTTCGAGACAATAAAGCCATCGTTGACAACGTACCTCGTGACCAGAATCAACACGCAATCAGTGCTCCATCTTCTCGACGATAGCAGCATCCACGTCAAGCGTGTTGAGCACCGTAGCAGCTCCTCTCTTTTCCAGACTTTTCTTCACAGGGTTCTTGGCCTCGAACACCTCCGAGAGTTCTTCCAAAGTACGGTCTTTAGTCTCGGGCCAGTATAAGTAGATTACACCGAACTCAACGAGATCCCAGAATACGAATACAAGGTAGAAGTAAGCGCCGATGTTGGCGAAAGCAGGGCCTGAGCCGTATTGGATGACGGCTGAGCTGACGTTCGAGGCGAAGTTGCCTACTGCAGTACCCTTTGCGCGTGTGGAGGTGGCGAGCGTTTCTGCAATGTACATGCTTTGAAGAGGTCTGGTGGATGTTGTTAGCACGAGGCGATAGCGGGAGTTGGAAAGAACACCAATGACTTACGTCCAGCCGAAAGAGAAGACGATTCCAAACAGATAGATGAAGGCGATTGTGGTGTTAGCTGCCGATTTGTTGCTGATATTCTCCTGTGCAAGTTTGCTCGTGCCGCAAATTATGGCAAAGCAGGCCGAACAGAAGACGATCGAGTAAAGTAACAGTGGTCTACGGCCAACGACATCTGTCATGCGGGCTCCGAGGATCGCTGCAAAAAAGCAGATGACGGGATAGATGCCGTTCAGCATGAGTTTGGTGCTCTGAGCCGTGATGCCAGCATTCTCAAGCATGACAGGAAGATAGTAGGACGTTACGCTGTTGCCACTCAACTGGCCGAAACAAGCCATTCCAAGCACACATATAAGTCGGCGACGGGCGGAATGTGTGTTGACCAGTTCGGAATAGTCCCATCCCTTCTTGTCGGAAGCATCTTGACGGATTTGGTTTTGCATCTCCCTAAGCTGAAGAAGGACGATGGGGTGCGATTCATCACCTTCGCCGTGGTAGCGAGCTAGAACCTTAGTGGCTTCTTCCATGCGGTCTTGGGCACAAAGCCATCTATGACGTCTCAGTATGCGCAGCGATGTCTCGATGGACAACAACGAACCTCGGACTTTCAGGTATGAACCAAACACCAACGGCTACGACGACGGAAGAAACCAGCTGACACCACAGTGGAATTCGCCAGCTGATGTCTGTCTTTACGTGCTGGGCACAGGCGTATATAACCCATGAAGCAAGAATGGAACCGATATCTGGAGGATCAGATTAGCAGGCATCAATGCCGAGCTTCGAACAGCCTGAACTTACACCACGTGCAGTTGTACAAACCAGTCAACGTTCCTCGCCATGCAGGATGAGCCATCTGTGAGCATGTCAGTCGGCCTGCTCAATTTAGATCAAAGATATGGCATACCTCAGCGACGTAGCATGGTGCACTGACGCAAGCGAAGCTCACCCCGAATCCAAGTACGAAGCGGCCAGCCAGGAACATCCCTCTGTTAATAGACGGAGCTTGAATACAAGTCCCGATGACCACGATGATTGCACCCGTGAACATGCCGGCGCGACGTCCAAAGTAATCATTGACTGGTCCGCTGAACAATACGGCTGGGATGCTTCCAATATTATAGATCGCAAACGTGATACCAGTGCTGCTTCCAGCAGACTCCCTGTTGACGTCAGTATCGGTGATTCAAAGAAGCTTCTGCGAACAGGCGTGCTCACATGTCGAAATATTTGAGATAAGTGTCCATGGCATTGAGGCCTCCCATAAGACTGCCTAGGGGGGCGATCAGCACAACTCGTGGTGTCGTTATAGAGGGACCTCACCGTCGTATCCGTTGAGGCAGCCGCAGAGGTAAGCAATAGTCAGACAGCCATAGAGCTTTAGCATGCTCGACGTCCAAGGACTTTGCTTGATGTGTACAGCGTCCTCTGACAGCTGAACAGCAACCTTTGCATCATGGAACTCATGGTCCAAGTCATCGACGTGCGTGACGCCATCTTTTTTTATATCCATAACGATCGAAGTGGGAATGAAGCAGATTGAGAAGAAGAAAATGAGATGTCAAACTTGCTACCATACAAGCGCCTACCTGCTTTTATACGTTGCCATGGCGTGTACCAAGTACTCAATAGACTGCAATACACTTCCACCTGAGGACTTTCATCCGGCGACTGTCTAAGACCTGCTGATCGTCGAGTGATCCTACTTGCTAGATACCGCGGGGAGAAAATCTGGAGATAGATTGATCTGCATGTCCGGGGTAAGTTTGGGGTATGGTTGCATCGCAGGATTCATATTATACGAGACGGTAGCATGTGCCCCCGCCGGCGAGGTTGTTGACAGTTGAAGAAGATTGGATTGTTAGAGCTCGTCAACTGATACTCCGAGATTCCGTTGGACGATTGATATCTTGATACCCCGCAGATGTTCTTCTAATTAACCATGGCTTTTCCGATTGGCCGCGATTGAACCGAGCTCGGGTCAGGTAATGCCGCACCCAGGACCTCTCCGCGTGCTGAAGTTTGTAACGCTCGCAGCTATCACGATGCACAGTGTTTCCGAGAAACAATTAGTGTCCATCAAGAAGCGACTAGCGTCGAATCTCTTTGGATAAGTCTCTCTGTTCCAAGTAATCGTGTATTGTTATGGTGAAGACTACGCTGTTTACCTTCGCGGGAGGAGTGTAGCATAAGTGTGGAAGTTACAAACTTTTAGCACATAGATAGGAAGCGACACTGCGCCTTCCTTCCCCTCGCCTTGGCTGCTTCCTTCGCGGAGGGATCGGTGGCTTGTCTGCAAGTGCATCAATTGGCGACAAGACGTTTTGGGAAATGTGCTTGTTCATCAACACCGGGGTTGTCTTGGGTGTCATGCCGAAGAGGGCTCAATCTACCGAGAGGGGTTCGGCGACTGTGAACTGGTGATAGCTTGGAAACGTGAAAGTCAGATGATCTGGCTTGTCATATCTGGTCATAGAGCTTCAACACAACCATCATCAAACACTCAGAGTCTTGCAAAATGTCTACAGAAAGGCAGACCCTTACTCGGCTCAGCAGTATGGCTCTGCCCGTAAGCTTGACAGCAGCCGCAGACCATCACTCAGGACAATCGTCGGACCTCGACATATGCAACCCGAAGATCGTTCATCGCAATCGTCTCCCAGCCCGTTCGTACTGGATACCAGAAAAGTCCCTTCTCTTGAATGGCACTTGGGGGTTTGTCTACTCACCAACCCCCAAGCATGCGCCTCATCCTACCTTATACTCCGATGGCCTCAGCAGCCTCGTGGATGCTTTGACGGTTGATGGGAATGAAGGTCAGACTGCAGACATCAAATGGTCCTCGATCACCGTTCCAGGACACTGGCAGCTTCAGGTAAGATTGTTAATGCACTCCTAGCAAGCAGTACACTAACTTTTGCAGGGCTATGGCAAACCTCATTACACCAACACAGTCTATCCGTTTCCAGTATGCCCTCCTTTTGTGCCTACAGAGAACCCTACAGGAACCTATCGCAGGAACTTTTTCGTTCCTTCCTCCTGGTCTGAGGATTCTCAGATTCGACTTCGGTTCGACGGTGTCGACAGCGCGTACCATGTCTACCTCAACGGACAGAAGGTTGGCTATTCTCAAGGCTCGAGAAATCCAGCCGAGTTTGACATCACCGAATTCGTAAACCGCGGAGAGGATGTTAATCGTCTGATTGTCACTGTTTACCAATGGTCTGATGGCTCCTATATTGAGGATCAGGATCAGTGGTGGCTTTCAGGCATCTTCCGGGATGTGCATCTGGAATGTTTCCCAAGTAAAGTACGCATCGAGGATGTGTTCATCAAGACAGAGCTGGACGGTGACTACAAAGATGCGAAGCTGCGCGTTGAAGTGAGTCTCACAATACACGAGGCTGCCGAGGCCATGCTGTCTCTGCGAAGCCCAAATGGCTCTTCCATCATTAGTGAGAAGATACAGCTTTCTGCCGATGAATCGCTCAGCTCGCATGTGTTCAACGTATCGGATCCTGCAAAGTGGACTGCGGAGGCACCTCATCTCTACACTTTCGAGATCAGCCTACTGGGGCCAAAGTCTGACACCATCCTCCAAACAGTCAAGCAGCGGGTTGGGTTCAGATGTATTGAGACCATCAAAGGCAACATTTGTGTCAACGGCAAGCCACTTCTCCTGAGAGGCGTCAACCGTCATGACCACCATGCATTGTTCGGTCGAGCTGTACCTCTGGCTTACATGAGAAGAGACCTGATGATCATGAAGCAACACAACATCAATGCTCTCCGCACTTCTCACTATCCCGCAAATCCAAAGTTGTATGAACTTTGTGATGAGCTCGGTCTTTGGGTCATGGATGAAGCGGATCTGGAATGCCATGGATTCTACGATGCTGTCGAACGACCTCAGAATCTGCCTCCAGACATGGATTATGAGGAACGCAAGAAGTACACCTTTGACAAGGCAGCCAAGTTCACCAGCGATAACGAAGACTGGAAGATTGCCTATCTCGACCGCATGGTGCAGATGGTAGAGAGAGACAAGAATCACCCTTCCATCATCATGTGGTCTCTCGGCAATGAAGCCTTTTATGGCCAGAATCACGCCGCCATGTACGAATGGGCGAAATCTCGAGACCCAGAGCGTCCGGTCCATTACGAGGGAGATGTCAACGCGAAATCTGCTGACATGTTCTCCTACATGTATCCTCCCATCGAAAAGCTTATTGGTCACGCAACAGAAGAAGGCGATGACTTCAAGAAGCCCATTGTGCTCTGCGAATACGGTCATGCCATGGGCAATGGACCAGGTCTCCTAGAGGACTACCAAGAAGCTTTCCGCAAATATCGCAGACTCCAAGGTGGCTACATCTGGGAGTGGGCAAACCATGGTCTTCTCAAGACCGAAGGTGACAAACAATTCTATGCCTATGGTGGAGACTTCGGAGATGTGCCCAACGACGACACTTTCGTCATGGATGGGCTTTTGTTCAGCGATCATACCCCAACTCCGGGCCTGACAGAGCTGAAGAAAGTCATTGCTCCTGTCCGAGCTTGGATTGAGGACAAGAAGCTAGTGGTTAGGAACGAGTTCGAGTTCATTTCGCTGGGCCACTTGATCTCAGACTTCAAGGTCGAGGTCCTTGGTATTCGGTATCACCACTCTCAAGGCTAACATATATTTGAGCTTGACTAACGTGCTATAGACCTGACCGTGTACTGTCTGGACCGATTCAGCTACCTCACATCGAGCCCGGTACTGAAGCTAAGATCGATTTGCCTGACGAAATTTTCAAAATCCATCGTCCCAATGGAACAGAGGTGTGGTTGACTGTGGACTTCCGTCTCGGTGTCGCGACTCCATGGGCCGAAGCTGGTCACTCGATCACATGGGTTCAGGAACAGCTCTCTGCCAAAGACGACAACCATAGCTACGGTATTGAGAGGCCCATCATGTCGAGTGCCATCACCGCCAACGAAACTCAACTCCACTACCGCTTCGTCGGCTGTGATTTCCACTTCAACTTCTCCAGAGCCAGAGGAACACTCGTCGAGTGGATATACGGTGGTAGATCAGTGCTCAAGAAGCGCGAAGCACCAGATGATCCACTACTAGCCCTCGACTTTTGGCGCGCACCAACCGACAACGATGCCGCCTCCATGAGCAAAGAATGGAAACGCTACGGCCTCGACGCCATGACACCCCAACTCCGCAGTTTCTCGCTTGAAGAAAACGGACCCGACAAAGCTCGCCTGACTGCTGTCTACTACTACGGCCCTCCAGTGCTAGCCTGGGGTTTCCTCGCAAAGGTCACCTACGAGATCTCCTCTGCAGGTCAACTATCCATAAAAGTCCACCTCGCTCCTCAAGGAAACGCACCCAGCACACTGCCCAGGGTAGGTTTGAACATCCAACTCGACTCCTCCTTCCAACAAGCAACCTGGTACGGTGCCGGCCCCGGTGAATCCTACTCGGACAAAGCAACCTCCCAACAACTAGGCATCTGGAACTCTACAATCGCAGCCTTGCAAACCCCCTACGAAGTCCCCCAAGAGAACGGCAATCGCATCTCCACACGCTGGGTCAAAGTCCTCAACGAGCAAGGCTTGGGAATCAAAGCAACATATCTCCCAGGACCAAAGGAAAAGGAGTTTTTCCAATGGGCGTGTTGCTTGCATGATGCCAAGGAGTTGGAAAGAGCCAGACATCCTTGCGATTTGGTCAAGAGGGAGAGTCCGCTGTGGAGGTTAGATGCTGATAATGCTGGCGTGGGGACTGCGGCTTGTGGGCCGGGTGTCAAGGAGGTGGATCAGGTCGAGTGTAGGGAGAGGGAGTTTACGTTTGTGTTGGAGCCTGCTATAGATTTCTAGACGAGGGGGTAGATGTGCGATGTGCTGAGCTACAGTATTCATGTTGTGTTTCTTGTAGACGGCTTTCTCTTCGAATAATCGTTTTCGATTTACATCCTCATGATCCCATATTTTCATCTTCTCATCATGTTACTGGCGTTGATTACCACGTTGTTAGTCGCAAACAAACTTTAAAAGTATTGCTATACATCGGTACCAGGCACAGAAGGTACCAGTTGGGTAGGCATGTATTGGAGTCAGGGTGACATCCCGAACAACACGATTTGTTTCCCTTTTCTCTCCCTTTTCTCCCCCTTTTCTCCCCTTCTCCGGCACATCAAATGTTCTATGATAACAGAAAACACGAGTGAAAGTGTTAGCGAAGACTTGTTGACAAAACATGTGCAGAAGTCAGAACTACTGGCGAAATGCCTCGAACACTCTACTATTACCACCGAAGCACCCAGACGAAGTTCAGATCACAAAGTAAACGAATCATACACATCGTGAACGTAACAATATCATCTTGATTAGTCTGCAATGTAGCTATGACAGCCCCCCAAAGCATTGGTAATACCAGAATGTGAATACAAATAAGAAATGCACAATCAATGTGCTGATCATATGAAGGCTGGGGGAGAGTTTGCAACCATCTGCGCTTTCCTCGAGTTCAGAAAGTCGTCCACCATTCGCTGTCCAGGCGAAGATCCTTTGCTCTTCTTTGTGTCCTGCGTCGGCGTATAGAAAGGAGGAATTGTTATGCCATCAATCATTCCAGTGGGCCTTGGGGGTGAGATGTTCTCTTTGCTGTCAGCAGCGTAAGGGCCCTCCGAGATCCGACGCAATGTGTCATCGAATGTGGTTGGTGCCACAGCTCTACGTCGAATGTTGAGACTTGAAGCTTCCAGATTGCGATTGTTCCGATACATCACGCGCAGGTCTAGTGCCGACTTTGGTGCCTTGACAGGTTCTTCTCTGCCAGCAGAGTCGATTTCTTTGG
>Ga0268250_10001011_pt1 | contig 12595 bp, 16 predicted proteins | sample AgamicAsSfe_FD_200448 | JGI IMG/M metagenome (GOLD analysis project Ga0268250, IMG submission 200448) | Agave microbial communities from Guanajuato, Mexico - As.Sf.e (v2) (version 2) | ecosystem: Host-associated > Plants > Phyllosphere > Phylloplane/Leaf | place: Guanajuato, Mexico | collected... | reverse complement strand
AAGAACGCCAAAGCCTGATGCTAATAGTTCTGGGTACATGATTGGGAATCTAGATGTGTTGTTTCGTGGTCGGTCGTGGCGGGAGTCCTCGTTCGTCTAGGCGTGGATGGTTGTGAGAGCGTGGATAGTTGTGAGGTCGTGTAATGGTGCTTGGTGGTCGGATAGTTGTGCAAGGGTGAGAGTGCGTGCAAATTTGTTTGCAGCAATGGGGGTCGACGGCGGGGTGATCGTGATGGTACATGGACGCTGTGCGCGAAAGCCTGTGCTACTTTGCGACGAGCTGTTGTTGTCGGTGAGATACGAGCCGTATCGACGAGCGATCAGCTGCAAGGGCTGAAGTCGAATGGTGCCACCGACGAAGTGCTGGGTGTGGTGCTGCGGAGACTGTGTCTAAATATCCGCAGAAAATCTTCAGAACATCAGTCGAAAGTCTCACATATCCATAGAGTCGCCACCACTGGCAAAGTCGAAGTTGTTCTGCTGGTTCTGAGCACCGAAACCGAAAGTACCACCTTCCCCAGCCTGAGGAGCGAGCTCATTGATCTCACCACCTTCCTCCTCATCTGAGAAGTACTTCTCAATAATGTTGTATGCCTTCATGTAAATCTCCTCGTTGGCGTTGTTTTGGCAATCGTGAATCTTCTCCATGCCGTTACACTCCTCAATAAATAAAGCATACGTGTTGACATTGGACCCTTGAGCAGCACCACGCGCCTCCTTGTCCATGTCGCCAACCTTGAGAACGTTCTCGAGACCGTCGAGAGCGACCTGGATGATCTTGTTATCAGGGCATGCAAGCAGATCACAGAGAGGCTTGATAGCTCCACACTCAACGAGATACCGGATCTGGTCAGGCTTTTGCAGGCCGCCACTTGTTGCATTGGAAATGGCCCAGCATGCCTCTTTCCTAGTCTTGAAGTCTCCACTGGACAGCAGATGGATGAGAGGTGGCATGATGGAAGCATCGATGACCGATTGAATCTGGGTAGAGTTTCCGGCAGTAATGTTTGAAATTGTCCAGCATGCCTCTTTGCGGATACCATCCTTGGTCGAGCTGAGAAGGGACAAAAGAGCTGGGAGAGCTCCAGAGTTGATGATGACCTGTGTTTGTACGTCATCACCAGTGACGATGTTTCCGACTGATCGCAATGCAGGTGTTTGTACTGAAGTCGACGAGTGCATGAGCAGCTCTACCAAACGACGGGGAATGGTGGCCTCAATCACAGCCTGAATCTTGTCATTGGAGCCGTCGGACAAATAAGAGATGGCCCAGCAAGCGTCGATCAGAACCTCGTCATCCAGGGAATAGACAAGCTTGGCCAGGACAGGTAGAGCGGGCTGAATCTGCTATTCTGTCAGCTTTGAGTTACACAATCTAGCAATACACAACATACAGTATCCCAATCAGGCTGGGGGGTCTTGCCACGACAGAAGTTACTCAATGTCCATGTAGCATTACGGAGCATACTGAGCTTGCGACTGTCTCCAAGCAGAGTGAGCAGAGGCTGGAGAGCACCTTGCTTGAGAACATAGTCTCGACAAACCGGGCTGTCTCCAGCAATGTTGCCGAGAGCCCAGACAGCCTGTTCCCGGACGTCTGGCTCAGGGCTGAGTAGGAGCTCGACAAAGATTGGCACAGCACCTGCTTCGATGACGACTTGTGTCTGCTCTGCTGAGCCAGAAGCGATATTCGTCAAAGCCCAGGCAGCCTCAAACTGAACAAGGGTGTGTGGAGAGCGGAGGAATTCGACGAATCTGCTGACAACGCCTGTGGCAATGACTTTCTCGATGGGTGGGTTTCGCTCCTTGGATAGCAGCTTCCTGAATCTTGTTGTTGCTTGAATCTGAGCTTCAATCTGATCTGAAAAGACACCCTGAACCATCAATGGCAGTTCCTCATCGAGCTGCAGACATATTAGCATGTCAACAGATTGCGAGCACAAGCGCCATAGAAAAATCTTGACGTGCCTGAGCTTCAATCGTTACACCCTCATCGTCACTGTCGGGTGCAGCGCCGAGAGAAGCGCCGGGAGCATCTGCGCCGACACGAAGACCTCTACGCTTCGCGAGGTTCTCTTCTCTCTTTGCTTTGCGAATCTCAACCTGTTGCTCTTCGCGACGACGACGGAGCTCATCCGGCTTGAATGTGTTCTTTGCCTTAAAGTTTGTGCGGCGATGCTCCGGGATATAGCGGTCAGTCATTCTGGGTGGTGTGCGGTGGAGGCAACGGTGATTGCTAGGTTGTAGCTAAAGGTATCGGCGGCAGGGATATCAGATCACAGTGAGTTAGGAGGATTGCGGTGGCAAGGTGAGTACAGCTCTTGTGGAATTCGAATGTTGATGTTTATGATGCAGTGCTGCGCTATGGAAAGGAGAAGGAGCCAAGTGGGGGTGAACTTGATTTCTGACATGTGCAAGATTTTTTTCCTCAGACCCCTTATTTCCCCACACTTGAAACATCCCTCAGTCTCTCTTAACGTGGCTCACATCAGCATGGCTCCTGTTGTAAATATAAAGGTGTAACACAGATAAGAAGAGAGAGAGATGCATTCTGAATTGACAGTCCTGCTCTAACCACTGCGTGACACCTCGTACTAAAGTTTGACACGTTCAAGTCGATGTTCGGCATGTTGTCGCGTGGTATTTGAGTCAAGAGTGAATGTCAAAGGCAGCATGCAGAAGAAGAAGCAGGCGCAACCTCACATAAGGTAGCAAGAGCTTGGACTTTGACTGTCAGTGGCTAGGCTAGGCTCCAACCTCCAGTTTAGCTCTCATCTCAGGTAGGTTCCTGCTTGCACACTTCCTCTTCATCACCTTGCTTTCAACCCAATCATCACCAATCTCATTACGACAATCGCAAACGACAACACACTACTTTCGCTGAGATGTCAGCTGATCCAGGATCCGTCCGCAGAGTCGCTGATGCCATGGTCGGCAAACGAGGACTCGAATTGCGCACGTCCATCGACGCTGCAAATGTCAAGCCTGGCGAACACGTCGACCTTTGCGGCATTGTTCAGAACCTTCAGCCCCGAACCAAGGTCGTCGCTGGCGACTTGTGGCAGGTCACCTTCAAACTCATTGATGACGACAAGAACTCTGTCATCTGCAAAATCTTCCGACCGCTTGATGAGCTTCTCGTGTTCAAGGAGGGGCAGATCGTTTTTCTAAAGAATATGCAAGTAAGTTCAATCTTCTGCGTGATAGTGAGTGACAGTTTCTCCTATGGCACTCTCCTGCTCCCGATCAGGGCGAGATATAAAGCTCCCTTGCCGCTTCTCATTCGCCACCGCACCGACCTGGATACTACGTGGTGATATGCTCTGAATGTCCCTGGATCCTGGCGGTACTCCTCCGTAATCAATCTAGATTTATAATGCCTCTTTTTCCTCTTCTCACACTCGCCACTATGCCGACCTGCTCTGGACCTCCCCAAAGGCTGGCGATACTCCTGCAATGAAGCTGGGCCTAGAATAGCTCTCTCGCTACTCTTTATATTCACCTCCACGTCGGCCCTAGCGATAGTATCTTGCTGTGCTTTGGGACTCCCTGATCGCCCGCGGTGCTCTCCTATAATCGACCAAGCCTAGACTACCGCTCTCTGCATGGCCTCACATCCGCCACCACGCGGTGTGAGGGACAGTGTCACGGTGCGCACTCGATACCTTTGGAGGCTGGTGGTACCCTCCTATAACGGATCCAGGCCTAGGGTATCACTCATCCACCCCCTCGCATATGCTACCATGCCGGCACGAGTCATAGCGTTCTCATGTGCTCTGGATAGCCCTAGACACTGGCGTTATCCTCCTGCAGTGGAGGCAGACTAAGGCAGACTACGCTGGTCACATCATACACGCTACCTTGTCGACCTGGATAATATCTAGATTCAGCCTGGGTTCTTCAGGATCCCCTTAAGCTGGAGCACTGGCGTCCCTCTCCCGGGACTTAGCCAAACAGCATATCATGACATGATTATGTACTATATTGGGGCTGAGAGCAGCCAAAGAAACTGTCACTCACTGTCAAAACCGTCTGCATTGGAACCACGTGAAGAGTGCTGTAGCTAATCAAGTCTCTAGATCGACCAAACCGACACAGGATCCCTCGTCGTCTCCAACCCCACCTCTACTTGGGAGGTCGAGGAAGCTGCGCCGGGAACAACCACCACAGCAACCCCGGCACCCAGGCCCAGCGTTAGCAAGAGGTTCTCCCTATTCAAGGACTTCAATGTCCAGGGCGCTGGAAGCTTCCACGACCTCCTGGGGGAGGTGGTCAAAACTTACTACGATCCTCGCCGCGACATCTTAGAACTCTATATCACGGACTATACAGAGCACACCAGTCTCCACGAGTACGTCGCGGAGCCGTCGTGGGTGGGCCCTGTCGGCCGCCGTACTCTCCGTGTGGACCTCTTCCCCCCACACAGCGCCTTCAGCAAGCTTAACGTTGGCGTCGGGACGTTCGTCTACCTTACGAACGTCCGTGTGAAGTATTCTCCAAATGGTGAGCTCGAGGGCTCGATCTTCAAGGATTCCAGGTATCCTGACAAGCTCTGTGTGTCGCTCTGCAAGTATGGTGCGCAGCTGGAAGAGCTCCAGGCTCGCAAATCTTCGCTGCACGATTCACTCCACAAGGAACAGCAGAAGAGTAAGGCGACTACAAGGAAAGCGCGACAACGGGCCAACAAGAAGGAACGTGAGAAGCAGGAGCAGCGGGGCGGCCCAGTCGAAGGCAGCAAGGAGACATCAGCATCCAACAAGACCGAGGAAGAGGCCATGGAGGGCAAGCTGGCGAACGAGCCAAAGCTGAACCCCAACGGTATGTTGCAACTGCTCCGATTCAGCCAAAGCATGCAGGCTAATCACAGTATCATAGTCGTCTACAAAGGCCCGCACGAGGGCTCAAATTACTCAAGCGTCAAAGACATTCTAGAGAACCCTGCGCGCTTCTACACCACAAAGGAGGGCACCACCGTCGAGATGCCGTTCGTCAACTGCAAGCACCGTTCTCTCGTTCGTGTTGTCGACTTCTTCCCGCACGATATCAAGCAGTTCTCGAAGCGCTCTCCCCTCTCCGCCAAGTGCTGGATCTGGGACTTCTGGCTCGTTGTTCGCGACATTACATACGATGCCAGCAACGTGGATGACGACGAACAAGGTCACGAGCTGAACCTGAGAGTTAGCGGCTCAGATGCGACGGCATTCCTGGGACTCATCGCACATGATCTCACGTCAAAAGCGAATACGAAATTGGCGAACAACCTGAAGGAGAAGCTGTTCTTGTTGTGGGGCGAACTGGCTGAGAAGAAGGAGAAGTTCTTCCAGGCCCATCCTCACATCAAGGCCGACCAGGCGTTCTCCGCAATCACGCACAACATCACCTCCGACCCTTTGCCCTGCGTGATCGGTATCAAGGAGCTTGGAGATGAACGCTTGGCGAAGACTCATGACTCGGCGGCGTACTACATGATCAATGAGACGAAGATTGTCTGAGGGAGCACACCACAAGGGGACCAGGATCATCGTCCCAAAGGAACTGCACAGCATGACAGCATGATATGGCACGAGGAAAGGCAGTGTAACAATAGAAGAACCTCATTGAAGACCCCAGGTACCCTTTATACCCAGATTGGGAAGCAGGAATGAAGAAGATAGAGTAATACCATGACCACAGATCTATCCCTTGTGACCTCTCATAGTGCTGAAGCGTGGTGTAACATAAGGCAGTAATGTGTCATGAGTCTGCCCAATTGAATGCCTCACGTCGAGAGTGTTCTTCAAGAACAACGTGGCGCATCGGCGGGGCAGTGCCAAGCGTGGCTGTGATATGTGCCAAGTCTCTTGTTTTGTTTCGCTTGCAACTCTCTTGATATACCTCACTTCATTTCACTGCAAGTTTCTTGCAATCAATTGACCCTTCAACCTTTGCAAATAACTCCCTGATCGAACTTCGTACCATGGGTGTAAGTACTAGCAATGACTGTCTTGTCAATGAGCGAGCAGCCCCGCCTTCGAATTGACTGACGCAATCCCAGCTCGCAAGCAAAATGGCCGCGGCCAACGCGTCTGGAGGCGGTGGTGGTGGCAGCTACTCTGGTGCACCTCCGCCTACGTCCTACTCTCAGTCACAGCAGGGCGGACAGACACAGCCTCCCCCACAAGGACAATACGTACGATCTTTTCCCTGCCCTTCGTTACCATCTCAGCTGACCCCGCCGCAGCAAGCATACAATCCGGTAAGGAACATGTGATGTGATTACGTCGTTGCGCGACTTGGCTTTCGGTCTTCATCTTCCACAACCTTGGGACATCTTTACTTGCACAATATCACCTTGAACACCATATCTCTCTACCTAGTCAATCAATCGCAATGAAGAAGTTCCAGCAATACGCGCAAAGCGGAGGACTGCCGCCGCCGCAAGGACAGTACGGACAACCTGCGTCATATCCTCCTCCACAGCAACAAGGTTACGGCGCACCACCGCCACCATCATACGGCCAACAACCTTCATCGCAGCAGTATGGCGCCTACCAGCAGCCAGCACCTCAACAGTCTTACGGCCAGTCACAGTACAACAGACCTGGTCAGCAACCGCCAGCACCGTACCCAGGACAACAGTCATATGCGCCCTCTCAACAAGGATATCAGTCACAACCGCTCTACCCGCAAGGAGGACAACCAGGATACTATGTGTGTCTTCTTGGACACGCAATGTGACAAGAAAAGAACAAAAGCTAACGCAAGCTCGCACGACAGGGTCAAGGTCAACAACAGCAGCAACAGCAATACGGGGCTCCTCCACCTCAGCAGCAATATGGTGCACCTCCTCAACAGCAGCAATACGGCAACCAACCTCCCTACCCAACTGGTGGACCTCCTCAGGGTGGACAGCAGTTCGGCCAGCCTCCATCAGGTGGTGGTGATGTAGCTTCGTATAAGCAGACTCTACAGAGGGCTGTGCAAGAGAAGGGTCTCGAAAGGTTCTACCCGCCGGGCTCGCCTGTGTTGGACCAGATTGCGCAACAAGCACCAGCAAAAGTCGACGCCTTGTGTCAGCAATGGAGAATCCCGAAAGAGGTTGGAGCTGATCTAGTCCGTCTTGGCTTGTACGATATCATCCTCTATATCGGTGAGCTTCCTTGACGCACCTCTTGGATGCATTACAGTCTAACGAGGTCATAGATGACAGCGGATCTATGCAGTTTGAGGAGAATGGCGAGCGCATTGACGATCTCAAGCTCGTGCTCAGCCGTGTGTCTCACGCTGCCACAATGTGGGATCCTGACGGGATTAGCGTGCGCTTCATGAACTCCAACCTCCCTGGATCTCTACTCGACAACGTGCGCGGCGAGCAACAGATTGACCAGGTAAGTCTGCTAAACATAAGTCAGCTCAAGGGTTATGCTTACGATGTCCTCAGATCATGCGCCAGGTCAAATTCTCAGGCCTCACACCTATGGGTCGTGAACTGAAACGCAAGGTCATTGACGGCATCGTTTTGCCAGCGGCCAGAGGTAATCAGCTCAGGAAGCCTGTGCTCGTGATCTGTATCAGTGATGGCCAGCCTGCTGGTGATGAACCAGGTCCTAATGCTGTCTTCGACACTGTTCGCTATGCTGTCAACGAAGTGTCCCGTGCAACCGGATCACGAGGCGGCATTGCATTCCAGTTTGCTCAAGTTGGCAATGACCAGAAGGCGAGAGAATTCTTGGGCAAGCTCGACAGTGATCCTTCAGTCGGTGATATGGTTGACTGCACTTCAAAGTGAGTATCAGGATCTCAGCTCCAAGTCATCCCTCTAACAGTCACACAGCTTCGAGAACGAACAAGCAGAGATGCGCAACCAGCAACCACCCGTCGACTTGACCCCCGACTTGTGGCTTGTCAAGCTGCTCCTCGGTTCCATCGACCCATCCTACGACAGCAAGGATGAAACACGCAGTTATCGTCCCGGCGGTGGTGCGCCTCCAGCAGGTGGCTTCGGTGGTCCTCAAGGTGGCCCTCCAGGTGGACAATATGGCGCGCCGGGTGGCTATGGTGCTCCGCCACCTCAACAATATGGTGGTCAACAGGGTGGATACCAGCAGCAAGGTGGACAAGGTGGCTACGGTCGTCCCCCACCACCGCAACCACAGTATGGCGGTCAGCAGCAGTACGGAGGTCAGCAGCAACAGTATGGAGGTGGAGGGTATGGTCAAGCTCCCCCACAGCCTCCTCGCTACTAGATGTGATCGAAAGGAAAGGGATCTGATATCATCGGGGCCATGACTTCGCGGGAGGAGCTGGAATTCTTCAAAATGGTACAGCAGGTGTCACTTTCGACACTGGATCCTAGCGCCCGAGGGAAGGAAGCTCACAAGCCTTTGTACATATGTAGTGCCTCAGTCAGTGAACACAATGTAACTCTCATTGGAGAGCTTTTAATAATTCAGGGTCCAATGCTGTAACCGGAGAAGTTCCGGCCAGCCTAGCGCGTCAGACCAACCTCTCGTCGAACTTAAAGGCAATCAACTCCAGCTTCTGCACGCCGTTCATTGTTTCTGTGTTTTGCTTTCTGTTTGCCATTCGCCTTACTATTGTATTGCCCACGGCCTCGCACAGATCCTATTTTCATGCAGTTAGAGCTTGCGCTTGCGGCTTGACTGCCCGCGGTAATAGCGATCATCCATCAGACGACAACGAGGACACCACAGACACCATGGGCAATATCTGCTCGTCTTGCTGCACGAGTTCGTGGAACCGTACATCATCAGCGTCGGCTGAAGCTAATTGGTCGCAGGCAAGCCGAAGGATGGACTCTATGATAATGCGCTTGCCGAAAGTGAGCGGGAAGCTGTGGCAGAGCTGCTTGGATACCTTGAAAACGTCCGTCAATGCGTCGAAGCATACTGCAATTCATCACTCACGCACATGTAGAGAGCAGAAGTCGACTTTTTTTCCGGCGCGCCACTACAAGCACTGAGCACGCTCGTCTACTCTGACAACCTCGACCTACAACGGAGCGCGAGCTTGACCTTTGCGGAAATTACGGAAAGAGGTACGATTGGCAGGACGTGTAGTAAGAGCCAGACTTGATACTGACACGATAGGGATTGTAGTAGATGTCCGGGAAGTCGACCGTGATACCCTCGAACCCATTCTTTTCCTCCTCAATAGTCCTGACACAGAAGTCCAACGGGCTGCAAGCGCTGCACTTGGCAACTTGGCCGTCCACAGTAAGAGCAGACATTCATGGGCAACGGCAGGGAACAATGCTGACAAGTTTCAGCGGAGAACAAGGTCATGATTGTCAAGCTCGGAGGACTGAACCCACTTATCCGCCAGATGATGTCACCTAATGTTGAGGTTCAGTGCAATGCGGTGGGATGTATAACAAATCTGGCTACGCATGAAGAGAATAAAGCCAAGATTGCTCGATCGGGAGCACTGAGTCCACTGACGAGGCTGGCGAAGTCAAAAGATATGAGAGTACAGCGAAATGCGACCGGTGCGTTGTTGAATATGACACATTCCGGTAAGGGACATCTCGGCGAGGCTACGCTCGGTAACATGCTGACACTGCGTAGATGAGAATCGGCAACAGCTCGTCAATGCTGGTGCTATACCAGTACTCGTTCAATTGCTCAATTCTACCGATGTCGACGTTCAGTACTACTGCACAACAGCATTAAGCAACATTGCGGTAGATTCCGGCAATCGCAAGAAACTATCTTCGAATGAGCCGCGTCTGGTACAGTCCCTGATCGCCTTGATGGACTCTACATCGCCAAAAGTACAGTGTCAAGCAGCATTGGCATTGCGAAATCTGGCCTCAGATGAGCAGTATCAGCTCGATATCGTCAAAACGAAAGGACTCTCACCACTTCTACGACTTCTTCAATCATCCTATATCCCACTAATTCTCTCCGCGGTTGCCTGTATAAGGAACATCTCGATACATCCTAAAAATGAGTCACCAATTATCGAGGCCGGTTTCCTGAAACCTCTCGTTGAGCTGCTCGGCACAGCCGATAATGAAGAGATTCAATGCCATGCCATCTCGACATTGCGCAACCTCGCTGCAAGCTCGGACAGGAACAAGCAGTTGGTACTTGATGCTGGAGCTGTACAGAAGTGTAAATCGCTTGTTCTCCAGGTGCCATTGAGTGTGCAATCGGAGATGACAGCTGCGATCGCTGTACTTGCTCTTAGCGATGATCTCAAGCCGGCGCTACTGAACATTGGTGTCTTTGATGTACTCATTCCATTGACGGACTCGGAAAGTATCGAGGTGCAAGGTAACAGTGCGGCTGCTTTGGGTAATCTCTCGTCGAAAGGTTTGTTCTCCCAAATGACGCTTATATATCAGCATTACTGACACTTCCCAGTCGGTGACTACGCCATCTTCATCGAGCACTGGCGTCAACCCGACGGCGGCATCCACGGCTATCTCAACCGCTTCGTCGCGAGCGGCGACCCTACCTTTCAACACATCGCGATCTGGACTCTCCTGCAGCTGCTCGAATCTGGCGACCAGAAGCTCGTCAACTGTATCGCTGATGCAGAGGACATTGTGGAGGCCATCAAGAGCATGGCGGATCGCGAAGTGCCTGGTGACAGCGATAAAGAGCCGACACCGGCCGGCGATGAAGAAGGTGAAGGCGAGGTTGTGGCGCTTGCTAGACGATGTCTGGACTGCTTGGGCATGGGACATAGGACGCTGGCTGAAGGTTGAGCTGGTCATCTCGGTTTTATGCTTGGGAAAAGGACTGCCGATCCCAGGCGGACATCAGCGGGATCAGCAATACCGCAACAACACGAAAGAGCTCGGCCAAGCTTCGACGAACACGAAAATCAAGATCGATACCCCAACGCATAAGCTTCAGCGCAAGGACATTATTGACCACGAAAAAGATACCCTTATTTGTCCACGCATACGCATCCTTTCATGTCAATCATTTCACGGCGCAAAAACGGCTGGCGTGCGCACAGGACGCAATAAGCCCTGGTTTGGGTTGGGTTATGGTTTGGCTTTTTGCAACGATAAGGCTGGATTGATGGATATGAAGATTGGCGTAACAATATGCGCTTGCTGCGAGCGTATGGCGGTGATGGTGGAAAGCTACTGATAGTGGAGAATGCTTGCAGTGAGGAAGAGGAGTGCAGAGGCTGAGGTGGTCATTGGGGAGGAGGGAGGAGAAAAGGCGAGAGCAGGTGGATGATGTTTTGATGGCGGTGAGCGACAGCATGTATATTTACACTACGAAACAAGCACTACTCCCGCCTCTTCGTTCTGTGAATCCGCTGCCTCGATCTCCCTATATGATCCTGTTCCATCGTAAAATCTATTCAGCTTGCAATGGTGAAGAGACCTCCCAGGTCGTCATTGTGATTGCAGTGTCCTTCCGTGCAGGCTGGGTAGATGACAGAGCTGAAACACACGTGACCTTGTCTAAAATCTAACCCCAGGATTGGCATTGCTGCTTCCGAAACGCAGCACCTCAGTCTGTCCACCATCCCGCATCATACTGAACTTTTTCAGGCTACATCACAGCTACAAGCGCCTTGCGGACACGGACCATATCTGCGCTGCTCTGAGTCTTCTCTCCACATAGATTGCGACCTCGATCGTCGAGTCACTCATCCCTCCACCACTCTTTCCTCCTCTGAGGCCTTTGCGTCTCATCTGAGTGCACATCTGAAGTGCAGTCTTCGCTTGGGAAGATGGACGATTCCTCTCGATCATCTCCGAAACAAGCAGCAACAAGTCATCCTCGATCGACATCGACATCGGTACCATCACATCCACAGTTTGAGGAGGAACCTCTTTCAGATGTCATTGGAGCGGTAGCGCCGGGGATTGCGTGGAGTAGTGCCAAGGTTGGGGCGGGCTGTGGTGAGTACTCTTTCTTTCTTCGATGTCTCATCTCTTTTGCTTCCGTGTGCATGCGGGCGAGATTGTCTGATGATTTGTGTGGGGTTGTGCTGTGTTGTGCTGTGGCTAGGACTTTTACTCAGTTCGTGAGCTTGAGGCGGTGAGAAGAAGAGGCGGATCATATAGCTGGGTGTCCGGGTCTGGGGAACTACGTTGGAAGGCGCTGGGAAGAGCAAGCGAGGGCTGTAGGAGGCTCTTTTTATCCTGCCTTGTTAGCCAACGTGATCAATATCACGAGCACACGCACCTCAACAGCGATAATCAACTCAGCCTGTGCCAGCCGAAATTTTCTGGGAGCATGAGCTCGCTACCCGCCTCAACTGCAAAACTCCTGTGACCACCTCCACATCTACACTCTATCCCACGACACACTTTTACTTCATCCGAGCACCGGTCTCCACCACCTCCTCAAATCCCACTACAACTGACATCCACACCCCAGGTACCCTCGGTCTCCTGACCGGTCCCCCACTCGCCCTCCTCACCCGCTCAGCAACACCCACCCTCTTCACCCTCGCCACCTCCCTCCAATGGTCCATTCTTGGGACATCCTACTATCTCTTCCGGCAATCCTCCCTTGTCTACTTCGCGCGCTCCTCCGGAGTCGACGCCTGGAGTCTCTCGGACCGTCAGAAGGAAAAGGCTAGTGGTATTGGCGGCATGGCTGCAGGGGCGTTCGGG
>Ga0268250_10001010_pt1 | contig 12604 bp, 14 predicted proteins | sample AgamicAsSfe_FD_200448 | JGI IMG/M metagenome (GOLD analysis project Ga0268250, IMG submission 200448) | Agave microbial communities from Guanajuato, Mexico - As.Sf.e (v2) (version 2) | ecosystem: Host-associated > Plants > Phyllosphere > Phylloplane/Leaf | place: Guanajuato, Mexico | collected... | reverse complement strand
AGGAGAGGGGCGGGGGTAAGGAGGGACTGACTTATGATTGAGCTAGTGGGAGCGAGCGAGTAGGGGTGCTGGATATTGGATATTGGATACTGGACAGGAACGACGTGGGGAATGTAGGTGATGGGGATAGCGGCCTATGATTCTTTACGTACGGTGCCTTCTATTGCTACTGAAATGACTTCCACTGCGAGGGCCGACTTCTGCTGCTCTTCAGGCTTCACACACGCAAGCTGAATGGTTGAGTGGGAAGAGGAAAGGGTGGTAGTCGGTACGGAGCGGGCCCTATGCTCGCAGGCGTGGGCGTATGCGTGCGTTTGCTCGTGAGCTCGTGGTCAGGCACGGTCGGCCGCGCGAGAGAGTGGGTGCGCGTGCGGTATCTGCTGGAGCAGTATGGCGGTATTCGCTGGAGCAGCATGATGGCGGCCAAGTGCTTAATGGATGTGATGGATGATGTAGATGGAGGTGGTTAAACTAGTCGACGTCACTGCAGGGTTATATATTTACCCGATTCATTATATCGTGCTACACTTCCTCGTGAAACCTATTATACATTATCTTTTGTCCTCGTTTATCCCACTTATGTCGATCGTGTTCCTTCCATATTACTCGACAATCTCAAGCTCGCCAGTGCGCATCGGCGCAAAGCGGTCCTTGTGTTCGTCCCAAAGGCGGATCAGCTCGTCCTGGGTCAGGATGTCAGCGCTTGCAGTCGAGTGTGTGTTCGTAAGCAGTCGCCTCATAGTGAACTTACCATGTACTTCTGATGCACCTCGCTGATGTACTCATCATCCGGTTTCGTCTGCTGCTCGACACGGATAGGTCTTCCCACGACCACGTTCAGTGGGCGGCGATATGGCAGAAGTCCTATTTAAATCTCTTGTCAGCTTCACATCTTCTCACACTCACTGCGGCAGGATGAGTTGAGCAACTGTACTCACCAACATCGTAATTAAACACCCCTCTCGCATGAAACAGCGGAATCGTGAACCCCAACACCTGCTTCAACGTCATCTGCACCTTATGCACCACAGGATGTTTCTCAGGCATGAACTGCTCATACAGATCGTTCTCCCCGAACCCAAGCACAGGCACCACATCTGCACCATTACGGATCGCCAACTTGACGAAGCCCTTCCGACGCTTCAGTACGAGCTTCATGTAGCCAGGCTTCCCCTCAAGTGACTCCCGTGCCCCGCCCACAACAATCGTGATGGCGCGACCCATGCCTTCGCCGTTAGGCCCACCAGTGTTGAGAAGATTGTCGCAGGATTCGCGGGATACAGATGCCAGACCCAGCGCAAGTGCGTAGTCGCGGTAGATTGGGATTCGGAAATTCGAGTCCAGCGTGAGCAGCGTATTCGTAATCCCGGGAAACAGCTGCTCAAACCCCAACGCCTCAGTCCCAAACGCCGCAAACGCCCCGTGTGCAATGATGCCGTGCGGGTGATAGCCAAACAGATATTTCCTTGTTGGCGGCAGCTCTTGGCAGCGGTGCAGACGGGCGGGGTAGTAGGAAGCGAAGAGGGACCAGGCTTTTGAGCGGCGGAGGCGTTCGGAGCGGTGGGAGAGGCGGCCGGATGTAGAGGCGTTAGAGAAGAGGCAGTAGATGAGGTAGGGGAGCATGACGGGCCAGAGGAGGGGAATGGCGCAGAGGAAGAGGAAGAGGGCGAGGAGGCCAACGATGCAGAGGCCGTGGAGAAGAACCATGAGGGTCTGGAGGCGTCGTTGGAGAGGAATGTTGAGAGGGGCCCAGCGGATGCTGGTCGGGCGTTAGTGAGGAAGAGACGATCTGGGATCCTGGACTCACGCTGAGGTGTGCCAGCCTGCGCCGGCTTGTCTGCCGCTGGCTAGTTCGTCTTTCTTCGCCTTCTTAGCCTTCGCTGCTATCCTCTTGTCTTCTTGCATATTCTGGTCAAGCGCGTATTTATATTCGTCAGGCATCTTTGTACTCGTCAGGTAGTTTCCGTCATACTCTCGGACCTCTTTCTCGAGAATGTCTGTCCCGGTCAGGCTGACATCATGCGCTGAGCTTGTGGGTTTCTTGCTCGACGTCTGCTGATTCATCGTCGCAACTCCATTTGGTCTATGCTTCAGTAGTTGATCCGCTGGAGACACGCCGGAATCGCCTGTCTCTCTGACGGCCTCGGCGTAGGATACAAGCCCAGTCGCGGCCGTATCGTGTTGTAAGTTGCGATTATCCGACATGGCTTCGGCCTCAACTGGATGCTCCTCGCTATACGATTCTTCGTTTGACTCCTGTGTGGCTTCCGATGACCTCAATGAATTCGGAGGTGCTACAGGTACAGCACTTCGACGCTTTATGGAAATAAAGCTGGGCTGATTTCCGTCGAGGTCTTCTTCTGTTACATCAGTATAAGGTCGATATCGAAGATATGTAGGCGAGTCTGAGCTCATCGACTTCCGATGCGAATTATTTCTCTTCTCTAATACGTCTGCGCGGCTTGATGTACATTAGTGAGATGCAGGTTAGCGAGGAGGGTACGTTCGCCGGAGCTGGTCCCGCGTCGTCATCTCCACGTGACTGTGACTCCTCGAGGCGGCGGCGGTGTCTTTGCTTTGTGTCCAGGCATGCGAGGTGCTCACTTATGAGCGAGGGTGGTGTGTGGATCTACTCAGAGTACGGCAGCCATGCCATTGCACTTCACAGCAGCTCACACATCGCGCATCACCAAGACAAAGGCAAAAAATCCCTTACTCCGACGAAGTTCCTCCTCGCCCTTCACTTCTTTACCACGAACGAAACCAGCCGTCCCACGACTGTCAAGCAAGGCCTCACAGCATGATGACGACGATGACGACGACGCGTACACCGCCAAACTAGAGGACCACGGCCTCGTCACTGCACTAGCAACAGACTTGCGCTTACGGGACGTTGCACAACAGCTGCAGTACATTCAGGAGCACGTATTCGACGACATTCCCGATCGGTCTGGTATGAACTCCGTCAGGATTGCGGAAATCTTGAATTACAAGAAGAATCTGGCGCCGATCGTGACTGTAGCACATATCCACGCTCTAAGCAGAAGCGTTACGACTACGGAGAAAGAGATTGCAGAGCTGATCAGACATGGTATTGTGAGGAAGATCAACATTCCCTACCGAGGCATTGGTGCGGCAGCAATAGGCGAGAGTCTTGTACTTAGTGAAAAGTGGATGATAATGGTTAGAGAACATGCTTCGCTAAACGAGGATGTGAAGGAGAAGTATATTGCTGCCATGAAGGCGAATCCTACCGCAACGTCGGTTCCACAAGGCACATTCACGCCGAGAGAAGCTACAAGTTTGGCTTCAGTTGGATTCATCACTTCTGCGGCTACTGTTTACAACAGCCTGAGCCATATGCTGAAGCCAGATTCATCTTCCACCGGCACACTAGCATCAATCTCCACGGCTGGATCGCGTGGTGTGGCTGGTTCCGTTGATGCGATCGGCGGTAGTGGTGCTATCTACGCTGTAGGAGGTGGTGGACATGGTTCGGGGCTCGTAGATCGACCTGCATCTCCAGGTGTTCAGTTCAACTTCTCATTGCCATCTATAGGACCTTACCTACGACTACTTGACTCTGCAAGAGCGCATCTTGTTTCCTTGCTTGCAAAGCAAAAGTATAGAGAGGCTCCAGAAAGTCTGCTGAAAGAACGGTGGGATGCTGCTGCATCGAACTTGCAAAGAACAAAACGCTCGAAAGGCTTCGATGATACGACGCTTCCTGTCAAGACGAAGAAATGGTCGCAATTCAATGGTATGAGGTTTCAGTGGGTGCTGGAAGAATGTCTTGGTACGGGTCTCATTGAGGTTTTCCAGACGCCTGTAGGACGTGGTGTACGCTTGACATGATTGCTTGCAAGGTCTTCAGCATAAACGGTCCCAAGTCTGTTAGCCAGGGTCGAAGACCTTTGCTACTGCTCGATAGATTGCACCGGCCGGAGAGCACGATCGTTGGAAGAGCTGGTCCCTCGACTGCTACCGTCCGTAGAGAGTTGTGGAGTATCCGAATCCGTTGAATCTCCGCTCCTGCTGTTGAGTTGCGTCGTGTGGGAATTATTCTTGTTCTCGGATGAAATGGCACCTCGCCTGGACATCTGCACCAAGGTTGAAGCACCCATGAGCCTGTCCTGGAGGTCTTTCGCCGCTTCGATTTGCTCAGCAGGTACGGTAATCGGCATGTCTCGAAAATCCCAGACATGATGCTGACTCTCCCTGGGGCGTGGTGCGGGAACGAGCTGGAAACAATAGGCGCGCGGATCAGGCGGATACGGGCACTCTGGCAGAGAATCATATTGCGGGAGGCCAAGTTCAACCAAGGTAAGCCACTCTTCGAACGTCGACTCCGGCACGTCTTCAGCCTCGACATAGCATTTGAGATCACCAGCACCAGGATTTGCATCGACATTTCTCAGGATAAAAAATGGATTTGCGTCCAGTAATGCTTGTTGACGATAGGTACCGAGAGGGGTATGAAACTTCTGAAATCGACGCTCCCAGAATCCGAAGATATTCTCGCGTGAACCATTATTGTAACGGAGGATGAGTTCGAAGTCTTTGAGGATCCCGCCCCTGCCACGACGTTGCATAATGTCAAGCATGACGGTCTTCGTGGTGGCATAGACCGTTAAGTAGCCATATTCGTCCCGCTCATAGGAGTCTTCCAAATCGTGAGCCCTCAGCTGGTTTCCCCTGCGAGTTGTGATAGTGGACATTGATCAGGCTGACTGCAAGGTGCGAAGATAGACCTAGTGCTTCTAACAGAAGTAGATGCTATGAGCATCTTGTATTGAGAAATTCTTCCATTTTTAATTCAAATTGAAATTACCCGCACTTAATATACTTATCTCACACGATTAAGCAAATGCCTGCCTGGCCCTGTCCAATAGAAAATATATGAATAGAATGAAAAGCAATGGAAAATGTTGTATGTTTGTTTGTTTGTCGTCTTGAGTCCCGCAGATGCCAAAGTCAAGTCGGAGGCAGCTCCGATCGCATAAGTTTTTTGAAAGATCAAGTCTCGCCGGGAATGCAACTACCAGGACGAAGGATGGCGACCAAGGCTTCCACGAAAACGACTTTCGAGGCCGATAAGGTTATTTCGCCTTTGTATAGTGGCGGAAGTGTTGCGCTCAGTGGGGACGGCCGGATCCTTGCAACATGCCTGGCTGAAGATGTTGTGCTCACAGACTTGACTACTGGTCAACGACTTGCACAGATAGAAGGCGTGAGTAGCTTACTCCGGACGTATATTGACGACGGCTGAACAGTGTTGACTCAGGGTAATAGGATGGCGAGATAGTAACAACTGTATCAAGTAAGACCAATCGATCGCTCAGCTACGAAGCTCTCCAGCTCATCTTCAATAGTCACACCTTCTGCATCACATCTCATAATATGTTCGCGCTCACTACAAATGCGTATATACTCGATCGACGAATCATCTCCAGAAGAGCTTACCACAAACCTTGTCCGAACACTCAAACCACACTCATCACCAGTGGTCACATCCGCTATCGACCATACCGGAACATTAGTTGCAACGGGCAGTTCAGATGGTATTGTAAAAGTCTGGGATATACGTGGAGGATATGCGACACATACTTTACATGGTCACAGTGGTGTCATCTCTGCGTTACATTTCTTCGAAGTCCCAGCAGATCTTGAGCTGGAGGACGAAAGCAGGTCTAGCAAGAAAAGGAACAAGAAGAAGCGGAAACAGTCGGATGTGGATACTCAGGACGAGCAAGAACAAGGCACGGCAGGCTACAGACTGGCTTCAGGCAGTGAGGACGGGAAAATCAGGATCTGGAATCTGCAGAAGCGGAACTGCGCTGCTATCCTGGACTCACACGTATCGGTCGTTCGCAAGCTGGACTATGATCCAAGACAAAACCTTCTGCTCTCATGTAGCAGAGATAAGACGGCGATGCTGTGGAATGCGCGAGGGTGGAATTTGAGGAATACCATACCGGTACTGGAGACTGTGGAAGCAACTGGGTTCTTGGATCGAGACGGGTTGCTGTATACTGCAGGTGAAAGAGGACGAATACGATTATGGTGGACAGATACTGGAAAGGAGGCAACAGAAGAGCAGCCAGCACGAAATGAAACCCAAAGCATCCTCGACGTTATCAGCCATCCGAATCTACACTTTCTGCTGTCAATACATGCAGATCAGACGCTCATGCTACATTCTACAGCTTCGCTGGACTCTGTCGATACTGGGTCAGAGATTCAGCCGTTGGACGTAATACGACAAGTTACAGGAACACTCGACGAAATCATCGACGCTGCATATGTTGGCCCGAATCAGGACTACCTTGCAGTGGCAACAAACCTAGAGGAAATACGTATCTTGTCAGTCCAGCAAACAAGTGCGAAATCGAGCTCCTACTTCGGTGCCGATGTTGGCGTCCTTCAAGGCCACGACGACATCATCATCTGTCTTGATGTCGACTGGTCGGGTCACTGGCTAGCTACTGGTGCGAAAGATAATACAGCTCGTCTATGGAAGCTTGACCCCAATACATCAACCTTCACCTGCCATGCTACCTTTACAGGTCATGCCGAATCCTTGGGCGCTATCGCTCTGCCCAGACAATCACCACCTGTCGACTCGCCTGCATATCTCAATCCGCTCGATCATCCACCTCCATTTCTCCTCACTGGCTGTCAGGACAAAACAATAAAACGATGGGATATAAATGCAACAGCAAAAGCTGCCCGGGCAATATACACTCGCAAAGCACATGACAAGGACATAAATGCGATAGATATCTCCCACGATTCGTCACTTTTTGCCTCGGCGAGTCAGGATCGGACAGTCAAGATATGGTCTTGTGAAGAAGGTGAGACTGTAGGAGTGTTGCGAGGACACCGCCGAGGTGTCTGGAGTGTCAAATTCAGTCCAAAGAACACGCCAGCCATCACCGCTGAAGGCAGTGGTAGTGGGAGCAGCGCGAGCAGTTCTCGAGGCTACATCTTGACTGGTTCTGGTGACAAAAGTGTGAAGATCTGGAGCTTAACAGACTATACATGCCTGAGGACCTTTGAAGGACATACCAACAGTGTCTTGAAGGTGCTCTGGTTACCACCTGCACCTGCTGCTACTTCCACTGATTCTGATGACGCCGAAGATGCTATGCTCGACATTGAAGACGAGGAAACAGCACGCATACTCCGTGCCCGTGCTGCTGCGGGGCGTCAACAACGGATAGCACCTGCTCAGATAGCCAGTGCTGGCGGTGATGGCCTCGTCAAAGTCTGGGATGCTGCAAGTGGTGAACTAGCTTGCACGCTTGACAACCACACTGACCGCGTTTGGGCCATCGCTGTTCCTCGGACGCCACTTCATACATCCTCATCATCTGCAAAACCGAGCTCTCGTACTCTTCTCTCTGGAGGTGGCGATGGTATAGTAACATTCTGGACGGACACTACTGCTCTCACGCTCGAAGCGGCCGCGACTGCCTCCACTGCCCGGATCGAGCAAGACCAAGACTTGCAAAATCACATCCGGACTGGCAACTATCGAAGTGCCATCACATTAGCTCTGCAGCTGAATCATCCCGCACGTCTGTTGGCACTTTTCACGTCCGTGTGCAACACCTGGCCACGAGAGAAGAATAGCATGATTGGTGTGAAAGCAGTTGACGATGTTCTTGGAAGCCTCGACGATCACCAGCTGTGGCTGCTGCTATTACGCGTGCGAGAGTGGAACGTCAGTGCTAAGACAGCGACGGTGGCGCAGAGGGTCCTCGGTGTAATTCTGAGAGTTGTGCCGGCACGCAGACTCGTCGGTCTTGGTCGGAGGAGGAAGTTGAAGGCTATAGAGGACACGGATGGTGGTGGTGGTGCTGATGGTGCGGACGGTTCTGCTGCAATCGACGACGACCAGGCGAAAAAGCTGGCCAGGTCAGGGAACGTGAAGGAAGTCCTCGATGCGCTGAGGGTGTATACGGATCGTCATTATAAGAGACTGGAAGAGCTTATTGATGAGAGTTATCTGGTGGATTATACTCTGAGAGAGATGGATGCGCTGGGCACTGATAGTGCTGTGAATGGCATTTCAGATGGGATAGCTAATGGGGCTGATGTTGTCATGGTCGGGTAAGCATTTGATATGCAGTTGTTAGTAGAACTGAAAACTGCGATACTCAGACGCAGCTTCGTTTCCGTATGTAATGTTGGTGCATGGTTCTTAGGATGTTCTTGCCTTCCATGGCAATGTTCATAGACGAGATCACGTGTCGACTCATGACCTCCACCCCTGAGGTGCCGTGCCCTGATCATCAAAGTGCTCAAAGCATCAACATCATCTTCAACACGATTTGAAGCTGTGCTATATCCTATAATTCGTATTGCACTCTCTTTCGGTTCCTTCAGTTCCTTCGAAACGCTTCTTTTGGGCGTACACATACGAAAGAATGGCGCTGCTAGAGTCACGACGCTCGTATTCATGTAAGGTCTGTGCGAGCACGAGCTGCGCCCGGACACTCCTAGCAAGGCATCATGGACATCTAGAGCATGGGCTCGGGTCATTGAAGACGATGGAACAATGGCTATCCTAATCCCCACTTCCTCGTGTTCCCTTGGCCAAGACGAGAACTCGAGTGTGATTGTCATGAGGCTGCTCAAACCCTACTTCGGTGAACTGGATCGGCGTATTGGTTCTGAAATGACTGGGCCTTGACCTCGAGTCTTCTTGGCATTCGCCTCAACTGATTATGATATTGACTTTCTTCGACATCTTCGATACAGTGCTGCATTCTTGATTTCGTCCCGGGTGTGTGCTGCGAGAGAGCTGCGCGTGGCCCTGCCAGCATCCTTCTCCGCCTCCTCTTGTTGTGTTCTGCTGTACTCACGATGGATTCGAGCATCCAGGACCAGGTCCTGTCAGCTGGCTCCTTCAACTATTCGCCATTACTGGGTATCGTTACTGGCGTCACATTTGCATTAGCGACAATATTCGTCGTACTACGCATTATCAGCCGCATACACATAGCTCGTCATTTCGCCGCGGACGACTGGCTCATTGTAATATCCTGGGCCCTCGCCCTAGGTTTCAACGTAGTGTGCTGGGTTGCACTGGGCCAGGGCTTTGGTTCAGCACCAGCAGTCGCCTCGCATGTCAAAGCGCTTCCTGGCGACCTTTTCGCCTTTGCAATATTATATGTGAGAATTTAGATCTCCCCGATCATAGCTATACTGACCTTGTCCTTCAAAGACTATCGGACATGCATTACCAAAGTTTAGCGTTCTCGTGTATTACCTTTCAATCAGCAGAACCTCCCTAGTGTTTCGGAACAGTGTAATTCTCTCTCTTGTGTCAGATGTAGTCTGCAGATATGCTAATCAATGCCCTAGGTCATTGCCGTAATGGTTTTGCTAGCTTGCACGACAATCTCCGTCCTCGCTGCAATAACATCTACTCGAGGGTCTGGCACTGAGAATATCTGGGTTGTCACGACAAAGATCTACCTAGCTTCCAGTCCAGCTAATATCCTGGTTGATTTTCTACTACCGTTACTGTATGCCAAGATTGTAACTGTGTGCTCACATAGCTAGCTGACACTGGAGCAGGCCGGTCCCCACGATAAATCAACAACTAGTTTTGAAACGACGTCAACGACTTGTTCTTTACGCCACATTAAGCTGTGGAGGTCTCTTGATCATTGCCAGCGTCGCTCGTGTGGTTTTGCTACAAAATGCGAATGAAGCCATTACTGCGCAAGATTTTCGACAATATGGCAAATACTCTGCCTTGTCGACCATGTGGAGTTTTTTGGATGTAAATCTATCCGTCGCAGTTACTTGTGTTCCGGCGTTAAAGCCCCTCTTCACTCGTTGGCTTCCGAAGCTCTTCAAAAATGATACGTCTATGGAAATACGAAATCATTTTACAACGGACTATTCATCATCAAGCCCTGTCAAGCGACCTGGAGACAAAGACTACTCTGAAACAACACTGCAGGTCCATGAGATTACCCTGAACGAGTTGTTATCGGTCCCAACAGCAGCAGAGGTTGGCGCATCATCTTTCGCGACCGCACCTGGAGACGTTGAAGCACCTGCACAGGCTGAAGCAAAAGAGATGGAAGCGTCCGGGACAGATGTCGACTTTGTTGTTTTGAAGGAGCGCAGCACTCTTCATGATATACCAGGATCGCAGAGTTGGAGGTATCTATGGAGAACTGCGTTTCTGTATGCCCTCGTTGGGTTCACCACCAGCTTCCCAGAAGCTCTGACACGCAATGCGAAGACGCAGGATTATATCAGCAGCAGTGTGGAACTTTTGGATCGCAATGTCTTCTATGGCGCTTATCTTGTTGCGCCGGCATTGGTAGCATACACTATGATTAGGCAATTCTCCTTCAAAGGAACGTCGATCTCAGGCTTGCTTGTTCTGGCAGTGGGATGTCTAATATTCTGGCCAGTAGCTATACTTGGTCGTACTCCTGGTGGTATCGGAGTCTCTTACTTTACGATTGGCGCTGGTATGTCAATACAATATGCATGACGATCCAAGTATGTCTGCATGTTCAATACTGACAGATACAGGCACGTCTATCATAGAGACTGGTGCAACGCTATACTCTTTCTTGGCTGGCCCACCCGTAAGTCCTGCAATCATATCATGGACGCTCAAAACTGACCAAAAATAGCAATATGCAGCTTCTAGGGTTTTGATCTTGCACGTCTTTCAGGCACTCGGATCTGTGATCGCACCGATCGTTGTCCGCGGCATTAGCAAGAATGGTCCTCCAGCAGCAGAGTGGGCTTACTTGGTCTTGGCGGTAAGAAGTGCTTCTCAGTCTCATCATTTTCATCTTGTTCTCCTTCAACTTGAAGCTGACCCCCTTGAATCTAATGTATTTGTTTATTGACATTTGAATCTTTAGATGGTAGCCTTCCTCGTGTTGTTCTGGTATCAAAGCATTCCGTCCAACGAGTTCAGTGACACGGAGATTGAGGAAGAGACCGAGCGTGATGGCCCAGAAACCTTCCAAAAGCTAAAAAGTCACTCCACAATGGTCAACATCACGCTACTAGTGTCCGCTCTAGGCCTCTTTGCCTATGCTGGTGGTGCAGAGGACGGACATAGTACCTTGCCCGGTCTGATAACGCTATCCCGATCAAGTCTCGACATTCTCGCGTTCGAGGCGGTTTCTCGCAGCTTGCAGATGATAGGACGACTCATGTGCGGAGTGCTTTGTATATACGTCAAGCCACGGTGGGTTCTACTCGGCTGCGCCACTGCCTGTCTGACCGGTAGCATCCTGGTGATGAACCTCGACGGTCTCGCACTCGAAACCGTCTATCTTGTGGAAAGAGTCTTCCAAGGCTCGATCTGGCCCCTCGGATTCGTCATGATTTGCAATAGCATGGGCAGACGCACGAGATTTGCAGCGGTGCTGTCAACCACATGCGGGTGCGGCCCTCTGGTATTCCCTTCCATCACCTACGGCCTTGTCATGGCCGGCCACGGCTATCACTACGTCCAGTCCGTCACGATCGGCTGCTTCATTATGACGTTTTTCTGGGCCGTCTTTGTCAACGTCGTCCCAATAGCAAGACTCAAAGTCGACGGCACGCACCGCGAATCACCAAAGACGAAGGAAACAGACCATGAGCAGAAGCAGAAGCAGAAGCAGAAAAAGAGAAAGCCTGCGCCGCCAGAACCGGCGTTCAGCATGGATTTCATCACCACGGCATGGCAGCCCGAGGACGACGCGCAGGTTTCGTATGGCCCGGGAGCGCAGCGGCCGCGCAGGATATCGCAGGCGTTGGGGTTTGTGACAAAGGCCAGGACGATGTCGAGACCGGAGATGGAGATGCTGCCGTATGTGAAACTCTCGGAGAGGGAGGGCTGATGCTATTGCGATAATGATCATTATGATGGGGTGTATATTGGCGAGATTTAATTGTATATAATAGCAAGGATGTTTCAGGACGTGCAGATTGCTTTCGTTCTCGTGCCAGAGCTTGGCTCGACTATAATAGTCTTGTGGCACCCGCAATGTATGAAGATGTGCCCGTGTGTCGTGACCAGGCATGGTGCGCGTGCGTCGTGCCCAAGGTGAAGACCCGCATCGCCCTCAGGGGCTGTGGCAACTCTCATGGCGGCCACGCCTATGGGTACTGTCTGGGGTGGCATTTGCAGGCTCACCAAGCTGCTATAACTACCGTTGACGCCGACGACGGGAATAATGGCTAAACTATAATGTCAGACTCGCACGTACCTGAAGTGCGTGTTCCTTATGAGCCTGGATGATTATTGACCATACCCGTAAGCCCTTGCCGCCTGCTGCTATTTTACACGTTTGCGAAGTGAGACTCTCCAATGGTGTCAGTTAGGCTTGTCCCTACGACGTCCCAACTTGGTCGCCTCCTGATAATCATGGCCCTTCCCAGAGATGTGTAACACAAAGCATCACTCTCGTCTGCGCCACTCATCCCAGACTAGTAAATCAACCTAGCTCTTCTCTGCGCTTCTCATCCCTCCCTCATTATTCCCATCTCATCCCCATCACCAAGGCACCGCCTCCCGCTCCCCAGCCCCAACCAACCTCTGCACCTCCCTCTCCGCACTCAACCC
>Ga0268250_10001009_pt1 | contig 12616 bp, 9 predicted proteins | sample AgamicAsSfe_FD_200448 | JGI IMG/M metagenome (GOLD analysis project Ga0268250, IMG submission 200448) | Agave microbial communities from Guanajuato, Mexico - As.Sf.e (v2) (version 2) | ecosystem: Host-associated > Plants > Phyllosphere > Phylloplane/Leaf | place: Guanajuato, Mexico | collected... | reverse complement strand
CCTCCCAGCCCTTCCAGAACCCGCCCTCAGCGCGTCCCACGCCTGCTAAACTCAACCACAGCGGCGTCGCGCACCCAATCAGCAAGAAGATGTGACTGACAATCACCGGCCCCCTCAAATCCCTGCCGTCAATATACGGCGCCAGGAAGCGAGCCAAGGGTTGCGAGACAGGCCGGAGTTGAGCGGCGCGATAGAAGTCGAGCAGGAGGAAGACGGCGAGGACGAGGGAGAGGGCCAGGGCGACGAAGCAGGAGTCGATGGGGATGGTGGGGAGGAGCAGGGCAACCATGGTGCAGTGGAAGATTTTGCGGCGGGTGTCGACGTAGAGGTGTGGGGCGAGGAGGACGACAGTGGTTATGCCGATGGTGAGGAGGAGGAACCAGTAGGCGAAGATAAGGAGGCGGAGATTCGAGGGGTGGATGGTAGTGAGGAGGGAAAGTGGGTGGAAGGTGGTGGTGAGGTTGAGCGGCGGGAGCGGGATCCAGTCGTTTGTCGGGATGTAGGAAGGAACCTGGTTCTCATGTAGGGTGTATTGATGGACTAAGTCGTGGAATTGTGGAAGACCACCAAACAGGTACCCTAGTGCCCAGCCAAAGGGTTCATGGCCATCGAGGGCAATGGTGACGAGCGAGCGGATTGGACCTAGTATTGCGAGAATCGTGATCATATAAGTCCAGATCGCATAAGTCCACTTCTTTACCTCTATTTGTTGCCTGATCGCAGCGCCAGAGTTGGACCTAATGCGACTCTTCTGCTGATGAAGACTTGAGCGTCGCTTCCGTAAACCCAACGCTTCAGGCGATGTGGTCGAGACGGCAGAGTCGGGATTGCTGTCAGTATGTGCGGGTTTCTCGCTGTCTATACCATCGAGACTATTTTGGTCGTCCTCTTCCTGATAGCTCAAGGTCCTCGTCAACGTGGATAAGAAGGAAATGCTTCCCGTACCGAGCGCTCGGCTGAGCTTCTTCACACCGGAAAGTGGCATCCTTTCGAGTGTGACGTTCCAATTCGCAACATGATAGCAAAACACCAAAAGAGACAATCCACCTGTCCACAGAAGAATCGACAAGATTTGTGACTGTGGGGATTGTGAGAGCAAGAGCAAGTTGATCAGTCCGACCGAGAGCAGCTGGAGTTCTGAGCTCAGTAAGCTGGTAGTTGTAAGTGTGCCAAGGATTGAAACCAGATATTGATGTGATGGAAAGAGAAGTGAAAGCGTTTCGCGCGAGAGCCCTAGTGTTGAAAGGGCAACAGATGCTCCAGGTACGAATACACTATCTGCCATGACTGCGTCGATAACGACCAAAACCAGGGCACAGTGCAGATGGTTGAGTCCGTCCTGGAAAGCAGGGATAGGAATGAGCTCATCAGGCAGTGAAGAGAACCCCAAGATGATGTTGAGGAGCACGGCAACTGGACTGCCTGTCGAGAAGGCTACCATAGCGGGAATCGTCGGAGGATACAGAAGCGGTGCTGGATCGAAGACCGATGGTATTTGAAGACGTCGAAGGCGGAGAGTACCACCAGCGCGGCGTGAGCCCAGCATCAATTTCATAGGATACTCGACCACCAAGATCATAGTGATCGTCAACGACAATTTCATGCCTAGCCAAATAGTCAACCGCCATTCTCGTTCTTGACTCGACGTGCTTACTGCTTGACCATGCTACCATGTGTTCCCAGACTTCTCGCCCGTTGAGCACGATCCCGACGATGCCCAAAAGGAGCAATACCTCACATGCTCTTCGCAGCAGCTCGGCTCTTCTCCGAGCATGAAATTTAGCCCTGGCTTTATCCATGTTGTCCTGGCTCATGGTGTCATGCTCAGCATGTTCGAAGTATCCCTTATTCAGGCGTTCCTCCTCTTCGTATAGTGCCGATGGTGTGAGGAGTGGTGTAGCATCGCTACCATTGGATCTAGGAGGTAGACGAAGACCTTTCCTCATATCCAGTGGTGTTGGTGGTAGTGCCTTGTGCTGATGTATTGCCTCATCTTCTGTTCCTGAACTGCTAACTTCTGATGCTTTTCGCTTTTCGGCTATCTCTTCTTGCGTAGGTAGGCTGCTGGAGTCATTGAAGTCGGTATGCTGCCCTTGGAATGGCCCTAAGTGTGCGCCATTGTGGCTGAGTGTGAATGTCTCGTTCGTGCCTTTGCGATTGTATGGATGTGGTGATCTCGAAAGGCGAGGTACTGCTTTATCTAATGGAACCTCCGGCGCCAATGTCTGTTGCATAATCTGTGCTCTTGCCTACCAGCATTGCGCAGTATGTATCATGATCCCAAGGAGGAGGTTACAAAGTGGCATGAACTGGACACGAATGTAACGTCATCTGCTTCAGCCCCGCGAATCGTGGAGAAATTGTGAAACTCGGTATGAAACACCTCAAGACATAGGCGTACCCTGTCGGACTCGAAAAGAAAAGGTAACATATATAGCTATATACATTTCCAAGTCAAGGAGAGATAGAGGGTAAACTATCGTATATAACACGACAACGCTCTCTTTATTGATCGAGCGCCCTCCTTGCTTGATTATGGCTCATGCAAGCATACAGAGAATAATTCATATAGGGTTGTATATGACGGCAATTGATGTACGAGGGGTCTGAGGGTTATTGATTAGGCACTGTATCGAGCTATCTGTTCGCGCTCTTGTCCGCCTTTAGTCCATAAGCTCGTATCACACCATGGGCTCTGGAGACTTTTCGCCAATCTCGGTTTGAATCGGCCCAGATTCTGGAGAAGAGGCTGCTCTGCCGACCAAGTGTTGTCGTACACTCCCCGAAGTTGTCGCCATCGATGACAATCGGAGGGTCGCCAGGGATGTGAAGGCACCAGTAGACGACGCCGACGAACAGGCCACACCGTATAGCTACCACTTTCGAGAAGTACTCGCGAGCTGAGAAGGCGAGGAAACATGCAGGACAAACGAGCCAATTAGCGCTAATGCCTCAAATGAAGGTTCGATACGCATGAGGCGTGATAACTTCGGCTGTGGCAAAATTGATCACTACAGTCTTGTAGTAGCCGGCATCGAATGTTCCCCCGTATCCTGTCAGGATGCGGGCAATGGATAGCGAACCGGCAAGATGACCTTACAGATATCGATCAGTATATTTGTCAAGAGTCAGACCAGGCGAGACTAACACAATGTTAAAGCATCTTCAGCACGCTCAGCCAGCGGTGGAGGACGGAGAGAGTAGTGTACTTGTGGAGACGTTAGGTGGAAACACCGTGAGTCGCCTCGTGACACTCACCACGAACGAGCCAGTACAAAGATCTGCGCCAGTGAGAACGACGACTATTAACCTGTAAGAAGATGAGCTTGGCCGGAGAAAACTACCCGAGGTGCTCAGCCCACCAAACTGAAGGGGAAGACTATCGCAGCCAAGATCTTTATGAGACCTGCAGCGTTCTCTTGAGTTTCGAGTGTTAAATCTGTACTAATATGAACCTCTGGATGCCTAGATTTACCTTGGTCACTGTGACGCGGTGACCGTAATGAGTATAGCACAAGCAAACGACAAGAAACAGCCTGCCGTGAACGTGGAGAAGAAGATTTTGTCAACGCGCATCTTTGCTTTGGCAACGCCTGCGCGAGAGCATAGCTCGACTGTCTCCTTCGGAGAGTACGAGTTGTGGACGACTTTGACCGCCATTGTGTGGTGAGATGAGGTTATAAGAGCTTGACAGGAAGAAGGATGACGAGGACAGCAGTAGCAATGTGTGATGAGGACGAGAACAACTAAGTTCTGCGCAGGTAGAGGAAGCAATTTGGCATGGGCATGGATGGGACTGTGAAAATACTTAAGTGCTCAATGAACTTGATTTGAAGCCACGAGCTGAACTGAAACGCTTGCTAACACGACGGGACGCTTGCTTTTGCTCCTTCCGGTGGTAAGTGGTAAGAATAATCACACGTCAGCAAGGAAGCTTACGAAGCGACTTTCGCATTACCGAGAGGCCGATTGAGGTGTCACCAGCTGTGAACGTATCTCTGCAATGAAATCTATGCTCATTCATCTGGGGCCGAGCCATACAGCTAAGCTGATCTGTTTAAAGATCTGTAGCTGAGATCATCTGCTAACTAAGTAAGGGCTTAGTGCATATCTCTTGCAAGGTCTGACAGATGAGGCATTATTGAGTGTGCGCCTTGAGGCTCTTCAGATCGGCGTATTCTATGTAAACGTGCGGATGAGGAATGAGGGAATGATTTAGGGAAGTGATACAGGATAGGTATTGCCAAGTGGATAAGCTTGAGAGATCGCCATGCTATTGATAAGACATAGATGCTCAGGACATGTATAGGATTTATGAAAGTCTGTGTTGAGGTTGAGGAGTATGTCACCTTTGGCCATATCCTTATCTGAGGGTGTCTTATGGAAAGTGGTCCACCTCAGCCCAGTTTCGCCGGGTCGAGCTCCGACGCATCAAACCTGTTCGAGAGTCACAACATAACAAAACACCTTGATGCTCGTTCGAAGCCAGCTTAATAGATCTGTCCAGCTTCGCGTTGAAGGTGGTGGGTGCCGTGGTTCATGGCTCAGTGATGACTCAGGTGATATAGATTCTGTCCAGATAGTGTGTGCAAGCTCGCGATGCGCAGGCGCGGGTAGAACGAGCAGGTATAAACACGTTATTGAAGAGTCTTGGAGAGTCTTGGAGAGTACCGCGACACAAATAGCTACATAGAACTCTTACAGTACAACCTGGTGATCATTGTCCGGACAGGTGCACGAGTGTCACCGAGTCAGAGCTACCTTGCAGAATCTTGCCGTGCACAGTAAGCAAACTTCCAGCTCGGGAATCCCTCTGATACATTCCAGTATAGCATATTCCTGAAATCGCTTCGGTCTCTTCTACTCCACGTCACTAAGTTCCCGGAGCTTGCTTCATTCTGGAAGAACATAGCTCCAGGCCTACTCCTGGAGGGTGCCGTGTTATCTCGATTTTGCTCGGATACATGTGGAGACTACCGAAAAGGCTTATTGCGGCTGGGCGACTGCATTACATTGCAATTCATGTCCTTGCTACTGGTTCGATCGAAGCACCCATATATTCGACTTGTCCCTCAATACCTATGCAATACAACAGCACCTACACTGTTCTAATACCATAGAAAGTTGACTGCTAAAGTATAGGTCCTCCCAAGTTCCTGCATCTAGGTCGCCGTCATTACTATCGCCATCATCGTCGCCTATCAATCTTTTCACATCCATCCCGCACTATCACACATCGCTATACCCCTGTGCACAATCCTGTAATGTCTGCAAGATCAGAGAGAGGACCGTAGAGGGTCTTCTTAGAATTCCTAGCTCTCCTTCGATCCTCCCTCTCTTTCCGGATGGTACGTCGTCAAACCACCGGGGTCAGTCGTTTTGGAGTCGAAGGATGCTTGGGCGGGTTGATGCTGTCCTGACAAAGGTGGAGAAGAGCCAGGGATGTTTCTAGCCTCCGAGAAAACGTCTGGTTCTGACATCTCATCCGTGAGATCAAGAGGACGGACATCTGGTATCTCGGGATTTTCGTCTTCGGCAGTGACCAGCATTTCCTGATTCACCAGCACTTCTTCCGCTACCAGGGCTCACTCTGCGAAACCGACAATGAGCTCCTCTCTATCTGCAGGGTTGCGCTCCGGCGTCTTTTCGCGTCTGACGCCCAAGTTCCTGTTGGCACTGTCGTCGTCCTTGACAGATCCGCGAGGGGTGCCATCAAGCGCTGGACGAGTGGCCTTCGACGCTTCCAATTGCTGTTGATAGCGGCGCGTGCTCTGCAGGTAGACCTCGACCTTGGGGCTCATATCGATCCTGGCCATCTCTTCACAAAGCGTTTCAGCCTGCTGCAGGTACTCTTCTGCAAGACTATAGTTCTTCCAATTACACAGTGCGAGTAGCATCAAGGAACTTGCGCGACAGAATCTTGGAACGATGGGATTGGTCACAATCGACTTGAGTTTATCGGCTGCAGCTTGATTTTCCTCTTCCTAAAAGAGCTGGACAGCACTATCATACTGAGCCCAGTAGAGGTCTATGAGGTGATTGGAGGGTAAAGACATGGCATTAGTTTGGTGCTCTTACAATGTTATAGCGTTGTGACGTTGAGGTTGTGAGTTGTGATGTTGTGATACTGTTCTTTAAAAAAGAGTTGATAGCGTTTGCGTATGAAACTTACCCCTTTATCTACAATTTTCACGATCTCAATTTCGACTTCACATACCATCGTCCTCGCTGTAAGTCGTAGATGTCTTTTATCGTTCCTCGACGGTACTCCTCCTGCTATACTCAAGTGAGCTTACCCGCTTGAGGTTCTTATTATACTACGTACAAATCCTGCTGTACTGCAGATTTAAGGACCAATGACGCATGAGAAGTAGTACTTCACGATGCTCTCCTGAGGATGATGAAGCCAGCTTTAACAAGCACCTACCTCGAATTACCTAGGCTTTCGCTACAGGTGAAGACTCTTGCTACTATAGCTAAACATTTCCCAGGCTTAGTTCATACTCTCAGTAAACTATACTCAGTATATATAAGCGGGTAAGGACCAGGTTCCGGACTGCACCTTGATTTCTACCTACATGTGTTTCACGTTTTGTTGCAGATTGGGCTTCAATTGCCATTCATTCGTGAGCTTGTGCTTAATGATATAGGATTTGGTGAGATATGCTTTAACATGAACAGGGTGCTATGGTGTAGTGGTAGCATAACACGTTGTGGTTAATCATGCATTATCTGTACAATACCCGTGTTGTGAGTATACACTTTACATGTGACAGCCATGATCGTCGGCTAAACCTTCCCTCAGGACAAGGGTTCAATTCCCTTTGGCGCCATTCATGATGGTCTCAACAACCTTACACGTTCGACTCGTGACCAATGGAATCTCATTTTTGCAATTCTTTTTTTTGCACGTCTCACGAATATTGCACAGACAATGCCTGATTAACCACAACGTGTTATGCTACCACTACACCATAGCACCTTGTGCATGGAGAAGCCCTTCTCAATAATCCTGCGGTGCTCGCCAGCAGGTCGTCGCAAGGAGGCTGCCATCGGCAGTGCCTTGCCACGACCGATATTATTCCCTTTGACTGTCGGACCCGGGTGTACTGTGTGAAGGCAAATCATGTTCGAACTATGTGATGTTGTTTAGGGTGTCAGAGTCATCCGCCAGAGCCAAAGGTCTAGTAACCTTTGTTCTATTCCTGTGCTATGCTATCTTGTTTCAAATACTGCTCTGCCTTTACTGTGCCATCCAAGGCCTGTCTCTATCCCTTGCCATCCATTGCCCATACTCCAGTCCACCGAATCACCTCTTACGAGTTTGTTAGGTCCTATCGCAGCACGCCACAGCTCCCAAAAGCACCACCTTGACACCCCAAACAACGGTACCCAAGCTCCAACGCCAAATACAGGCACAGACGACGCAGCGACCTACCTACTCGCCGCTCCCAGAATTGAGGAGCTTGCTCTTGCATGTTCAGCATGCTGAGCAGGCTCATCGCTCTTCCCGCGTAGCCAAAGAGCTTAGAACGAAACACACAAGACCCCAGGAAACGCCGATGACAGCAAGATAATTCCAACCCCAATACCGAAGGATCAGGTCAGATCTTTGTTAAAGCAATTCAGAAGTCCTCCAACTCCATATCATCCTCATCACCACCATCGATGAAGATCAAACGTGTGCCTTCTGCAGCAGTTTGCCAGACCTGCGTGATCAACATTAGCACTCCATTCTCCATAAACCAACAAAAGGCAAACAACAGAATACTCACATCAAGCACGCTATACTCATCCACCGCCATCTCAAACTGATCCTCCGTGAACCCCTTCGCCAACACTCTCTCCCTCACTCTCGCCATACTCAGCTCGCCCCTCCTTCCACTTCCGACCGCAGCAGCACCACTCGCAGCCATGGCGCGGATGAGGTGGTAAATTTTACTGCTTGGTGTCTGATCGCCACCTGCACCTCTGCTCTCATACAAACTCGCTTTGCTGACTTCCACTAGTCGTAGCGCTTCATCGACATCTTCTGTGACGACTTCGTCGGCGAAACGTAAACGCGCCAGGGCTTGTGCTAGACGAATGAGACCGAGTAGAGTTCGAGGTGTGGTGTGCGCAAACTGCTTGGAGTTGGCTTCTTCGCGCTTCTGTTGCTGGCGCAGGCGCACATAGGACCCTTCGAGATAGGCTGCGACGTTGGCGGCGAGCACGGGCCGGTAGGTGCGGGCACGGGCGATCCATTGGCGGACTTCTGCTGGGGAGAAGATCAGGTCGCCGTGGGAGGTAGGTGGATGACGCTGATGCATGTGGACGAAGGCGACGTGGCGGGCGAGCTCTTCGTCGGTGTCGCGGGAGGGTGTATCCAGGATGAGGAAGAGAATGTCGAAACGGGAGAGGAGGGCAGCAGGGAGGTTGATGTTTTCAATGGGTGAGAGGCGCGGGTTGTAGCGGCCGTAAAGAGGATTCGCGGCGGCGAGGATAGAGGTACGGGCGTTAAGAGTGGTGTTGATGCCGGCTTTAGAGATGGAAATGGTTTGTTGTTCCATGACTTCGTGGATTGCGGTGCGGTCGCCGTCGTCCATCTTGTCGAATTCATCGATGCAACAGGTACCGTTGTCAGCCAGGACGAGGGCACCACCTTCGAGGACCATCTCTTCTGTGACGGGATCTTTAATGACAGCAGCTGTGAGACCGACACCAGAAGAACCACGACCAGTTGTGTAGATACCACGAGGTGCAACTTTCGAGATGTACTTGAGGAGTTGCGACTTGGCTGTACCTGGGTCTCCCATCAAACAAATATTGATGTCGCCACGAATCTTCATGCCGTCACCCATCTCTTTTGTGACTCCACCAATAAGCTGAAGTAGCAGAGCCTTCTTCACATCTGCATGCCCAAAGATCTCGGGCGCAATGGAGCGTGAGAGAAACTCGTATAGCTGACCAGACCTTTCAAGCTCATCCATCCGCCTGATCGTTGGTTGTGCCAGAAGCATGTCTTCATATGCCTTCTTGTGTGCTCGAACATGTTGTGCTTCGAGGTATGTATCTGTGAGTAGTCCTGCTTTCAGGGCTTTGAATCCAGTATATGGCATTGGCAGGAAGATTCCTGCAATATCTACCATATCTCCAGGACCTAATTGACGCACTAGTCCACCATATGCGTGAACTGTCAACTGTCTTGGGATGTGCCCAACCGGAACCTGGTCAGCCATCTCTTGTATCTTGACTTCTTGGAATGGCGAAAACTTCGATACACGAGGCACCGAGACCAGCTGTCCATTGGTGTTATTCTTCTTGCAGCTATCCGACGGGCACTGAAGTAGTGGTGTATATGACCGTGTAGTCACTGGCTGGAAGATTTCATCACCGCACATATCACAAACATAACCACAGACAAGAACTGCAGGCTTGACCTCTGTCGCTCGTGTAACAATACCTCGTATCGTGATCAGATGTCCCAGATGTTCTCCTTTGACAGCCCGAATCGCCATTGGTTTGTTACTGCGCTCGTCGCTCGATACTGCAGGTGTGAGTGGTCGAAAACTGAGGCCATACCTTCGCAGGAGCTCTGGCGGAAACGATGTCTCTACAAATGCTTGTTGATCTTGTGCCTCTAGCCGTTGTCGGGTCATATCTGTGTCGTATCGTCGTTGCTGTAATACAATATCCAGTACATCAGACTTGAAGTTTGTGTTCTCTGTAGGGTTGGGCAGACAGTTGTCAACTGCTTTTGACAAGATCTCGATATAATGTTTTGCGTTTTGCTCGATTGCAGATACCAGCTTGAGACCTCGAGCAATATCATCCGGAAGACTCGACTCATATTCTGCAATGTCGTCCAGGTCGACCGTGATGTGCTCAACCTTTCGATTCGCGACTTGTTGTAGAAGATGCATGTATTTATGTTTCGGATCGCCCGTGCCATTGGTCTGTCCATTGGTCTGTCCATCTGCGCCTTCTGCGTCGTCCATAAAGTCGTACTCGCCGTCCACAGCATCTTCGTTGAGCCGAAGATTGTCCAAAGCATCGGCAGCTTCGATTGTAGATGATTTGAAGTTTCTGATGAAGTCTTCGAAGGCAGCTGGCTGATTGTTAGTCGTGTATATGGCATGGAGCTGCCGGCGCAAACATACCCAGCTGCTCATCGTAGTTGACTGGGGGTCTATATGTGAGGAGCGCCATGCTGAGCGGATGTTTCTGGATCGCGATGCGCTGTTGCGCGGGATGAGCGTGGAGGAAGAAGTACAACTGAACAGTAGTCGCGGTGGGTGCAGAGGATGAAGGTGAGACGAAGAATGTACGGCGCGTGTCACGTCGAGCTCACGCAGTTCGCGGCACTTTAGAGACAGTCACGTGACGACGACCAAGCTCTCGAACTCACCGAGGCACCTAGAGAAAGCCCTCTGCAAGCCAGACCAACCGCAGAGGGTGTATAAGGTCGAGGTGGGTGAAGTCAGATCCACGATGGCGACACCGCCCTCTTCGTCGAGGTCGACAAGCTTTCACTATCCATTCGCCACATCACCAGATATCATCCGCTCACATCAGAAAGATGCCTTCTATCAATCGCTCCTCTTCGATCATCTTACCGACATCGTTCGCGATGTAAGAGGTGCCCGGTTTATTCACCTATTCGGCAATGAGACTCGTGCTGCTGCTGATCTGCTTTACCTTGCATTGACCACTCTTGTTGGCAACAGAACGCTCGGAGAGGAGTACTGTGACATTGTACAGGTAGAGGACGATACAGCAAGACTGCCAGATGTGAAAGCTAGAGCTGGATACATCTTCACCAGTGTGATATTCCCGTATATGCTGAGCAGAATCTTGCCTGCTCTACGAAGACGATTGCGTGGCAAACTCGAAGCTACCATTGCAATAAGACAGCGCAAGGACAAGCAAGTTGCCTCCAAGCCGTCCTCAATCACTCGACTACAGCAATATATCCTCGACAATCTCGATATGATCACGTCGCCTGCACCAATCTACGCGGCATCTCTTACGACATTCTACTTTACCGGCGCCTACTACCACCTCTCGAAGCGCATATGGGGCTTACGATACATATTCACGCGCGACTCTCCAGCATCAGCTCAACGTGCCGGTTATGAGGTCCTCGGCGTGCTTCTGGTCCTGCAATTGGCAGTCCAAAGCTATGCCCACCTGCATAGCAGGCTCCAAGCAGGCCCAGAACAAGACCCACTTGAAGCTGCAATTGGCGCCACAACGGCCTCGTCTGCAACACCAGGCGAGGCTACTGCAGTTGTGCCAGGTGGTGTGGAAGTCAGCCTGGATCCTAACGCCTACACCTCGAACAATGCCCTCCTCATCTCATCTGAATCGCCCATCCATACCGCCGATCAGCGCAGGCTTGCCAAGTTGACGCACACCCCTGTCGCCCTTGAGCCTCGTTGTGATCTTGGTTCGAAGAACACACTGCCCTGGCTCGATGGTCGACAGGCAAGAAAATGCACCTTGTGCCTAGAGCCGATGAAAGACCCAAGTGTGACCACATGTGGACATCTGTTCTGCTGGAGCTGCATCGGCGACTGGTGTCGAGAGAAGCCGGAATGTCCGCTCTGCAGGCAGTTGTGTTTGGTCCAGCATATATTGCCACTGAGAGGCTGAGCGCAATCGTTGAGGTCGTGTCAGACCCATAGCCACGTCCGATCTGGGATCTCGGCGCGACGATGGTTAGTCGTTATGAGAAGCCCTTCCCCATGATAAGGCCCTCCGACACTCGCTAGTCTTTTGGAGGCAATAGCGTAGCGCACCGCATTGTCCGCTATGCGCGTCTGAGCTCGCTGCCTCACCACCTCGCAGGCGTCACGACTTATGCACGCTCAAGGTCAGTGACCGAGTGCGCTTCATTGCAGTTGTCCACACAAATTGCGGATGCTAACACTGAACACAGTCATGCTGGAATGAAATTCTGTAAAGAGGGTCTACGGCACTTCTCACAGAGACATTCTGCCTCTTCGTGTTGATTCTATATACTTCCGGGCAAACGGCATCTTCTATCTTCCCAAACACGCAATGCAGCTTCGTTGCGGACTCTGGGTTAGGACAGTTCAATGAACGCCGTAGGGTGACAAACATTTGGTGACGTCTGAACCAGGTTGATGATCGATCGAGGTGCAACATAGTGTCTCTCCGATGACAGCAAGCGTAGAGGCGCCGCGCCAGCATAGAAACTGAGTCTAGCAGCGTTCTTGGGAGCACCAACGTGACGAGGAAATTGCGAATGCACAACTGTAATTTACTTTGATACTCTGGGGCGGCGGGCGAGCGTTCCAGTAGTGATCATGACGACCACCACAGAGAGCCTGCATCCTCGTCGTTGTCAGCAAGCTCAAGGAAGGTGTGGCATGACTGACGAACTCGTTGGGCATATTCGGCCTGGACAACAAGGACAAGTGAGATCCAAAGACAACGACTATTCTCATTGAGAGTAACACCAGTTCATCTCATTCATCTTCATAACAACAGACATACATGATCCCCAGCCCTCGGTCCGCCCCACTCACATACTACTATCAGCCGTCTCCTGCCTCGTGGCCACACTCCCCTTCCTCCACGCCTGCCTATGATCAATCTCCCTCTTCGCCAC
>Ga0268250_10001008_pt1 | contig 12617 bp, 10 predicted proteins | sample AgamicAsSfe_FD_200448 | JGI IMG/M metagenome (GOLD analysis project Ga0268250, IMG submission 200448) | Agave microbial communities from Guanajuato, Mexico - As.Sf.e (v2) (version 2) | ecosystem: Host-associated > Plants > Phyllosphere > Phylloplane/Leaf | place: Guanajuato, Mexico | collected... | reverse complement strand
CAGGTGGCACCCAAACCCGGCAAGCGATGGGCCAATTGTACGTGTTGATGTTGGATGTGAATGGCGATAAATTTACCTTCTTAACGGTTCAGCCGTTCGCGCTTAGACGCCGTGACGGCTCGCGGCAGACAGGGCTCAGGAAGCCGGCATCCGAAATTTTCACATTTCCAGGCTGTATGCTCCCGTGTAGGACAGCTGTTCGAGCCGGCTTGGGTAGCATTCCACGCTAAAATGGTAGTTTCAAACCCTCCACTTGTATCCGGAGTACCATGTACACTACCTCGGGCCTATATCTTCGGATCCGAAGGCAAGACATGGCGCCCTTGGCATTCGTCAGGTTCCATTGAAAGAAAGACACGGCCAAGGAAAGAGGGGAAGTGGGCTGAGACAGCCTTGCGGGAACAAGAGGAAGTGTAGGTAAGCTTCTGTGCCTCGCGGGTGAGGCTGCCATCTGGCAGCAGGCAAGACATCCATCACCCTCTACGCAGCGGCAAAAGCAAAGTGCGCCGATTCTCCAACGGTAGTATACTGATCATTGTGACAACCACAATCACCTGTCTTTCCATGCTATGATGTCATGTCATTGTCACTGAATTCTTCCTTCGCGTTTAGAGACGCACTGCGCAAGCGCGTTCTCAGCCCCCACACTGTTTGATATCAAACACTGGGGCCTAGTATCACACCAAAAAGCGTCTGACTCTTCAGTAAGATATGCTAGATACAAGGAGGTAGTTACTGCGAAGCTGCATGAGTGATTCAGCAGCCACCAGCCATGAACAATCAGCCGCTACTCGAGCCACCGGTAGTGTTTGTTGATCGCCACCACACTCAGGGTGACCCTTTGGTCTCACATGCCGTGCGAACCCAACGAGACGGTAAATAGACCTCCTTACCCCAAGGTATATCCATGAATGACAGTGAAGAGAACGAGTCAGTAAGCCGCCATTCGCCTTTCCGACCTTGTTTCGGAGCCGAATCAGAAGGGGTAGCATACCGTGTGCCAAAGCTATTGTAAAGCTCGTCATCGTCACCCTCCTCGCTAAGCTTCTCCTCATGGAGAGACCATGAGTCCACCCCGCGTCGAAAGAACATTCCAAATATGCAAGGGGTAAAACTTCCATCGCCTCTGCCTTTCACCTCTCCCTTAGAAAGCCACGAGACTGAGCGGTGAAGCACGTGGATAACTTGCGCCTTTCACGTATCGAGTCAACCCTTGCGTATGGACGAGGTTCTTATGCGCCTCATTTTCTTTACACGAGAACAGTATTGGTATCGTTAGTGAGTGGACTAGATCGCATTGCTGCATGGTCTACACGAGAAGAAAAAGGACCAGGGATCCCATCTTAGACTAGCAAAGAGCTTCCTTGATCGCCCGAGTCTCAATCTTTGAAAATGGTGGAGTGGCTTTTCTGGAGTCTGCACAGTGGCGGCCCAGCACAAGCGAGACATCCCTTTGCTCAAATCTTCGTAGCCTCTGTCCAGTCACTAATTCTGAAGACGTTGATGGGTCACTGTTTCGGAATGAAGGACTACTACACACATACATGCAGGTTCTGATATACGGTATAAACAGTTTAGCCGTGACTACAGCCGTCGTTCTACATGTATCAAGGGGTACTTTATTGGCTATAGAAGTACTGCAGTCATGTGGAGACTCTCACACGTCTCACAGCCATGCATTGTTGCATACTCTACTACGTCATACGACAATCTATTCAAAGCTCATGGTTAGAACAGACTGATGGTAGTCAGGCAACCAGTGACTATAGATATTCTCCAACCACGGTCAACATCTGCAGGCGGTTATACATATCTAAGCCGCAGTGCTATTGCTCAACCGAGTGCATTTGGCGCGTGGAGACGCAAAACAAGTATGATTGCAGAAGATATTCGGGTGTGAATGTCGGAAGTTCTAAATATATTACATATTCATCTACATACTTATCGTACCTACGCAAGCACCGAGATGCGGTGTTGGAGTGGCGCAGCCAGCACCGCCCTGTCCGTGCCGCATGCACTCGAATTACCTACGCCATATGTTTCTGCCGTTTCAATCGTCATTCGTGAGTCTTTCTTCGTGTCTTCTCGACCTATCGTCTCACGTCTCGTACATGCAAACTTTTGCGAAGCGCTCAGATGAAGTCTCCACCGCCAAAGCCACCGAATGGATTTGGCGGTCGTCCACCTGCTCCGCCGAAACCACCGGGTCCGCCAAAGCCTCCTCCGCCTGGGAACATGGGGCCTCTTCCTCTATCCTCCCTCAGTGGATCACCAGGTCCCATCGGATCGTAACGAGCGCCGGGTGGTGCTCTCGGATCATACCCGCCCTGTCCGCCTTGACCGCGAAACAGTGGATCGTCGAAAGTGGGATGCATACCGCCACCACCGAAACCACCAGGCCGTGGCAGTCCGCCTGCTAAGTGTGGTCTGAGAGGATCGTTCGGTCCAAGACCTTGTGGGTACAAGTCGTCGTGGCCGATATTGATAGGATTATTACCAGGCATGCGACCTGGTTGCCGGTTTACTTCCAGTTCATCATCAAAGCCGGGTATGGGCTCTGGTAGATGCCGCCCAGAGCCTGGTCGCGCGGCGAGAGGGTCATGGAACGGATATGGCCGCGCAGGCTCTGGCTCGTTGGGGGGTTGCCGTGGATTCGCAGGCTGACCTCGTTGCGGTTCTTGCTGATCTGCTGTGGGTGTGCGTTCTCGATCCTCGCTGGCCTCCTCATATCCTGGCTTGTTCAACCCAGGTGCCAGTTTCTGGATGATGGAGATCTTGAGAAGGGAGCCTAGATCGTTCAGCCTGCCTGGGGATATGAAGAGCTCTTGCACCTTCCGCGACACGTCCTCGGTTGACGCGTCTTCAGATACACTGAACGGTAGCTGTGATTCTGAGATGTAGTCCTTGGTTGTAACTTCGAAATGTGTAGTCTTGTCATCGCCCAGCGCCAGGGCGTAGACGACCGCCTTGCCTCCCAATCTGTTGACTTTGACAAGGTACTCCATGGCTGATTGTGCGTGCGCGTATCGAAAAGCGTATGAAGAGGATGCGTTCCATTCTTTGGGTAATGCGGAAGGGTTTTCAGCGTCTGCATGCGCTTCTATGAGTTCCCGAGTTATGACAAGTGACGAGCGGAGCAAAAAAGATGGATGCTTACCTATGCGCTCGTCTTCGCCCAGTCCGATGAGACGGAATCCAACGGCAAGCATGCCAGCGTGGACAGACAATGCGACAGCTTCGGTTCCGTTCTTGAGCTGTGAAGAATCGCCTTTTGGTAGTGACGTCGCCATGAAGAGAGCGAGCGAACCCGAGCTCAGCGGGTTGCCTGTAGTATTTTGGGTTACCATGGTTGCAGATGCCGGAATGTGCTGCGGGTCTGCAAGGTCGTGAGATGTGGCCCGGAGAATTTGTAGCGTCAGTTGCAGGTGGTAGAGGTGTTGTAAGAGAGTGGTGTATATGAAGGAGCGTCAAACCATAAAAGGTGCAATTGCATTCGTACTTGGACAGCAGGCAGCGACCAACGACGCGTCGGCGGGGTCCGGGGCGCGCTAATGCACATGCGGGACTGTTCGATCTTGATCTGCAAGCCTCACGATATCTGTTCATGCACGATGCAAGTGCCAAACTCGATAAAGTTTCAACTGTACTACTTCCATGACATCACCATTGGCATCTATGTGCTGCAAGAAAAGCAAGTAATATTGCTGAGCAAAGGAGCTGCTCAATGCGCATCCGCACGCAAATCGAGACTATGGTACTGCTGAAAAAACATATGCGCCACACCACGGGGAATAATCTAGGACCAAATGCGCCACAGGCAATGCAACAACAAAGACATGAGGAAAATCTGCATCGACACCGGTATGAAGCCTACTCTGGCACATCTTGCGAGTTGCTTGCCGCAAGCTCGTTCGGTTCGAGAAGGCTACAGTCAACGTTAGCATGTCCCAGGCAATAACAGTGAACTGATGAACCACTTACGAGTACTGTTTGTACAACGTCCCCTCGCCTCCCTTCTCCAAGTCTACGTTGAAGACATAGTAGTTGCCTTCGCTGGTGACAACCATGATCTGAGGGCCGTTGTTGTTGAGTGCTACTACATTTCTAACAGGCCCTGAAGACAAGCTCGTGGGCGAGCGCGGTATCTTGACCCAAGCAAAATCGCGCGATGGCTCCCATATCTCTGCTACAGCGCTAGGTAGATATCCGCCGACAGTAGCAGCGAACGACTTTCCAACGGTTTGCGATGTGCGTCGTATCAAGCTACCAAACGTGGGATTGATGGCTTTCCGCTCTGGCGACGTTATATCTGCCGTGCTCGTACCAAACTCGTCCTCTGTCTCTTGGCTTGCTCGACTATTGCTGCGCGCATGGGACGCCCCCATGGGCTTGCTGGGCCCGGAAGAGACGCTATTACTTCTGCTGTTGGGCGCTCCTAAGCGGAAGATGTGGACCGTCTCGGTCGCTGACGATACGCTGAGCAAGGTCGATGTGGAATTGAAGGACATGCTGTATATCCTAGCTGGTATGGAACCCCTCCTAAACTGGTACAGCTTCTGTGCATCGGGTATAGAGAAAACACGGATGATGGTGCCCTTTTCTGATGCCGTCGCCAGCAGGGTGCCATCGCTGTTCAGCGCAATACAGGACAGTGGGGAGTTGTGCGCCTCGATGACGTTGACTGCCTCCATCTTTGTCGCATCGTATATCAGGACCTCTCCGCTTGTGGGCGCAATGTGATCAGTCTTGGGCGGCGCATGCGAAGGCGGCTGGAAGGTAGCGGGTGCGGCTTTGGTGGGTAGCGGATAAACAAGATAGTTGTTTTCAGATGATGCGGATAGGGCGCATATCGCTATGCTTGTCAGCAACTGTAGAGCAGCATTTCTCTCGACGTACCATTCGGATTAGGCGACGTCTTCTCGGTCTTGAGCATCTGGAGGTTGCTTATATCGTAGATGTAGAGCTCCGACTCGAGCACAACTACGATTCGCTTCCTGTTCATCCGCATGGCCAGAATGGCTGTTCGAAAGGTCATCTCACATATGGTCGAGTGCCTCTTGACAGTGTCAGTACCTGTATAGCCATGGCCGCCTAGCCAACGAACCTTTGTGTTTTGTATCCGCAGCACTCGTGGCGACAGTGTGAGAGCAACTAGCGATGTCGAGAAGAGCATCTCCAAGCTCGAGACATCTCCCTCGCGCGACTCGGACTGCTTGTTGAACGGGTCCGTGGTGTATATGCGGTAGCCATTAGGCGTGCCTGCAGCAGCTGGTCAGTACGGATGAAGCTTGACGTAGACGTGGTGCATACCGACGCCCAGATGGCTATGGTCTTGGTTGAATGTGACAAAATTCATGACTGCCGTGCGTGTCGGTGTGTTGGTGTCGACTGCGTGCTTGGGCGTACTACGAAGCTTGGGGACTATATGCGCGTGCGAGGTTGGTGGAGCTTTGGGCAGCCGTTCGCGAGAGATCAGCCCTATAGGCAGCGTACAGAGGTAAGCGCAGGCCCGAGCGATGGCGATGCGGAAATCAGCATGAGTGTATACCTGCGTGCGTGGGCGATGGAGATACTTTGGAGCTATGCGCTGCTCGCCGCTACCACTGTCTGACGATGGTTCACGCGCCCATGCAGGGATCCCGACGTCAGCTAAGCCCCGCGCCGTGGCTGGTGCACCACAAAAACATTCCTCTCCCACGTCCATGTCGGCAACATCTGCCAATCCGAGACATGGCCAAAGACACTATGCGGCCCAACAAGGTCCTCCCGAGGACCAAGGGCAAGCAGAAGACACTGCGCGAGAGAAGAGATGTTGACATTATGAACGTGAGGTTTCCCAGCCTCTTCAGCCAAGCGTCCCTCTTCAAAACCAAGTAACTAATATCCACGTCAGACGAATGACAGCAGCATTGTTTCCAAAAGGAGTGTGTCCAAATTGTATCTCATTCATGAACCGGACTTCTATGAGCCCTTTGTTCCAAAGTTCCTTCGACGCAGTAGGTGACTTCTGCCTCGAATCCACGTGAACGTACACTGATGCTCGACTCGCGTTTCAAGACCCGTTGATTAATCGAGGATACTGGCTACGCATGCACGCTGTTGAACAGGCGGTCCGTCGGTTTCTAGAAGAAGGTAATTCAAGGCCAAAGATTGTTGTGAACTTGGGATGTGGATAGTGAGTAAGACATTCATCGCCCACTGGCAACATGGAAAAAAAAAATACTGAACTCTGAAAGCGACCCCTTGCCATTCCAGTTCTGGCACAGATATGCACCTCTTACGCAATCGGCAACCTTTGTAGACGTCGACTATCCACAGCTGATGCAACGGAAACGGGATACCATGCTCAGCAATGGTCTTCTTCGAGACGCTTTGCTCAAGACCAAACTGCGCCATGCCAAACAGCCTGTATATCTCCGCAGTGACAAGTACATGGCTTTGGGCTGTGATCTCAAAGACCTCGTGACACTCGAACGTCTTTTGCGGGCCGAATTTGATGTTCCGTCGTCCTCGATCCTGTTCGTCGCCGAGGTGTCCATCACCTATATGCCGCTAAACGACTCTGATGCACTTATACGATGGGCTAGTACCATCGAAGACGGTTCGCGGACTCCACAAATTCTGCTCAAAGTGGTATGCTAACAGATCCAGCTCGCTTCTGCATACTAGGTACTCGATCCTTCACCTATGTATACCATTGCTTTCCTACTGACTTCATATCGCATAGAACAGTACCTTCCCCAAGGCCCAGCCCATCCCTTTGCCAAGACTATGCTGTCTCACTTCGACAAGCTTAAAGCATCAATCAACGCGGTTAAGTTGCATTCATCGCTAACTCAGCAAGCCACTCGTTTTCGTAATGCAGGATGGCCAACTCTAATCATGGCCCGTAATCTATGGGACCTTTGGTCCGATGATGCTTTTACCCCTCCCGCGCTCAGAAGCGGGCTGGATGCTATAGAGCCGTTTGACGAGTGGGAAGAATTCGCGCTATTTGGCGGTCATTATTTCCTACTCGTCGCCTCGAATTCGGAGCAACGGAGAACGCCCAAGTCGACCCACAGTGAGGCAGCAGCCACCGGAGAGTGCAGCAAGGCTATCGATGCGCAGAGTATAGCCCTTGAGATTCCAGAGCAATCCACTGGTGCCGTGACGCCACGACGTTTCACAGCAGCTTTCGCTGTTGACAAGGACTCGGTGGCCTTCCACGGAGGTCAGGGGACGCGTGCTCGTCTCGCCGATATGGATGTCCTGAGGCGGGAAGATCACAACGGGGATCGTATCAGCAAGCCTTGTGACTTGCTACCTACTGCACGCATGTGCCATACTATCACATCAATGCACAACGGTGAAGCGTTGTTGGTCGGAGGACGCGGATCGCCTACCCAGGCTTGTGCAGATTGCTGGCTCTTCGTTCATGGAGCTTGGACCAAAGTGGATGACCTTGTGCCAGCGCGATATCGTCATTGCGCCGTAGCTGTTACATTAGGAAGTGGGGAATCACAGACCCATGGTGTTTTCGTCTTCGGTGGCAAAGCCAGTGACGGCACAGTACTCGATGCCGAACACTACTGCGCCTTATGGACTGCCAACAACGGATGGCACAGCATTCCCGTTGACGGACCGCGCCCGTCTGTACGCTTCGGCGCCGCGATTTCCACGATCGGTTCTGCTCAAGATTGGGGGTTGCTGATAGGAGGTGCCAACAAGAGCGGCGTGGTCATGGAAGACGCGGTGTGGGAGTGGTCCGTTTCCGTCACACCAACACCACGACTCAACTTTAGGCACCGCACCAATGATGTGCGCAGCAGCTTGGAAAACTCTGCATGCGCGCGTATAGGTGCCAATCTAGTCCCTTGGAATGATTCCCTGATGTTGATTGGAGGTGTTTCAAAGAAGCATATCCACTCTCTATCAGACGACTTCCTGCTCTTGAAATGCAAGAACACGGCAATCGAAGTGGAGTGCCTCAGTATGCAGGTCTCACCACCAACAGCATGGCCTTTGCTAGTGGGTGTAGGGGCGGTTTCAACATCTCGAGGCGAGATTGTGCTTGCAGGAGGAGGGGCGGTATGCTTCTCAATGGGAAGCTACTGGAACGAAGAACCGATGACCATATTTCCCGGTCCTTCACAAGGGGCTAAGCCGTGGCGTCGCGTTGTGCCGAGTCAGGTCAGCGGCGCAGCAGGCACAGAAGGCACAGCACAAGCGAGCACTGCTGAAACGACGACTAAAAGCCAACGAGGGGAAGCGAAAGCGAGAAAGAGACCTGCTACTGCTGCACGTACTACTGAGATTGCCAGAGTGCAAATTCAGTCGTCAGATGACTTTGCGAAGCTGACGGCGTCGTTGAAACCGGCCATCATCGAAGGCCTCGATATCGGTCCGTGCACAGACTTATGGACACTTGACTACCTAAAAGAGAAGCTTGGCCCAGAAAGGGAACTCGTCATACACGAGTGCTCTTCAGACCGTATGACATTCAAGGACAAGAACTTTTCGTACATCAAGAGATCGGTCTCAGATTTTCTGGGCGGAATAGCACAAGGGTCTCATGCGTATCTTCGTGCTGTGTCATCAAGTCAGCCGAACAAGCTGCCCACCAAACTTGAAGAAGATTTTCCGACAATCTCCAACGATTTCCGTGTGCCCGCTGTGTGCAACATAGTTCAAGAGAACTACCACAGCTCACCCCTTCGCATCTCCGGGCCTGTGACCTTATGGCTACACTATGACGTCCTATCCAACATCCTCTGTCAGATCCGCGGTTCAAAAACCCTATTTCTCTATCCGCCTACCGATGTGTCCCTACTGGACTTCCCCCCTGGTGGCTCATCCTCCAATATCGATGTCTTGACCTCTAAAAACCCTAAGCTTCGGCGTACTCATCCCCACGCTGCTTCACTTAAGCCCGGTGACATCCTATACATACCACCCATGTGGAGTCATACAGCCACACCGGAAGACGGCGTTAGCGTGGCAGTCAACGTATTCTGGAAGGGGCTGGAGAAGGGGTACGCGGCAGGTAAGGATGTGTACGGAAATAGAGACTTGCAAGCATATGAAAACGGTAGAAGAGACGTGGAGAAGATTGTTAAAGCATTCAGAGATCTACCAGTCGATGTGTCCAAGTTTTATCTAGCTAGACTTGCGGACGAGATATCGGAGAGATCGGAAAAGCTGGGAGAGAAGAAGCGAACGAGTGGTAGTAGGGAAGATGAGCAATAGATAGTACGTATGCTGTCGGCAAATACAATCTGTGAACAGTTCTATTTGGCTTTTCCTGATTTCGATGTCTTCTCAGAACGCAAATCGCGTCCACAACATTTTTGGAAGCTTCATTTTACCTTCTTTCGCCTTTACCCTGCACCAATGGCCACTACTAACATGACTGATACGATATAAGAGTACTGAGTGTGGATGGCACGCAATGTATGGTGGATTTTGATGTGATTTGGAGAAACGAAGCTTGGATGTCTACTCCGTCTCAATAGGGTGTGAAGGTCTACAGCTCTTCGTCCCAGACTTCATTCCAACGTCCGGCATCCAATTCAACAGGCCCATCAAATCGACCAAATCTCGGCGGTCCCGTGCCTGGCTCGGGTAGACAAATCCATTCTCGTATGCATCCAGGTACTTCGTGTTTACTATGGCTGACGCAAAGCAAAGCTTGGTGTTCTTGTAATCCGGGCATTTCGACCTCACCCTGCCACTTCACCGGTTTTGGTCCGTCCTCTGAGGGTTTGAGTTCCATACTCTGGCCGCGACTGAGAAACAAAAGACATTTGTCCCGAACGAGATCGTCCATGCCACTGAACGCTTCATCTAGGATAATGATATCAGGATTCCGGATCGTGGCGCGCAGGAATAAGAGGACGCGCTGAGCTGAAAATGAGACTTCGCCAAACAGAGTGTTGGATGCCCACGCAGTAGTCTCGCTACCTTTTTCACAGCTGCCGAATCCAGGTCTAAGTTCCGCCTCAAACCAGTTTAAGCATGCATCCACTCTTTTCTTCGCCTGTCCATCTAGTCTTGGCTTTGTGATTGGTGTATCAGCCCATGCACTCTCCAATGTTGTTCTCAGAGTCAATCTCTTCGGAAACAGTGCATGAACCTCTGGACTCGCATGACCCATCCGCGACTGTATTTCGAAAATGGTTATGCCGGGAACGCCGGGCTCGGGTAAGCGAGAGCGCTGGAAGAGCTTTACAGGAGCAGAGTAAGTCTGTGGATGATCTGATGTCACAAGGGACAAGAGAGTAGTCTTGCCGGAACCATTCGCCCCAAATATACCCCAGCGTTGATTCCGACACACATCCCAATGAAGACCAGATCGAGAAACGCCATTGACTTCCTGTTTCCAGTCTCCTAAGACAGAGTTCTGGCCATAGGCAATGCGTACTCCTTGCATCTCGACGACGGGTTCTCCGATAGTAGGTATAGAGGTATCCACTCTTTCGTAGCCGTCTCGGCTCAGTGCCGGCGTACCTGGCGATGTTTTGGAGTCGTCTCTTCCTGATTGTTGTCCTGCTTTCGCTGTGTCTTTGATGCTTGAGCTCTGTTCATCATCCTTGAGACTGTCGATCTCCCCGTACTTCTCTTCCAGATACCTCAACACCTCCTCCTTTGGCCCCAGCCTATTAACCTTTCCGTCTTCCCCAGCGTACACAACATGTGTAATCCAGTCAGGAACATCGTCCTGCGGTCGTAGACTGAGAACAACACGTGGTGCGTTGGCTTCCGCAAGACGATGCAAAACCTTGGAGATGTGCTTTGTGACAATAGGATCAAGCCCAACTACCACGCTGTTAGCTTACTCTATTCAAGAATACAATAGCAGCACAAAGCCAAGACTCACTAAACGGCGCATCCAGACACAGCATCTCGGGCCTACTCAGCAATGCCTTCGCAATTCTCGCCCGTCTGCTCTGCCCATTGCTCAACATACTGACAGGCTTGTCGATAAACCTCTCTAGTTCCAAATCCCGCATTACCCTCTTCATATCATCCTCATCCACACTCTTTGCCTTCAATTCCTCTTCTCCAGGGTTCATCGTTACGATACCCGTCAGGTATCTCTGGACAGTGAAGTCGGTATCTTCTCTTAGGGACTCATAGCGTGCCGACAGATAGGCGCCACCAAAAGCTTTCCGCTCAACATCGAAGCCCACATACTCGATCGCTCGCTCGGGGAAGCGGAAGCGTGGTCTATTTTCTGTGATGGCTGGGGTGAGAAGGTAAGGGAAAGACCGCGCTGTTGGGGGGAAGCAGAGTAGTTGACCGCGAAGGACTTGGAGAAACGCCGTGCGAATGTCAGATGATGGGCTGAGAACCGCCCAATGCTGTTTCGGCGTTGAGAAGGATGGTAGATCTAACGTAAGGCCCGAGAATAACGGCGGGTTTGAAGCAGCATCTTGACCTTTTGACGAAGGATGTTGGCGGTAAAACGTGCCATTGGCGATTTTAACGATAGGCGACGACGAACAAAGCCTACGTGAAGTTCCAAGTCTTGCACATCTTGTGGCTGCGGAGAACAGCGCTTGCGGTCTTCGCATTTCGGAATCGCGGTGTTGTTGCACTCATGTTGGAACGGGATAAATGGCCTGCATTTGGTGGTGTTTGACGCAGCGGAAAAGTGTCCGTGTCCGCGAAGACGAAGTAGGAATGACGTCGCGCGCGGTCGCTTGGTCTGCCGAGGTATGTGATGGATGGCGTCTCCGCATAATTGTTACGCACGACAGATAGAGGCTCTAACCCTTCTCGCGCGAGCAACCTGACATGTTCCCTAGTTTGCAGCCGTCGAGGCCAAAGGTATGTCGTCTACAGTGGTAGTTTTATCAGACTTGCTGACAGAACGTAGCCTCACCAGCAACCCGCAACACCCTCATTCGCGCACCAACAGCGACGCGCCGCGCATCCGCCATCACAAGCCTCGCAACAACCTACAACGCAGCCTTCAAACCCATTCACCAACGTTTCGAAACCACGATCACAAATCGAAGCTATGCCACCCTTTGGCCCCCCACAAACGCCAGCTACCTTCTTCACACCTGTCTACGACAGCGCAATACGGCATCCGGTATTCTTCACGCAAAATCTGAAAAAGCCGCCGTTTCCCATACCACAAGCCGCTAGTCAAGGCTGGAGTCCAGTGGCGAGTGGCTATGTCATGGAGCAGAGGCGAGCAGAGGTGACGGGGAAGACGAAATTATGATCATGAAGTAACGTGTACAAGCATTGGGCGGCGTCGAGGAGTTCAAGGTGTCCGATTTGCACTCAACTGAAGAGATTGAAAGACATGCGACATCTGCAAGCTATACGAGCTCTGGTCAGCCACGTTCGTGGATGCCTTCGGCTCGACTTCAGATTGTCTTGATTAGGAAACTCGCTGTTTTGAATTGTGCTACCCTTATATTGCTTGTCTTCTTCTAGTAATGCATGCTACCTAGTGTAGCGGGTATCTCTAGCAGCGGTCACGTTTAGACATATCCCTCCCTTCCGTTCCAGAGCTCCTTCAGACCCCACACATCCGGTTTCCTACAAGCTCTGCCGGCCTACAAGCTTGCTGGGTAACAGGGCTGTCGTGATGACACAGCCCAGTGTTACTCCTCCAGCTA
>Ga0268250_10001005_pt1 | contig 12648 bp, 16 predicted proteins | sample AgamicAsSfe_FD_200448 | JGI IMG/M metagenome (GOLD analysis project Ga0268250, IMG submission 200448) | Agave microbial communities from Guanajuato, Mexico - As.Sf.e (v2) (version 2) | ecosystem: Host-associated > Plants > Phyllosphere > Phylloplane/Leaf | place: Guanajuato, Mexico | collected... | reverse complement strand
GACAACAGGAACTTCTCAGATTGTAGATCTTGGAGCATGATACAGTGCCATGGTGAGTTGGACCTGCTATGAGAGCTTCCAGGTGTATACCTTCGTGGTGTCAGGAGGGATTCAAGAATTTAACGGTGAGTGCTTCTGAATTGGAGAGGCGATCATAGAAATTGTGATGAAGATGGGAACCCGATTGCTTTTTATGGTTCTACGGTTCTATAATGCAGGTTTTGGTATACTTTTGCTCGGAGGCACACTGCCTGTATGATAACATGCTTCTCATTCCTCATGATTATAAGAGAACAATTGCGAGACCACCGAGTCCCATGAGAGCAGCTGCACGATGCTGTGCAGCCATCAATTTAGGAGCAGCACCAGTACTCATGGACGAAGCGCTAGTCCCAGTTCCAGTCACACTGCCAGTAAAGCTACCCGCGCCCTTTTGAGTCACACTGCCGTTCGCACTGTTATCGGTCTCTCCAGTAGCACTGGCAGTCCTAGTAGCCATCGCCTCCACTGAAGCAGCGGTGATGGTAAATGTCGCATTCCACGCAGTCCAGGTAAAAGTCGCGCCGCTGACAGGAACAGTCAGAATACCATTGGTGTCACTCCAAGTACCAGTAGCCGAGTGCAATGGAGTATTTCTTGCATAGTCAGAAGCATTTACACCATATAAGCTGAACCCACGATCCGCGCAATCGAAATTCTGGAGCCGGGAGGAACATTGCGCCAGACTATTGTTGTAACCATGGCTGTCATTGTCGATGAAAGCCGCTTTGATGTAGTCTAGAACAATGTAACCCGGGTCTTGATCTTTGCACGTATCCCAGGCGCTATTGGTATATAGAGTTAGTGAAGTAGGCAATACACGCACGGTAGATATGGTTACTCACCCAGCAGCATAAGCCCCGTAGAGGCAACAATCGCAATCGGGAGTTGGTCGCTCTTCAAGATCGTCTGAGTCGCCACGCTCAGATTGTACTTTTTCCATACAAAGTGAGTAGGCATTTTCAGGCAAGTTGTCGCTCAGCTTGTTGAGGTCACAGCTGCATGACTCAGCTGCATCTGCAGGAGCTGGCCAAAATGGCAAGTCTGGCGCGGGCTCGTCTTCACTCAATAGCAAAGAGCGCGTATTTTTGTAGGAGAGCAGTAGCTGTTGGAAATCACATGAATAGACCTAAACTGATGTCAGTTGTGTGATGGAGAATATTGTCCCAGTATATTTTGTCATACCCTGTTCCAGCAGTTTGTAAGGGCACACTCCACCCTGTTCTGTAAGCCCAAAGATTGAACAAGGTAATCGTCTTCAGCGGTGTAGTTTTGTGCTTTCCAACATTTTTCCATCTCGGTCGGTGCAGCGCAGTCGGTAAAGGTGAACGGTGAGTCCAGGCGGTCCCAGATAGTTGAGGGCACTTGGACATCGTCTTGAGCATAAGTCTTGGCAGACAAGGCTGCTATGCAGCAGCCTATAAAAGTATGTTGGCCAATCATGATAAGAATGTAAATCTGCGATCTGATACTAAAAGAAAAGAGAGGAGAAAATTCGTGTAACTTGTGGTATATGGATGGTTTGCGTTCCAGGCGGCCGAGTCGAAGGATTTGAGCACGGTTGCTGGGCGGCGTGGTCTTCTAATTTCCAGATTTTGTCGGCATATTGTGAAAACGTATCGGACTCTTGCTATCCTACCAATTCTGCGGTATAGGTCTAGAGCCAACATCTCAAGTTTTTGAGTTGGTGCGGCATATTCGTTGAGAAGCGAAATATTAATCTTCACGGTCGAAAATGGTAGAGTGCTTGCTGAGCACCCTAGCAGAGTCCGAAGTCACCTTGCATCGAACCCGAGGATTGTCTTGCTTACATTACCAAAGGGTTGATGTTTGCGCCAAATTCAGGCAGACACGTTCTCTGGACTCATGAGCCCAGAGGATCCATCTCTTGGTGCAGGTGGTCGATGGTTCCCAGACTCTCTTTTGAAGTCGATCTCGCAGCTCCGTCCTGACTATGTTGGCACTTGCTTGAGTGTTACTAGAATCTGTCGGGGAGAGGGCCACTCTCACATAAATACTTTGCTAACTTCATCACAGCACAGCGCGACTGACTTGCTCTCCATCTCCACCTTCGCACTTTCCTTATCGCACACAGCTTGTACGGTCATCATATTTTCTCTCCAGAGAGCATCCTCGAGTGTGCTCTCTTCATATGAAAGCCCAGATACTCTACGTCATCGTACGCCTGGGGGCAAAATTTGCACTGGCAAGACTCCTTATTTTCTGTCTTTTCCAATCGTGGTGCTTTCCCGAAGTCGTATGAAAAGGGACTCCCGATATGAGAGTCAAGCAAATCGTCTGCTGCTGCTTGTGACCCCGGTTCCCGATTTCTTAAACGCCAGCCATCGGCAAACGATGGGAGTGCTTGATGGTTGGTGGCCTGCTGCTGATATTGGTCTATGAATTCTAGAGACCGTGTGTCGTCGGCTGCTTTTTGAGCAGTTTCGCTCTCCCATATCAGATGATCAGATGCGTCAGGATTTTCTGTATTCTCCTTGATCTGCTCGTCTTCCTCATCATGTTTGTCGACGTTTTCAGCAATCTCCTCGATCTGCTCATCCTCCTCATCGCGTTCGCTTATATCTTCAAAGATCTCCTTGGTTTTCTTTTCTTCACCTTCATCATCATCGTCATCATCATCTGGAGTCAGTGGAAGAACGAACAAGGCGATTTCTTCCATATGCGTAGCTAGGTGGTCGTGTAGCCTGGACAACGACATCTGTTGCGAGCAGATCAGGCATGTACTCGGCGCAGAATCGTCGATTTGCCGCTCGCACATATCTGCGTAGGTCGACACTTGTCGCTCGTTCACGACGTTTGAGTGTTCGGTCGTGAGATGTTGAATCATAGCTGCCTTAGTTGACAGACTTTTTGCACATCCACAAGGACAAGTCCGCTTTCGTCGGTGCATCTGTTGCTCATGGTATATCCAGTCGTGCCGAGTTATGAAGAGACTACCGGGATCTGGACAATCCTCATAGCTGCAGACATAAGGCCGGAGGTCCCGAAAGACATGTTTTCTGTCGAGATCAGCACGAAATGCTTGGTTTGTTACACTGTCACCACTTACTTCCAAACTTCTCTTTTCTGCATCGAATTCGAGTCCAAAACCATGTGGCAAAACGGACACTCGAAATTGGTATGTGTTTTCGAACATCTGGGAACGTCCGGTACTCTGGTTGGGTTTGATCGTCCAATTGCCGATTTAGCGTAGACGGTATGCCATTGTTCTCCATTGTTGTCTTCCCCCAAAGCAGATTTGGCAACAGTCGAAAACGAGGCGTGTAAGGCTGAGAATGTCTGACCCTTCAGCTGTTCTGGTTTAGCGTCAGTGTTCAAAGGTTGTTCTTGTGACTCAGGTACGTCCGGAAAATCGACCCAGTAATCAAACTGCTTGCGACGGAAAAGATTTGCCCAGGTCAGTCTCTGGCAAAGAAACACGATATCAGCGACTTCCCGAAGGTCGTTTTTCTTCCTCAATTGGATCTCTTCTTCAGTCACCACATGCTCTTCATCGCCACCGACCTTGGACCGCATAGTTAGATGTCTCCACTGTCGTATCTTTTCTACAACGTGAGCATAATCCATCGTAACCTTCAGAGCATCGTGAGAGGGGATTGTCGAGTTACTGGATTTAAGATACTTGCTGGAGTTCCGAGGACGTCTTAGGAGAATAGACATACGATAGAGCGAGCGGATAGCCTCGAATATCATGCTGATGGTCTTGCGGAGTGTGACTTCCCAAGCGGTCTGTGGACCTTCTTGTGCCGTGTCACTCTCATCAGATGATGACGAGTGTTCTTCGTCTTCTCCATCAATATCGGCCGTCGAAGAATGTTTCACTGTCTGGTCAATTGCTTTGCGACAGTCAGTTATAGACTTCATATTCACAAATGCTTGACTGACCTCTTCCTATGTGGTTGTCCAGTCGCTACAGAGTTCGGATGACAATATTTTTGGTTTCTTCATCTTCACGAAGTTGCTCATCCAAAGAGCGTCTTGCATTCCGTGGTAGGACAGCATATGTCTGCTCTCCCCAGATGCGCAGTCGGCTGAACTCATCCTTGAGTTCTGGAACAGTAGTGGTAGTCAGATGTGTCGATTGAGGAGCATTTCTTTGCAAAGCCAGCAGAAGAGTTCCATATCTTCTGATGGACTTCTCGAACAGGCGACAAGCAGATTCTGCATCTAGGCTCTTCTGCTTTGTGGTTCCATCGCGATCCGGATCTTGTGCAGAACCTGCAGCAATGTAGGCAGCTTTCTCCTCTTCGTAACGCTTCTTTTCTGCAGCAGCCTTGACCTCGAATGGGGCCTTCTGCTCCTCGCTGAAGCTTTTCCACTTCTCGCCAACAATCTTGCCAACATCATCTGTTGATCTTGTGAGTCTTCCGCGAAAGAGCATGATGAGCGACGCTGAACCTACCGGACTTGATGCCAGGGTTTTCCTCGCGGACCTTCTCGCGCGCTTCGTTGGCGAAGAACATGTAGGCGGAAAGACCACGCTTAGGGGCGTTGGGGCCTGACGATCGAGTTAACTACGAGCGAGAGCAATTTGTGACAGTGGTTGCAATGTGGATTTACCCATCTTCTTCCTGCCGTCATCTTTCTCGGTCTTACGAGCCAGATTATCACCACCAGTGGCATAGCGGCGTGGGACATCCATATCATAGATAGTGGTGAATCATTATTTGTTGGTGCGGTCGATAGAATGAATAGGGTCTGATGCCAAAAGAGAGAGGAAAGCAAGTTTGAAGTTGTCCTGCTGGGAAGGAAGCCACAGCGCTTGCCTGCCTGCCGCTATTGGTCGGCGAAATGGATTTGCTGACACATGCTGATGCGGCCTCTGCCTTTTGCGGGGCATCATTTGAACTGCTGTCCGACATGTTTTCTTCGTCCCTCGTTACCTGCAAACATCTTCCACAGATAATGGCCGAAGCCGCTGGGTTGGTTCTGGGCGCTGTTCCACTTGTCTTTCTCGCTCTGGACAAATATCAGGATTGTCTTGAGTTTGGAAGAAGCTACGCGAAATATACAGACACACTGATGAGCATAAGAGACGAGATCTCTCTTCAACAGATGCAGTTTCATGGTACGATGGAAATGATGGGCCTGTATAAGCCAACATATAGGGAGCTTGAGGACTGTCTCCGGGATCACTTTCCTGAAAACCACACAACTTTCATCAGGTACATCAGAAAGATGGCGGCAATCATTAGCCAACTAATGGCTAAACTTGAAGTGGATGTCTGTGGCAAGGTCAGTGACATCAAATATGCTTGCCGAACCCTGCTGATGTCTTTTCAAGCACTCCGACAACATTTCTTCTCGAGCTGGATGGGAATGGCGACGAGTGAAGAGAAGTTTGTCGACAACGGAACGTACAAAGCTGTTTAACGAGCTTCAACGTTCAAACACCAATCTTCGATCGCTCTTGTCAAAGCCCGAGGTTCCCGTCGAAGATTGGACACCAATGGTTCGAACCTTTGTTGCTCGTTACAATCAAAACGATTGCGACGCCGTACGAACCCAAGCGTCCGAAGTCAAGAAGGCACTGGATGCATGCTGGAAATGCTCCTGTTCCCATCGGACATCGCTTGACCTCAACTGGTTCAACAATAGACCGACGAAATCGCCTGTGTTTAGTGTGTCGTTGTCCTACAGTATCACGAACAGCCAATGCCCCACAGGAAGCCCCAAATGGCGGAAAGCCCAAGTCAAGGTCGACGCCGCTGGAATGAGCAGCAGCGTAGGAAACGACGAACAGGTCTTGGGACCGCCAATAGCAGATATGGGGCTTCTCACTGTGTCTTCCTCACAGGCTGCAACGACGAAGCAACAGGCACGAAATCTGTTCTCTTATCTGCGGCCGAGAAGTCGTTCGACAAGTCCGCTTCCTCCATCGACCAGTAATCCCGCAGCTGACAGCTCGTTGGCCAAGTCGGTGAAGCAGATTGATTCGTTGTGCCGATTCGTACAGAAGCTGGATAATGGTGGCGAATTGTTAGGTTTCTTGTCTGTGCCAGGAGGGACGAAACGCGTCCACTTCGAATCGTTTCCAGGAGCTTTCCTTACCGAAGAGGCAAATTTGGTTCATCTTTTGCCACCGAACAAACCTCCGGCACATTTGAAACTCAGCCGTCGAAAGCGCTTGGAGGTAGCCGTGGCCGCTGCGTGGACGACTTTGTTACTCTGCGAGACGCCTTGGCTCAATCATGCATGGGACAAGCATGAGCTTTGTTTCTTCTCGGAGAGCGTTTCGACTCCAGGTCTGCCTCTTACGAGCCGCTGCGTCTCCATGACACAGGAGTGTGCCTCAAGTCCATCGTCATCGAACATCGTTGGTGTCAATATGCAACACAAGATAATCCGCAATGAGGCTGTCTTTGCCTTAGGAATCCTCTTGATCGAGCTCGGCCTGAACAAATCTTTTGAGGAATGCAAGAGGACGAAAAATCTCGGTACCGCCACGAACATTGTCGATGACTACGATATCGCAGACGGCTTGATCGAGGACGTCTTTGATGAGGTTGGAGAACCGTATGGAAATGCAGTGCAAAGATGCATCAGATTCGCTTTTCCAGGCAGAGACACGACAAAAAACTTCAGTCATGCCGCCTTCCGACAATACTTTCATAATTTGGTTGTGGCTCCTATCGAAGCCACTCTTTCAACCATGCCAGCTTGAGCCTATGCAGCAGCTGTAGGGATGTTGTCGTCTGTGTTTGGAACTAACCAGATGAAAATATTGTCAATGAGCAGGAGTGCGAGTGGGAGGACGAGAGATCAACACCAGCGCGTGTATGCTAGGGAACATGATGCCTAGAAATTCAGTTTAACAAAAAAAAGCTCACATATGCACCATAAGAATGTCGATATGTGCCTCAGGATGCCGAAAGGTGATAACTATCGGAGATGCTCGCTGAGGTTTATTTGAGTGTTGTGACATGTGCAGGGCGTATGTAGCCGAGAACGGCCGAGCAGCCAAGAACACCTCCGACAGCGCTGAGATGTCACTCTTGTCCTGCGACTTGGCTAAACACGGCACGACGCCCAACCACCTTGGTGGAAACCCAGCGAAAAATTGTTTCCTGAGTCACAATGTCGATACAAAGATTTTCACATATCGCTGTCACAGTGCTCTCAAGGTAGCGACTATCTACTTGACGCAACTCGTCTTGTATTCGTGAATTTGCTGCCTCAAGCAATCATCTCTAGATAAACATGGATCAACCTCCGGAAGCTCAACCACACGAGAAGTCTCCACCAAGAATCTCCGCCGAAACATCAACAACCGACGCAACAGGAACCAAGGATGAAGCTCTGGCACTTGCAGGCGAAACAGCACGAGCAATCGATCCAGCCATGGAACGTCGTGTACTCCGCAAAATCGACCTTTTCCTAATGCCAGCAATGGTCATCGGCTACGGACTAGTTTACTACGACAAAGCCATCTTGGGCAGTGCAGTACTCTTCGGCATGACAGGAGACCTACACCTCACAGTCGTTGATCGCACAACCACGCCACCAACAACCAGTACAGACCGCTTGAGTTGGGCAACCTCACTATTCTACTTTGGCATGCTAGCTGGTTTATACCCAATGAGTTTCGCCCTCCAGAAATTCGACATTGGAAAAATCCTTGGTCCTATTGTGGCGCTGTGGGGCGGTATATGCATGTTGACTGCCGCAGTACAAGATTGGCGTGGTTTATTCGTGCAAAGATTCGCTCTTGGATTTGTGGAAAGTATCATTCCTACTGGCTTTTCTTGCATTGTTTCTGGTTACTACACTCAAAGGGAGCAGACTTTTCGACAGGCTTGGTGGTTTTCTGGTACTGGCCTTTTCACTATCATTGGAAGTGCGCTGAACTATGGCTTTGGTCAGATTACCGGAGGTGATCTGAGGCGCTGGCAGTATATCTATCTACTTGCTGGCGCTTTGACGATTGCGTTCGGCGGGTGGTGCTTTTTGGTGCCAAACTCGCCGGTCAGTGCTTGGTTCTTGACTGCTGAGGAACGCATTGTCGCTGTCGAGAGACTTCGCAAAGGACAGACTGGCGTTCGCTGCAAGGAGATCAAGATGTACCAGATCAGAGAAGCTTTGATGGACATCAAAGTGTGGCTGGTGTTCATCATGATGGGATGTGCCTACACGGTCAATGGTGCCGTGGCTGGCTTTGGCCCTTTGATCGTCAGCACATTTGGCTGGAACACTCTCCAGTCGATCCTACTACAATTCCCTGTCGGCGGCATCAGTTGGCTGGGTATCCTGCTTGCTGGCTTCATCCCTCTCTACGTTCGGAATGTCAGAGTCATTATCCTGGTTATCTGCTGTCTACCTGTTATCGCCGGCTGCTGCATGATCTGGAAAGCAGAATGGACCCATCACGCCGCTGCCCCAGTGGTGGGATACTCTATCATCGGGTTCTTCGGTCCTGTGGTCTCACTCATCATCGCTCTGGGCATGTCCAATGTAGCAGGTGCCACCAAGAAGAGCTTCATGTCTGCTGCTATCTTCGTTGCCTACTGTGTCGGCAATATTGTCGGTCCGCAGCTTATCAAGAGTGAAACTCGCCGTCAACACTATCCTGAGCTCTGGACTGGACTCATCATCTTTTACTGCATCACGATCGCTGCTTCTGTTACGTTGTACTATATTATGTGGCGTGAGAACAAGCGAAGAGATGGACTCAATCTGAGCGAGGAAGATGCTGATAAACTTGCGTTCAGGGATCTCACTGACAAGGAGAATCTGCATTTCCGATATGTTTTGTGAGCAGTCAATATAGTTCGGGAAGTTCATGACGGTCAAAAGTTCAGAATAATTTTTCGTATTGCATCATCTACACATCTATGTATGCAGGTCCAAAAGTTCCAATGGCGTATCCTTCTCCCAATCGAAGGTCTCTTCAAGTCATAAAATCTTCGAGCATTTACTCGTCGTTGCAAAGGACGTAGCGGTAGCGAGCCTTGCCTTCGTCCATGTCGACGATGGCGGCGTTTGCGTCCTTCATTGATCTTTTCTCAATCCATGGCTTAATATGCTTCGAGGCCGCTAATTTTAACATTTCGTTGATTTCGTCGGGGCTGCCAATGGCACTGCCGCCAATTTTGACGCCATTGCCGATAAGAGTGAAGGCATTGATGTTAGGGAGCTCGCCACCGTCAGGGGCTCCAACCTGGATGAGGGTGCCCTTGGTCTTGAGCAGGGAGACGTAACCCTCGAGAGGCATCTTTCCGCTGGAAACGGTGGAGACGATCAAGTCAAGAGTGCGGCGGTTGTTTTGTGCCCAGTCCTTGTCGTCGTCGGTAGCGATGTATCTGTCGGCACCGAGCTTGAGGACCTCGTCCTTCTTGCTTGCCTTACGGGAAATGCCGACAACCTCGTCAGCTCCAAGGGCCTTGGCGAAGAGGACACCGAAGTGGCCGAGACCACCAACGCCAACGATACCGACCTGTCAAGTGTTAGGCTGTGTTTATGATATTCGCGAATCTTCCAATCTCACCTTCTTGCCGGGTCCAGCGCCATAGTTCTTCAATGGCGAGTAGACTGTGACACCACCACATAGCATAGGAGCAGCGTCGGCGGAGTCGAGACCATCGGGGATATTGAAGACGAAGTTGCCAGTGTGACGAGAGTAGGTAGAGTAGCCACCGTAACTCTTTCCAGAGCCGTCCTTGTACTTGTCGCCGTATGCGCCGGTCATGTTCAGACAGTGGTTCTGCTCGCCGTTCTTGCAATCCTCGCACTTGCCGCAGCTGGCCGATTGAGCGCCGACACCGACTAGAGGAAGGTCAGTTTTGAGAAAGTAAAAAGAAAGGGTTCTGAGTGGGTATACCTCTGTCGCCAACCTTGACGTGCTTGACGTTGCTTCCGACCTTGACGGCCTTGCCCACGATTTCGTGGCCAACGCAGCAAGCTGGAGAACGAGTTAGCCGATTCTAGAATCAATGGCATGTAGACTGAGAATGACTTACGGTACGGTGTCTCTCCCCAACCACTCTTCAATGTGTGCAAATCTGAGCCACAAATACCGCAGTGGGAGACCTTAATGTCGACATCGTCCTCGCCTTGAAATAGTCAGTTGTGCTTTTGCAGTCACTTGTGACCTTGAGAGACTCACTCCACTTCTTGGGCTCAAATTCACCCCACTTCATGTTGCCCTTGACGGACTCAGCGTCGTGGCCGAGCCAGCCCTCGAATTTGTAATCGGTACCAGACATTGTTGTGGATGGAATTGGTATATGTGTAATCGAAGTGGGATTGTGTGAATTGGACAGAAGCAAATTACGCTGGGCACAGGGGCAGCACCTTCCCGCTGTCTTATAACTGCCCTTGCCCAACAGCTCCAGAATTGGTGATCTCATCGGCGAGCATAAAGCTAGAGCTTCACGCCGGAGATAGCGGTATGGCCGTCCTTTTAGCCACGGAACACAGCGGAGGATGTCACAGGCGGTGCTTGTTTTGTCACAAACTACCTGCAAGGAGAAATCATGATGCTTAGACCGGAGTTAGCGCTGCCCGCGGGGTCGTGATGGAGCTCTTATCGATGACGTTGGCTTCCAGACGTTCAGACCGCTGTTCGTCGGCCGACGCTCATGACAAATATTCTAACAAAACAAGCTGGCTTCATCTTGTTATTTCTCTTGGTCGAATCCTCGAGTGAAGCTTGGGAATGATAATCTAACAACTTTCCGCGAGATGAAGACAACACGCAGTAACTCGCCGACTGGTCGAAGCTGCATTTGAGAGTAGCACACTCCCGCCCTCCGCCATCGAGAAAGGGAAGTCATCAGGCCATGGGGCTTGGGTCAATGAAGATACTCTCCCACCGTAGAAAAGTTGGCCTCGGTCATGCTCAAGCTTGATACTCTACCATCCGGGATCAGGAAAATATAGTGGTCGAGAAATTGCAAGTCGAATCAGCGAACCGGGTTACTCTCTCAACACACGTCTTAGCCATATCGTGGTACTGGAGCACCGATCCACGAACGCGAAAGTCGATGGAAAGATCGAACAACGAATTGCCGCGCATCCTGCTCATCATACGGATGGTGTACGTATGCAAGATGGTCATATCTATCTTGCCCTGTGTCGCAATGTATAATGCCTGCGTACAAGTCCGCGAGAGCAGGTCAAGCCGGGAATCACCAAGATTTAGTATTACCTGGATATGTCCCTCCCCGCGTGCTCTGTCGCACTTCTCTTGCAGTCCCTGTTGGATGAACACCACTATAGAGATGCACAAACATCTTCGGAGGGTAAAAAGCACCACAGAGAGCCATGAATATCCCAACTCTCAGTGGACCTCTCCTGGTCCGCGAATATACTGTGCATTTCGACAGCTGTATGCTTTACAAACTACAGCACATGAAGAGGACGCAAGACTGTCTCACGCCCCTCTGTGGGGTCACGGCTCGAACTTGTTATAATCGCCGCTGCGTGTGCCGATTCAGGTCTCAAGCAACCTTAGCCATGTCGTCCCCAAAGCAAAGTGTTCCATCAGTTGTAAGGGATGCTCTGCGAAGCGTTCGACTGGTTGTCTGTCTCTACCACCGCGTCTTGCAACTTCTAGCTCTCTTGGACTCGGATTGGGCTATGACTTGGCCTTTGACTTGGCCTTTGACTTGGCCTTTGACTTGGCCTTTGGATCAGGCTTGTCTTCATCAAGTCTCCTCTCCATGGTGAACTCGATGAATTTTTCGGCATCGTTCATCGGGTGCTTTTTGACGAACTTGCGGCTGCTCTCGACATCGTTGCTGGCGTGGCGGCGTGCCTTCATAATGATGACCCAGGCACGAGCGCAATCGTCGCATAGCTTTGGATACTCGTCGCTCCATGGGAAGTTCGACCTAGTCCTCGTGCCGACAATCTCACTCGCAGGAGTCGAGCACACACACATAATCTCAGTTCGCCTAAACAGACGTCTGGCGGCGTATTCGAGACAGTGTTGTCTGAATTGCTCGAGACTTTCCATTGGATGCTTATTCTGCCATCTGATGACATGCGGCTGTGCGCTTGGGGTGATGTACGTCGCCCACGTCTGATGGCATGGTAGACACAACTTGTAGTGGTCGTCCTTCCATCTGAAATTCGAGAGGACGTTCTCCGTGGCGAGAGTAGGATGTTCGGCGATCGAGCAGATGCACTCAGGGTCTGCTGCCTCTGGCGCGCTGCGCTCGGTGATCCAAGCATTGAGATCGACCCAAAGGTCATCTAGCTCCGATTGAGTCATGTCATCTCGAAGCTTCGGCCTAAAGTGTCGAGACCAGGCTGCCCAGCAGCTTGCACACAGGATGTGGCCCTCGTTTTCGCCCAGAATGGCTCGACCCATCTTGTCTTCTGGCTCATCGAGACAGGTCTCGCACGGAACATCCTTGGGGATCGGTGCATAGTAGCCAGTGACACCACGTCAGCGCCACGTTCCACGCCATTGGTCGATTAGCTCCGGCCACTCGAGCATGGAATGGTTTTTGCGAAAAGAGTTGAAGCTTGCAGCTGACACGTCGCAGCTAAAGTACATATCGCCATCCAGTTGGTACATTCGGATCGTCTTGACATTATGGTCGTGGGTACAACCATGCCCGATCATTGAACACGGTGAATTTC
>Ga0268250_10001002_pt1 | contig 12664 bp, 10 predicted proteins | sample AgamicAsSfe_FD_200448 | JGI IMG/M metagenome (GOLD analysis project Ga0268250, IMG submission 200448) | Agave microbial communities from Guanajuato, Mexico - As.Sf.e (v2) (version 2) | ecosystem: Host-associated > Plants > Phyllosphere > Phylloplane/Leaf | place: Guanajuato, Mexico | collected... | reverse complement strand
CAAGTCGGGCGGCATCTCAATCCAGAGGGTCTCCAGCATTTGTGCTGCTCGTAGGACTTTCTCGAGGCCAAAGTCAAAGTCTGTCTTTGGGTCGCAGTCAAGCTGATTGTAACCGATGCGGATATGCTTCAAGCTCTCGACTGACCCCGAGCTCGTGATCATTGAGAAGTCGGCACAGTTGATTGGAAAGTCAACAATCGTCAAGGAGTTCAAGCCGGCTTTGGAGCTTTCAGTGAGTTGCAGCACTATTGCCAGGTCGATCTCAGGGGAACGATGGTCCGCAGGCAGTTCAAAAGATTCCTCAGTTGCGAGACAGTCGTGGAATACGCTGTTCCTTTTGAGCATGATTGGAGAATGCTCATTGGGTGGGGCGACGATGAGATTGGTGAGCCTGGGACAGGTCTCAAAAGCCTCTGCGATAGTTGCTCGATATCGAGCTTGAAACTTTGCATTCGCTTTAGCAAACATCGCGAAGGACCTCTGTTCTGTCCAGTGTTTCAGGTACTGGTTCTTGAGCGACTGAGTGATGCTCTCTAGATTTTCGTTGAAGTCTCTAGTCGCTTTGCTCCAGATTGACATAAGTCTCGCTGTTGTGAGATCTGGGTTGCCATCTTGATCGTACTCAATATTTGCGGGCTTGTAGTCCAGCCAGTCAGGGCACATCTTTAGAAAATCTTCGTGGTAGTCGATCCAATCTTCGAAGGTGACGGGAAACTTCAACCTGCTGACATCTACAGCAATAGTAGTGACATACTTGCTGAATACTGGGTGTTGGACAATCTTTTGGATCTCGTCGCAACTGTCTGGATGTTTGAAGAGGAAGATACGCGGTATCAAATACGGCGCAGCAGCAGCGGCGAACTGCTTCGATACAAGGCGAATAGGTTTAAGTAGCTTGGGACTATCGTGGAGAAAGCTGCAGATACGCTGCTTCAGTTCGAGAGGAAGTCCGTCCATGGAGAAGCACGTGCTGCTGTTGGCGCTCAGGTGTTTGTAGCGGTTCGTGAGGATCTTGTCGGGTGTATCAAGGATGAGAAACAAGTTAGAAGCGAAGTGAAGTGAAGTGGTTTTATTGTATAGTTGGGAGAAGAAGTTTGGTGGTGGCAGGATACACCGAGGCGAACTGACGCGAAGGTCTGTCGGTGGTGAAGGTGGTGTGCGGGATGGGTTGCTCAGGACGGACGGACGTGGGAGTCAAATGAAGTGAAGTGATTATGTTTGTTGATGCGCCGAGTGAGTTGTGTTTTGGCGTTTGCTTGGGCAAGAGCGATGGATTGGCGTCAAAAGTGCCAACCTCAAACATTCACATAAATGCTTTTTGAACAACACTGATTTGCTGAAAACTAGACCTTGCGACTCGACAGAGTCTTCTGCTTTTGCTTTTTTTTCCTGCGCGCTAAGTCTGTGACGAGCGTTCTCATAGACATGCGCAACGATCTTCAGAGAGAAGGCAGAATCACCTACTGATTCGAAATCTATAGATCAAAGCATCAGTCAATCGAATTCACCAAAAAAGAAACCACTGGTCTGATGGTCAGGAGTGTTTTGCTTACCTTTCTCAAGTCATTGTTGTGTTGTTTTTGATTTCCACCTCCACCCCTTCCCCAAACATCCTCCAGCCTCAGAAGTTTGACTCGACCCCTTACATTTCTCAGGGGCACCTGCTTCTGAGACCAATTGGTTGAAAGTTGCTGCGAATTGATTTGCTGATCAGCTGGTTCGAACTCAAAGAAGTTGGTGGTTGGTTGTAGTGAAGGAGATGTTTAGTGACTACCGAATTGGGTTAGCTGGTAATTGGATGGTGGTGACTTGACAACCAGACCAGAGATGATTTGTTATGGGGAACATAGCGGACCCAGAGAGTCATATAGGCTCTAGAGAAGTGAAGGCAGATCTTACAGTGCCGGGAGATGTATCTATGAGGAAAGGTTTATCAACGAACTCACCTCGATAGTCTTCCCTAATGGCCACACTTAGGTAACAAGTAGCTGTGAGAATGCATAGTGGTCTTGAGTAACAAGTTAACATCCAGTGAGAAACCTACCAGAGAGCAGTACAACGATATCCTCCAACAGGCTAGCATTATCGAATGAGGAAATTGTGTTCACGTCATCGTCCAGATCTTAAAGTCGAGTAGAAAAACATGCTTTTGGCTTACTATGTAGTAGTCGAGCTGTCTATCTGCTGTTCTCCTCCCATGTAGGACCAGTGCAGTCGAATCCGACGGATGACAAATTGTCACACAAGTACTGACTAGGGGCAGTACCGTTAACAGTATCAAGAATATCGATACCGATAATTTCCATCCCGGTGCAAGGAGAAGCAGCTGAGCACTGCATTGAACCAACTACATCGCTGACAGCAGTACCAGTCCAGTTTTGCAAACGAATATCCCGAAGGTTGAACTTGCTAGAATCGCAGCCGCCTGATGCTCCGTTGTATGAGGTACACTGTGTTACTGCGTACACACCAGTGTTGTTGTACAAAACAAAGTCGGAGAATGTGATGTTGGCAGCATAGCCGAGGCCACCGCCGCCACCGTTGGGGGGATAGCCAGTGGAGTTGCCAGTCCCTAAGCAGTCAGTATCTATGAGAGGAAAAAGTACCAAGTCACATACAAGTCTTAACATAAGCGCCATATCTCATGTTGTAGGAGCGGATGTTACGAGCAGTGACGTTCTCAATGGTTTCGAAGACGTCATCGTACTGGCCAATGCTGCCAATGGCAACACCAAGACCGGTGTAGAAGTCACAATCTTCGATCAAGATGTTGGTGCTGTTGGCCTTCATGGCGATCGAGTCGTCTCCATTGGTGACATTCCAACGACGGAAGGTAATGTTATTCGCGTACACAGTATCGGCGCCGTCCGTGTTAAGCGAGCTGAATTCGAAGCCAACGGGCTCGTTGCCAGTGCTGTTCACATAGATGTCTTCGAGGAGAATGTTCTCGCTATGGATGACCGTCATAGTCCACATCTGTGAATCCACAAAACGGGTACCTAGGAAGTTGCTATCCCTGGTTCCCGTAATAGTAATCTGATGAGGTCTGCCAGGGCTATGCCAGAGTCAGTAGGAACTAGGTGCTCCAGCGGGTATGACGACTTACTAGTTGTTGGTGCCGTTCACGAAGGTATACCAAGCTTGTCCTGAGCCATTGAGAGTAGCATAACCATGACCATCCCAGTTGATGTTCTCTCCACCAAACAACCAAGCCGAGGACTGATTTTGGTAGCCAACAGGGAGAGAGTGGTTGAGCCAATAAGGAATGTTTGTATCCCAAAGCAAGAGACCGTTGAGATCAACATCAACATTCTTCAGACCAGTAGTGTTCATGACACTGTGAATGTTGTAGGTCTCGTTGCGAAAGACAACTTTGCCTCGCGAGGGCTCTTCATTGTGGCCGCATCTTTCGAAGGCTTCGATGATGGCTGGAGCCGAGTCACCGCCATTTGCACAGGGTTCGACGATACAGACACGTTCAGTGGCGGTGACAACGGTTTGAGCAACTGCGAGTGCTGGCACACAGAGTGCCGCGAGAAAAGAGGCGTACATGATGATGGAAGATGAAAATGTACTTACTGCACAACAACGAGACGAAGCTTCCTATTAATACTATTTTACCAGCACGATTTCGACATCAGGTTACATTGATCAACAGAGAAATTTCCATTATGCCTGCTGATCGCTGCCTCATGGTTGCAGAAACTCCGCTCGAGTCGAGGCACGACTCGGTCATGGTGGAGAGGATGATGTCGAAAGAGCTGGAGAAGAGCCGGAGCGGCACGGAAGCTTTTCATGGGGCTCCACGTTAGCTCCACATTGTCGGCAACGGTCGGTGTTTGCTTTGCTGCCATGTGCATACAAGCTCAGGTCTAATGATGTTACCACAACGAAGAGGACCTTGTTTGCTGCAGCAGCACTATGGGCGAGAACGGATGAACGTGGGAAGAACATAAAAGCGCATCATAGCGCATGTGCCAAGTTTGACTTCCGCTGTACGTAAAATCGACAGCGTTTGCTGGATGTATTAACAAATATATGATCGTAAATTGTGAGAGACTGCTCATGCAGGCCACTTTGAAGGCGCATCGATGACAGTCCTCGAGAAGCGAGCACTAATCTGATCCTGAGCCTTCTGCTTTTGCTTTGCACCAATTCCTGAGCGGTCCAGTACGGGAGTTGCGTTCATGATATTGTCAAAGTCGTCATCTTCTGCATCGCCTACATCTGAGCCTGACTCATCGTCTGAATCATGAAGAGGCTTGGGTTCTGTCTGTGCGATGCGACCTGGCTGCGGCTTGTCGTCGGAGACAGGAGGAGCGGGATTTTGGAAAGGCTTGGACGCAAGCACACGACGACGGAGCTCGGCCATCTCTTCCTCATCATCGTCTGAAGGTGGCAGGCCGTAGGGATCGTGGTCGTCCTCCTCTTCTTCATCCTCATCATCCTCGTCCTTGTCTTCCCTCTCCTCGCCATCGCTTTCCTCGTCGCTTCCCTCCTCGTCAGACTCGTCGAGCATACGAGTGCGGTTCAGGTTACCGCCTCTCCAAGCATCGTCCTCATTGGCCTCTCTCTCGGCACGATCTTGAGTGTATTCATTCTCAATCTTTTCCAGCCATGCTTCTTCGGCCTTCTTGATACCGGCCTCATCCTCGCAGGCAGCGTATCTCTTGAGTACAGCTTCGTTGATGTCAAGGAAAGCCTGGCCGTAACTGAAGGTGCTGAGAATGTGCTCGGCCCACTCTTTCTTGCCGCAGATGTAGAAACAGGCCGCGAGGGCCTCAACACAGTTCATTCTCCATGGCTTTCCGTAGTTTGTGGGGTTGGCGGCAATCAGGTATGGGAGGAGACGCTGGTGAGGGCCACCAATCTTGCCAAAGGGTACCTCTTGGATACGTTTCCAGCTGGCTTCGACAACAGCAGCACCGTACTGCTCGAGGAGAGGGGCGTCGGCGGGAGAGATGATGGTCTTTGCATTAGGCGAGACGACAATACCGGCGAACTTCTGGCCGACATGCAGTTCGCGCATGAGACCCAGACGCATCAGGCGTTTGCCGCTGCATCGTTTGGCGTCACAGTGGCCGAGATCCCAGGCAGCGGCCTTGTACGGAGGACGCTTGGAGTCGGCGGGATCGATCTGACCTTCCTCGCCACGAGCTGGGGGTAGAGGGCGAGCAGAACGGCTGTTTGGATAACGCTTGCCCTTGTTGGACATGTCTTTCTTGTGGCGGACCATGGTGGATGTGGTGATTGTTGTCGGGTATGGTTTGTAGATAGAGTGTTTTCGAGTCAAATGCGATCAACAAGGTGGATTTCAATAGATTGCGAGGAGGACCTCGAGTGGACGATTGAAGGATGGAATGACGAGATGAGGGGCAGCTGCAGGCAAAATTCGAGATGGTCTAGGAAAATCGACGCGAGTCAGGCAGTCGAGGACTTCGTCATAATTGGAGCCCGCCAAGAAGCTTAGGAGGAGTAGGTAGTCCACCACAACGTGGTGCATACCGCTGCCTGCTACATACTCGCTATCGCTACGATATTTCACTTGGAAGCTGCTCTCCTTATCCAGCATACCCTCATCAGATACACACTTTCCCACACGAAACACCTCACAATCGCCCATCGTGGAGGCAGCATCAGCTAGATACGCGGCCCGGGACCGCTGGGTTCATGAGGGACCTGCTCCCCAAACCCCGTTGCAGCGCTACATCCGTGTGTCTGCCCTCTGTACTTCACTGGGTCTCTGTCCGTCTAACTATTCTCTTCAGATAATGCCTGCGACCCGCAAAACTTCGAGCCAAACCTGGCCCTCAATCTCGAGATAGCCGACCTGATCAATGCTAAGAAGGGAAACGCTCCGCGCGAGGCCGCCGTCGCTATTGTGCAATATGTCAACCACCGCAATCCTAACGTGTCCATGCTGTCCTTGACTCTGCTCGACATTTGTGTCAAGAACTGCGGTTATGCTTTCCACCTCCAGGTCAGCACAAAGGACTTCCTCAACGAGCTCGTCCGTCGCTTCCCCGAACGCCCTCCCATCCGTGTTACCCGCGTCCAGAATCGTATCCTCGAACTGATTGAAGAATGGCGCTCCACCATTTGTGTCACATCAAAATACAGGGAGGATTTGGGCTTCATCCGCGACATGCACCGTCTGCTGAGCTACAAGGGCTACACCTTCCCCGCCGTCAAGAAAGAGGATGCTGCTGTGCTAAACCCCACAAACGATCTCAGATCAGCCGAGGAGATGGAGGAGGAAGAACGCGCCGCTCAGTCAGCAAAGTTGCAGGAACTCATTCGCAGGGGCACCCCTCACGATTTGCAAGAGGCCAACAAGCTTATGAAGATTATGGCTGGCTTCGACACTCGTCGCAAGACCGACTACCGCGCAAAGGCTGCCGAGGAGGTTGGCAAGATTCAGCAAAAGGCAAGATTGCTCGAAGAAATGTTACAAGGGTACAAGCCAGGTGACGAGATCAAGGAGGGTGATGTCTTTGAGGTGAGTACCATGAGCAGATCCATCTTGCCATATGATACTGACGATACCAGGAACTCGCAAATGCCCTGGCCAGCGCGCACCCAAAAATCCAGAAAATGTGCGAGGAAGAGTCCGAGGACACTGAGGCTGTTGCAAAGCTTTTCGAAATCAACGATAGTATTCACCGTACGAGCGAAAGATACAAGCTTATCAAGAAGGGCGATCTTGAGGGTGCCAACAGAATCGCTGCTGGTACTTTGGGTATTAGCGGTGCCGGTGTTAAGAGCGGACCTAACAATGAGTTGTCTTTGATCGACTTTGGTGGCCCAGAAGAGGAGGAAGCTGCTCAGCCTGCTCAGTCTCAGTCTTCGCAGGCAGCTCCTCAATCCAAGGGCAATGCTTTGGAGGACGACTTGCTTGGCCTGTCCATGGGCGATTCTGTCTATGGCTCTGGTGGTGCCTTGACTCTTGGCTCTCCCAACAATGGTCTGGCCGATCTCGCTGGTCCCTCAAGCTCACAGCCAACTCCTGCACCTGCACCTGCTGCCATCCCTCCTCCTGCTCAACCTCAAGCAGCCAGAGCAAACTACGACCCCTTCGGCATGATTTCGTCTCCCGCTCCTGCATCGAACTCCTTCCAACAACCCCAACAACAACAACAAAAGGCAGCGGATCCATTCGCTGCTTTGTCCGGTAGCTCTCGCACCGCATCGCCTTTCCAGTTCCAACAATCAGTCAAGCCCACAGCATCACCCGCAGTCCCTCAGTCAGCTGCATCGCTATTGGGTGGTGATGATGAGTGGACCTTCTCATCTGCTCTCCCCGCCCAACCGCAGCAGCCCCAATCCAACACTGTTACTGTGATCGACTCGAGCGTAAAAGCTGTTTTCCATATCTCACGGCCGGCTGGTGCAAATGACTACCTCGCTATCGATGCAAGAATATCCAACAAGACTCCTCAACCCATCAGCGACTTTACCCTCCTTCTCGCAGTAACAAAGGTGTGTCCAGAGCTAAACTCCTCAATTATCATGTCGAATTTTCAAGCTGACTAATCGTTTCAGGCATTCACTCTTCAGCTCCAACCACAATCCGGTCGCAACTTGTCACCAAACCAAGTCGATGGCATTAAGCAAGCTATCCGCTTACAAGGTGTTGCTGCAGGCAAAGGCAATGCCGTCCGCATGCGATGGCGTGCCAGCTACAGCATTGCCGGTCAACCGCGTGAGGAAAGCGGCGAGGTCAGCAATTTGGGTGTTCTTTAGAAACATCACTTTTTGTTTAATAGAAAGTTTTCTCTTTTCTCTCTTCTTCTCTGATTGAATACTTCGTTCTCCGAGTGACTCTAGTGACAGCATTGGCTCACACTGTTCAAGGCTCGTCCGCCCTGCGTATCACATTAGGACTTCCGGTCATCATGCCATCGGAGGCGCATGCTCGGAAAGTGTTCCCATCATCCACATCGTCGGTACATATGCAGTGTCAGCATCAGAAGACTGGCTCTTGAGTCTTGATGGTATCAGGAAGCAGACGTTCGCAGGCCCGGGAGCAGCCGAGGCTAAGCAACTCGTTCATATTGGCGGTGATCCAAGCTTCTGATGATCTCATGTGTCATGCACTTTTTGTCGCGGGACGTTCTCCGGGAGATGGTACTCGATTGCAGTTTCAATTGATTGTCGCCTCTTGTGACATACGACTTGGAAGATGTGGTGATTCAGTCTGACACGTACGGATGCGGTCGTACTGTTGAGTAAGGCCGTACAAAGGATGGCGAGGTTCTGGCGATGGGGTGACTTTTGTTGGTCGGGCCTATCCATGATGTTCCGAATCGGCCCTGCGTCGTCATATCTACTCACATGTTCGGGCAAGAGCTCCAAGGGTGATCCAGGAAGCTGTTTCAGCGGTTGAAGCCTCGTTCTACATCCTACCCTTCCAGATATAAACCATCCGGACCCTCCGAACACAAAAGCCTTTTCTTTCTCTTCTCATACTACTCTGTGTTTCTTCAATCGTCATACAAACTACCCCGCCATGGCTTCGCAAGATATTCGCACAAGCTCGCTCAAGAAGCCTATCACCATCACTGAGTACCTCTTTGCTCGTCTGAAGCAATGTGGTGTCAGCTCTGTCCACGGTCTTCCTGGTGATTACAACCTTGTCGCCCTCGACTACCTGGAGAAGGCTGGCCTCAAATGGGTTGGTAACTGCAACGAGCTCAACGCTGGCTACGCTTCAGACGGTTACGCCAGAATCAAGGGTATATCGATCCGTCACTCTCCCAACAGCATATACTCACTTTCTACAAGGTTTATCTGCACTTATTACGACGTTCGGGGTGGGTGAGCTCTCCGCTATCAATGCCATCGCCGGCGCCTACTCAGAATATGTTCCCATTGTTCACATCGTCGGTACACCCGCAACGTCAGCACAGAAAGATGGACTCTTGCTCCACCATACTCTTGGCAATGGCAACTACGATGTCTTCATCGATATGTTCCGTTCCGTCTCTTGTGCTGTCGCCAACATCAAGGATCTCAATACTGCCGCTGCCGAGATCGACCACGTCATTCGCGAATGTTACATCCAATCACGCCCCGTATACATCGGTCTGCCTTGCGACATCGTCGAGGACAAGGTCGAGGGCGAGAGACTCGATCAGCCTATCGACCTGTCATACCCTCCCAACCCAGAAGAGCAGGAAGACTACGTTGTTGACGTTGTTCTGAAGTACCTACACGCAGCAAAGAACCCTGTCATTCTGGTCGACGGTTGTGCCATCCGTCACCGTGCCCAGAAGGAGACTCACGACCTGGTGGTCAAGTCTGGTCTGCCCACATTCGTCGCTCCCTTGGGCAAAGGTTGTATCGATGAGACTCTGCCCAACTACGGCGGTGTTTACGCTGGAGACGGCTCCAACGAAGGTGTTCGTGACCGTGTAGAGAGCTCCGATCTGGTCCTCAGTATTGGTGCTATCAAGTCCGATTTCAACACGGCAGGCTTCACGTTCCGCCAGAGTCAATTGACCACCATTGACTTCCACTCCAACTTCATCCAGGTCCGCTACTCACAATACCCCGGCGTCCGCATGAATGGCGTCCTCCGTAAGGTAGTCGACAAGATGGGCAAGCTGAATGTCGAGGCTGGTCCCAAGCCTACCAATCGCACAAGTAGCCAGGACAACAGCCAGATCATCACACACAAGTACTTCTGGCCTCGTCTTGGTCAATGGCTGCGCGAGGAAGACATTGTCCTTACTGAGACAGGCACATCGAATTTCGGCATTTTTGTGAATTGACCCATCCGTTCAAATACCATGTCTATCATGCTAATTATATTTCGATTTAGGAAACTCGCTTCCCTGCAAAGGTTCAGCTCATCTCTCAGGTCTTGTGGGGCTCGATCGGTTACGCTACTGGCTCTGCTCAGGGTGCTGCTCTGGCTGCCAAGGAGCTCGAGGAAGAAAAGGGGGAGAAGCATCGTACCATCTTGCTCACTGGTGAGGGCTCCTTCCAATTGACCGCCCAGGAAGTCTCGACCATGATCCGCCGCAAGCTGAAGCCTATCATCTTCCTCATCGTGAACGAGGGTTACACTATCGAGCGCATGATTCACGGCATGAACGCCGAGTACAACGACGTTCAGGAGTGGAAATGGAAGGATCTTGTTCCCGCATTCGGAGCCAAGGAGGGCGAGTACAAGACTTACACTATCAAGTCACGCGAGGAGCTCGATCAACTCATGGCTGACGACAACTTCAACTCTGCCCCTTACTTGCAGTTCGTCGAGATGTATATGCCTAAGGAGGACGCACCTGAGGCACTCAAGCTCACTGCTTCAGCAGCCGAGCGCAGAAACGCAAAGGTCCAGGCCTAGAAGGCTTCTGGGTCGAGACCGCAACCAAAAGTGGCTTCTCTTGTGAATATCATTAACGAATAACTTAATCAGCTTCTCCCCTTACGACGAAAATAGACTTAGCATTATAGCTTTCAGAACTACTTCTCTTCTTTTCTTCATGTGCAAAAGCATGCCCGCGAGTAAGTATGAAAATGCATAACTCCTTAACGATGAGAGAACCTAGACTACGTTTGCGCATGGTCGTGAGAGTGAAGCAAAAGAGTCAATAGGAGGGGGGAAGGGCTGCCCTTGTGAGGATTTGTGGACAGGTAACTTGAGAGTTAGCTACTTTGCGCTACAGACCACCAGACTGTCTTTTCAATTGTGACTTTTGAAATTTACGTGGTACTTGCTTTTGGGAGTACATCACGTATGTGGCTATGGTAATGTGTGATAGTCTCGAGCGACACAATATGATCTGTCGAGAAGCTAAATATTATCTACCGAGAAGCGTTATATTTTCAGCTCTCATTAGATACACCTTTACTCTGGAAATCGTTGTGCATCTTGGAGCAACAATCTCAATTCTGATACTTTTAGTGCGAAGGTGAAGGCCACAGACTTTGGCATGCGGAGCGACTACTCTGTCGGACCTCATGTTCTTGAGTTGTGTGCCTGCCTGTTCGTATCGTGCTTCCTAGTCAGCTAGATTTTGCTCGGTGGGCTTGAACCACTTAATATCGGTCCTTGACAACAAGAGCTCTTCCCGAGGATCGAATGTGTTGTGTAGACTGAGTTCCGCATCCCTCCTGAGCTGTGTAGCGACGCCAGCAGATGCAACTTTTTCGCATGATTGAGTGGGTACAAAGAAGCTATGAGCCGCACGGAGTGTCGTGGTCGTTCTTGCAGTCTGACCAGATTCGTCCCTTCAGGGCCTGTCCAAAACTGCGCGTGCGACAGCCTTCATGGCGCACCGAGAATGTTGTTGTGTTTCAAAAATCTCATGTCTCGTCCGACTTTCAACTCTTGTCTTGGTCGGCCAAGACAGCCAGTCTAGCCAACACGTCCTTTTGTCTCTGGATCTTGTCTTCCAAGCCTTTGATTTCTTCCTCCTGCTCGTCAACACCCCTGTGCATATCGGCCAAGCCACCCAGATCAGCCAAAGCTTTTCTTATCCTGCTTTTGAGAAATTGAGCGGCTACAGCGGCGTCTTTGTAGTCTAGTTGCTGTGGTGCTGAGGTAGGTAGTGCAGAGGCTGAGGTGACGGGTGTATGGGGAGCATTGTTGGGTGGAAGGGCGGCAGAGGTGTCGGGTGTATAGACGTTCAAGGAAGGTTCCAGGCGAGAGAGGAGGGCATGTAGAGGTGGGAGGATGTCGAAGGTTTGAGGTGGTGGGAGAGGTGGCTGGGTTGTTGTGGGCGTCGGAATCAAAGGCGGTGCTGTTGTTGTGGTTGGTGTTGCATTGGAAGACATTTTTTCTTCTTCTTTGTTTGATCAGACGACTGTAGTGCGGTGCTGAAGGATGAAGAGTCGATTGGTAGCGTTCAGAAAATGAGTTGTTCCAAGTGTCGGAGTGAAAGTTGCGTTGGAGTGAGGGCAGATGACGCGGGATGCGACTCCCTCCGCAGCCACTTCCGTCCGATGTATTGCCTTGGTATCACTCTTCCTCACAACAACCACTCATACAATTACTATAAGACCAAGAGTGCTCGGTCATGCCGTCCATGCAATCAATTTGCCAACATGACTGCTCAGACGTCCCATCCCATCCAAATTCCTGAAATTTTGTGTCAGGTGTTGGACTATCTGAAGTCTGACTCCAAAGCCCTCTCCGCTGCTTGTCGAGTCAACAAAGTCTGGAATGCGATATGTCTCGATATTCTCTGGTGCAGCCATCACCAAGACGGAATCGCGCGCCTCGCATCACTGCCCAAATGTCGACGCCAATTTTATGCTGACAAGATTCGGTTTTTGACCATGGAATGGTGCCCAATCGAGTACCGTCAATGGACCGCGACCTTGAACTTTCCCAGGCTCAGAATGCTTGGTGTCTCGCTTAATGCCTACAGCTGCTGGGACTTCAGTCATCTTCTGATCCCAACACTTGAGGAGTTTCAGTTGTACCACGCCAGCAGACAACAACAGCCTCACCTCGAGATTTCCTTGAGCCGACTGGCCGAACGTTGTCCTAACCTCCGCACGTTACGTCTTTGTTCCTCCAACTACCCCCCTGAGATCCACAGTTTCAAGGACTACCTGAAGAAGTTTTCGAAACTACGATCAGTAGACCTGACCGGTATGCACGACAGTACCATAACCAACGACGTCTTCATCTACCTGGCAAGTATACCGC
>Ga0268250_10001001_pt1 | contig 12665 bp, 16 predicted proteins | sample AgamicAsSfe_FD_200448 | JGI IMG/M metagenome (GOLD analysis project Ga0268250, IMG submission 200448) | Agave microbial communities from Guanajuato, Mexico - As.Sf.e (v2) (version 2) | ecosystem: Host-associated > Plants > Phyllosphere > Phylloplane/Leaf | place: Guanajuato, Mexico | collected... | reverse complement strand
GCTCAGGATGCCTCGATGGCTGCATTGACACACAGTGTGGCCAGCGTGCGGACAGCCCACTCTACTGCTCCTTCCAACACATCGAGACAGTCAGATGACGAGCTGCAGGCTGCCATGAAAGAGATAAAGAGACTCGAGCATGATAATGCCAAGTATCGGGCATACTACACCAAGCTGAAGGATAGTGCAAAGGCGAGGAGAGCCGAGCCCAAGAGCTGAAGTTGACTGCGAACGCCCTCTCTTTTGTTTTCGATGATACCCTTTCTCTCTTTGTTCTAGATACCCCTTATACTATCGTAACGATATGACTTTTGAACCCCCTAGACCAAGTAGCCACCTTGTAAAATCGTTATGTTGTAAACGTATAAGTTCAAGAAAATACTCATCTGTTTACGAGAAGAGCGTTATGTTAGGGTATCTCTATGGACACTATTGACAATCTCAAGGGCTATCATCTTCCTGTTGCTTCTTCCTTCCTCTCCGTATCATATCACTCATACTCACGGGAGGCCTTCTCTTCTCCTCTCTAGTCCGATAAGGCAACAGCCTCGACTCACGCAACTCCCTCTCCAAACAAGCTCCCAACCTCTCCAAGATCCACTCAGTCTCCGACTTGTTACCCATCAACGGGCTGGCTCTACTCAACCAAGACCACCTATGATCAACATGTTTCCTCTTCCACTCTTCCCTCGTCTCTGGCAACCTCAACTCCTCAGGCACGATTTTCTCGCCATTGATATCGTAGGCATCAGCGTCATTTGCCATGAGCTTGAGGAAATACTCCCATTCACCCCATTCGTAGCGTTTGGGCGGTGAAGCGTTTAGGTCTTTCATCATTCGTTGGGTCTCGCGTGCGAGCAGGAAATTGTAGAAGTGGATATCGCGTTCGAGAGTTTCGCCGTGTTGTTCTGCGGCGAGGGCGTCTTCGAGTTCTTCGGCTTCGAGGTGTTTGGCCATGCGGTCGGCTATGCGGTCTGTCATGGACATGTGTTGGGCGGCTGAGTCGTCGGCGTTGGCGCCTTCGGTTTGGCTTACACCGCCTGGATGTGCATCGTGATGTTTGTGATGGGAAGGGTGGGTTGCGGTGAGGGAATCCCAGGCATTTCTCATGGCAGATCTAATGCCTTGTTCGGAAGGGAGGACGGTGAGGGAACCGATCCAGACTGTGAAATTGGAGAAGAGTTGGACTACTGTGTCACCCATGTCTGAGATCAGGATCGTGAGGGTGGGTACGGCTAGGAGAGACCAAAGGACGAAAAAGGCTTTGCTAGAGTTCGACGTCGGTGTGAAATCTCCATAGCCGATCTGTAAGCAGAGGTGTCAGTGGAGTCCGAGTCTTATGATCCTGTAGTATTGACTTACCGTGAGCAGACAAGTATAGGTAAAGTACATCGTCTGGAAGTAAGTCCAATGTTGCTCTCTCTCCGCAACATGGAAGATGGCAGAACCAGCAAGCCAAAGCACAAACGCAGCCGTCGTAGAAACAGCCAAGGCAACCCACTTGCGATCTCTCTCAGCACATTCCTGTACTCTTCTCATTGCCTTGAACTCTTGTTCTCGTCTCTGAGCAGCATGCGTGTAACTCTCAACAAATTTTATCGTTTGGAATCGGCTTATCCGCATGCGTTGTTTGCCATTGCCAACGCTATTGACGGCTCGGAGTCGTTTCTTCTCCATCATTCTGGCCGATATCTTCTTCTGTCCTCGTTCTAGGACTAGACTGCGGATGGAGCCGACGACGAGACCGAGGATGACGATGCCACCGATGGCGTAGGGGAAGAATAGAGATCGGGCGGTGTGGTTGGTTGGTCTGGAAGGTCATGTATTAGCTTCTACTCGTTCAAAGTACCGTCGCAAATTAGAACGTACGAGTAGTCTCCGAGGCCTACTGTGAGTAGCGTTACATCTGCCCAGTACACGGCATCCAGATACTCCCACTCCTCAATATGGCTGAACACCAAAGCGCCGAGTAGAAGATAAGTGAAGAAGCTCATGGTCTGCAGCATCAAGGTCCGCTGAGATGTAGTCAGGTTGAATTGTCTCGCGTAGTGTCCCTTCCAAGCACCGTACACAGTCAAACACATGAGAAGGGCAATGATCAGATAGATGCCAGCAGCCATGATTGCATAGTAGAATGCCGAGGTCAAGGCATGGTGAGCAGCAGTGTATGCAGGAGAGTTCGAGGGAAGTTGATAGTTGTGCGAGATGGACAAAGCAATGATATCCGCGATCAAGAGCCCTGAGGAGACGGTGAAGCCAACGATGGTGATTGGTTGCGCTATTGAGAACCGTAGACGATGAGCCATGTTGAGTAGTAGCGATCCATTCGCAATTAGAGCAAGAGCCAGAGAAATGGCGTTGATCGCAAGTAGCCTGTCAGTTTCTTGTCAGAACATGGTCTCGTCTTCGAATGTAGATATGTTGCGAATCACCATTTCGGGTCGTCGATGGTTGTTCCATTATTGACGGTGCCTCCAGGTGGTATGTAAACTCTCCAACTGGAGGACAAAGCACATATGGAGAAGGCCGAAGCCATGGGCCCGAATGTACCTGCGATCAAAGGACATGCCGTCGACTCGAACCAATAGCGACTGCAGTGTAGGTAGTTGCGTCAGCACAAGCATGAGCCGTAACCAAACCGTCATCATATTACTTTGGATTTGTATAGTCGCGATCTTCGAGATCCCCAGAATCTCTTCTTCCTGCATGTTGACCCTTATCGTCAGGAGATGGTGAATCGAGTTCTTCCGCCGCCTGCTTGATAGGCTCGTCGATGGGATCGCTCATCCTCTCGTAGGGTTAAAAGTATATTGATAATATGCCTCTGCAGACATGCCCCGAAACAATGGCTTCGATAGGTTCATAATACAACGAAGCTTATAGATTATAGGGACTGTCAGTAGGTTATCTAGGAAATGTTGATTGAAGAGGACGGCTCGAAAGTGTGATCTAAAGGCAAGCCACTTTCGTAGTGTTGGTCAAGCTTCTGCCAAGGTACGTAGACACATGGTCACAGCGTGAAGTCCCCACTCGTGGCGGTGCAAAAACCTGGAGAGGGTATCGCAAGTTTTATTTCGGTAGTTCGAGTAAAGATGATATCCGTATACCATATAAGCAATTGTGAGATCACTCGTCTGTTTGGCAGTCTGTCTGGCACGCAATGCACAGCTATTGAGAGTATGACGAACGATCGACTCAAGCTCCAATTCCAACTCAAGGAAGATTGTAAATTCTTTGTCTGAAGCCTAGGTAAGTATATTCACACAGCAGAGCATAGCTACCGACAGTTGACCACCTCTTCCGACTCAGCAGGCTTTAGCATATCTTTGTAAGCACTTGCATGATGATATCGATGGGGCAGGGATTCCATGAAGGCTACAGGATGTCAACCAAGACCAACCCATCTGGCATAGCAAGGGCCGTGCACCACGCTAGTGTAATGGAGAATTCAATACATCTGGCACGTCAGTTTCTCAACATGTCCACACTCAACTTCACATCCTGACCTCAACTCCTCACGGAACTCATGGAGTGCATACTCTACAAGGGGAAAGAATGAAGCCACTTTTGTCGTATGGTCCTGGTATGCATCACATCCAGGTTCGATGAACAACGACACGTGGAGGTGGCAGTACTCAATCAAAGATGTTTGATGACGACTACCGCTCGCTCGCAAACTTGGTATGCCGGATCCTGGCACCATCTAGTGTGGCCCTCAGCAGAGCAGATAGTAGAGGACGGTTGTGTGAGATACGTCGACCGGCTTTGCTCTGCCTTCCTCCAGACCGACCGCAACGTGGGGACCGGATGGAGTTCTAAACTGTCCTCAGTCTGGGTTTCGAACGTCTAGCCATGCCGACTTGCATCATCCCCACAGGTACGTGCTCATACGGTGTCTCCTTTGTTCGCTTCACACCCCACTGGATGGTAGAAAGATGTGCCGCTGCACCGAAACACTGTCCGGGCATCCTCCTTAGGAGCCGGAGGCAGAGCTTTCTCCATACTGAAAGCGTTGGACTCGTCCTGAATCTGGTAGGGTCAGAGTTGTGCAACAAGGTACGGGCGTAAGCTCATGCGTGCATCTTCTGGATCCTTGCTCTTTCTCTGCTGCTGTGGTGCCCTTTAGCGCTCAGCCCTGTCTTTTGGAGCAGCCTGTCGAAAAGCAGACTGTATGTTGGCTTCTGCTTCTTTGGCTGGACGACATATATTCGAATATCTCAAAACGGCAGTCAGCAATCGGACCTGTGTCTCTGATTGAAAAGCAAACACGACTTATCTTCCTACCTTCTCTCAACATCAACAATCTACTGGGGCTGTGAGAAAAGCGGACGGAGCAGTCGTTTATGACAATCGCATAAGTCAGCTGTGTTTGTTTGAGAAGCTGCCGTTCGCGTCGCTTCCACGCTTTTGTCCGAGCGTTCCTTCTTCAAAGCGCCGCGCTCTTTCCTCAGCAAACACCACTTCTCGCACTCTTAAAGCGGTGTGTCTTTCTCCCTTCTAGCAATCCATCCCTCCTTCATCACACATTGAGACAGCTCTTCAGGAGTAGTGTAAGTACTATTCACCCCTCTCTCTTCCTCTCTTCCATTTACACTCCACCATCTATCAACACACCTGCCTTCCTCGCCTCCGGCGCGCCTCATCATCACTGCGCCTCGATCACATCTGACCCGCTTTCTACCTACAGCTTGATACCGGGTTTCTTCTAACTCGCCCTTCCGCCCTCACCACTTTACGAACTTGTCTTCGCATACTTGTAAGTTTTTCTTCCTCACTACGACTGTTCCTCTGCATCAACATTCCATCCCTTATCCCTCTCTCCGCTTCCTCTCACACCACTCCACCTCACATCTTCAACATCACCCGCCTTCTCTGGCACCTCGGTCTATAGACTATCAGGTACTGCCCTCTCACTGTGCGCACCTCAACGATCTCTGGTTCTCATTCACTTCAACTCCTTTGACCGCCTTCCTTCATCTTCATCTTCATCACTACCTTCCCCTGCCACACCTTTCTTCCTCATCACCCTCTTCCATCAACTCCATCAAGGCCCTTCTTCTTCTTGTTCCTCTTCGTCATCACCTCTCTTGGTCATCAACTTCCATCACCCCACTTCTTCCAACTCGGCTCTTTCGTAAAGCGCCGTTGCTAATTACTTCACCGACATCAGATCGCTCCGCCTCAACAAGATGTCTGAGGCTGGTTTCCAGGACGCTCCCGCCGAGGGCTTCGCCCACGGCACCGCCACTTCCGGTGTTGTCACTAACCCTGAAGATCTCGCTGCCGCTCGCGCTCGCGGCTGGATGGAGGACGAGAAGCTAGACTATGACGCCTTCAACGCTCCTACCTCCGAGATCAAGTCTACTTGGGCCAGCTCTGCCACGGTCTACGAATGGGATGGTGATGAAGGTGACGTTGGTCCCCCCGATGCTGAGCTCGAAGAGCAGCTTTACCATGGCGATGATCACACCAAGGCTGGATCTTCGCTTGAGAACATGATGGACTTCGAGGCCAAGGTCGAAGGCCCCAAGCAATTCGCTCCCATCACTCAGGTCAGTTTCTCAATCTCTTGATCGAAAGACAAATGATGCTGATGCTAATGCTTGGCAGTTCGAGGATGCCGGCCTCCATCCCCAGGTCCTGGCCAACGTCAAGATGTGCAACTACGAGAGTACCACAGCCATCCAGGCCTACTGTATTCCTATCATCTTGGCCGGTCACGATCTCGTCGCCGTTGCCCAGACCGGTTCAGGCAAGACTGCTGCCTACCTCGTTCCCATGGTCTCAAAGTTGATGGGTAAGGTTCGCAAGCTCCGAGGTCCTCGTCCCGCCAACAACAATGGTAGACCTGTCCGTGCTGAGCCTCTGGTCGTCATCGTTGTGCCTACCCGTGAGTTGGCTCAGCAGATCTTCGATGAAGCCCGCCGCCTCTGCTACCGTTCGATGCTACGTCCCGCTTGTGCTTACGGTGGCGTCCCCATTGGTGTCAACCTTCAAGAGCTTGGCAAGGGCTGTGACCTTCTCATCGGTACTCCTGGCCGTCTCCAGGATCTGATGAACAAGCCTGACGTTCTCTCCATGAGACGTGTCAAGTTCACTGTCATTGACGAAGCCGACGAAATGCTCAGCGGTGAATGGGACGATGAGATGGCTAAGATAATGGGTGGAGGCGGTGAGTTCATCATTTGTTTTGTTCCATTGCTTCTAGGACAAACACTAACAGTATGTCAGACGCCAACGAGGATCCCGACCACGCCTATCTCATGTTCTCTGCCACCTTCCCTAAGGAGACTCGCAAGATCGCTCGCGACTACATGGCCGAAGATTCTATTCGCGTCCGTATCGGCCGTGCTGGCTCGACCCACAGAAACGTCACTCAGGATATCATCTTCGTCGAGCGCAACCAGAAGAAGCAGGCTGTTTACGACCTTCTCATGTCGAGACCTGCTTGCCGCACTCTTGTCTTCTGCAACAGCAAGCCTGCTGTCGAAGAGCTTGACGATTATCTCTATAATCGCAAGATCCCTACCATGTTTCTGCACGGTGACCGCTCACAGATCGAGCGCCAAGACGCCATGCGTCGTTTCAAGGGCAAGCAGCCTCTTGTCCTCATTGCCACCAACGTCTTCGGTCGTGGCATTGACGTTCCTCAGGTCAACCACGTTGTCTGCTACGATCTCCCTGGCGTCGAGTACGGCGGCATCTCTGAGTACATCCATCGCATTGGACGTACCGGTCGTATTGGCCACAAGGGTCACGCTACCTCATTCTACAATGAGAAGAACGAGGATCTGGCTCCATTCCTGGTCAACATCCTTCTCGAGACTGGCCAGACTGTTCCCGACTTCCTCGAGACCTTCAAGCCCGAGGCTGGCGTTGCTGAGTTCGAGGGTGACTTGACCGATGATGAAGATGAGGCTGAGCCAGGCTACATGACTGCTCCTGGTGCTGACCCCTTCGCTGAGCCTCCTACCACCGAGGATGCTTGGGGATCTACTGGAGCTGCCCCTGCCGCCACCACCGCTGAGGCCGACACCACTTGGGGTGCTTCTGCTGCTACTGTCTCTTGGTAGACGTCTCGGATCGAAGACTGAGGACTGTCCATGGCGTCCATCTTGACTGACACCATTAAGGAACTGCATCAAAGGAATGCTTACATGTACCAGAAGGATCTGGTAGTTAGTGGCTTGGGATCTTTTATGAACTCTAGCTAAACAAAAAATTGAAAACTCACTGAATTTTCTCATCTCGCTTCTGAAACATATGCGTGTCGTCGATGCAGAACTGACCTTGTATTCTGGCTGCTAGTCATCTCACACGGTGGCATTTCTTGACGCGGTAGTCGCAGCTACAGCTGAATCTACTGAAGCTTGGTTTCGGGAAGAAATGACAAAAGGAAAATGTACATTGAATGATGGCTGAAGACCGTCCTGGTTCATCTATATTCTATCTGGCAAAATGTTCATTTGGTCCTTTGCTTTTTGCGTCGCATTTACTCTGCAAGAGACAAATGGCCAGTTGTAGTTTTGCTAGAGTCGCGAAATTTCAGATGCTCCTCTTGCGAGTGAGCGAAGAGGCAGTGAGATGACCGTACTTTGGCGTATTCTCTATCATGCTCTCCAGCTTCAACGTAATTCTGCCAGATATCCTGTGCCATCGGGAGTGATGACTTGCACGAGATATGGCAGCTGGATCGGGGAAGTGTATGCAAAGAACAGTGAGTTGGAGATCGCAAGGCCCAGACCAGAGTAAGAGAGGTGGTGGCGCCGGACTGTGTTTTCCCAGAGCAGACTTGCTCTCGGAAGTCTGGAAAGATGGTGTTTCGAGCAGCTCGCACTTGAAGTGATGGCTTGATTGTTCCACAATGTTGAGAAGCTTCGCAACGCCTCGATTTTTGCTACGATAGATCAAGATTAAGTCTATCTGAATGCGTCAGTCTATGATATGTATGGTTATCAAGATGCAAAGACTCGAGTGCTGCAAGAAACATATCTAGCTGAGGAGGATTCACCAGAAGTGCCTTCAGTCATGACTTTGGAAAGAGGAAGAAAGTTGCGGGAGCTCACGGTTTTGTGCTTCTCAGGTAGGCTTCCAAGACGAATTCAACACGAGCCTGGTGTTGCATGACTCCCTTGGTCGGTCTCGCCTCTCTCAGTCTACATGATCAAGCGCGACTAGGATGAGAGCTGGCCATCCTTTCCCTGACCGTAGACCAGTAGACTGCTCCCGCAAGACCAGACACACCTACAGCTAGAAAGGCAGCACCGTGGAAGGCAGGCTTGAAGAGTCCCTGTTCCAGCAATCGCATATTCGAAAAGTACCTAGTTGTTCCATAGGCGATACTTCCAGCTCCGCTTCCAAGTAAAGCACCAACAAGCGCGTCCGACTTATCGTTGTGGGTCTTGTCTTCGTGGAAACGCTTCCTGTTCTTCGTGGGTAGGATTTCGGCCAGGTCGAGTTGGTTGAATCTTTCCACGCCAATTCCTAGAGCAAGGAAGCCGAGTCCAGTACGCATCCATGCTAGATAGGTGCGTTCTGATGCTAGATGGTCGCGGGCGGTTGACCCGGTGTTCTTGAACACTGGTGTGCTGAACCTCGAGAAGAACGACATATCGCTGGAAAGTATGCAGTTGATGCCTTGAATCTATTTTAATGTCCCGTAGGAATTATAAAGCGATGCTGATGTCCAAGAGATAAAGCAAAAAGCAAAAGTCAAAGATAGATGTCGATAGGAAGATACTCGAGGAAGATTCAGCCGAGAACTGATGGTATCCTTGGCGCGGGCTTCGATGTATTTCCACCGGTGGAGTCTTGAACCTTGAATCTCAGATCAATGAACCGTCGCACGTTCTTAACGTGGGTGCTGCCCTGCTTCGCTGTCATCTTCTTCGCGATGCAGCTTTTCAGACACCTTCCACGCGCTCGACTGACCGGCCTAGCTGACCTTCACCGACCTGCCTTCGCATCTTCATTCTGGAAACCATACACTACTGCAAACGACAATATGGCCGACCCCAATTCGCAGCAACAAGAGGAAACAAGAGAGACACCCTTGGGCTTGCCTGAACCACCCGCCGGTGGTATCAAGCTCGACGTTGGTTCTGGCGAAGGAGTGGCTCTCGATCACCTTGGCCCCATGGTCGTCAACAAGGATGGCACAATTTCAAGGATCACAAATTGGGACAAGATGGCCGAGATCGAGAAGAAGAACACGCTGAGGATATTGCAGAAGAGGAATAAACAGCGCTTGGATGCTCTCAAGCAAGCCAGCCAAGAGAGCACAGAAGACGCATCGAAGTCATGAATATACCACATGTGCGGTTCAGCTATTGTGAGTTGAAACCTTCGGCTCGCTCTTTCGAAACACAAATGGGAGTCTCGTTGGACGTGTTCGAGGTATGCGACCTGGATACCGGCAATGAGTGAGTCTATATGCCCTCTGCGGCTTCCTGCACAGCTCAACACTGTCTGTCCAGCTCTCGGTGAAAGTCTTCAACCGGCGGAACTAGACTTATGACACTATTCCCGCAAAGGACTTCGGAAAATACAGTCGTCCTCTGCCTGACAACTTACATACAAGAAACTCACTTATCAATGAAATGATTTGTTTCGACAGTCTATACGACTGATCTCACACTTCTCTTCTTCGCAAGTTCGACGATCCTGCATCATAAGTCTGTCCTATTGTTTGCCGTGCCTGAGGCACGATTCCAAATAGCTGTCGCTCAAAAATCGCACACGTCAGGATTCTGCATAAGATCTTCTCAAGACCTGCAGTATACGAGGTCCGAGGACAATGCAGACCCCAGCACAAGCGGTCGAGATGCCCCGTCGTACCGGTGAATGCACGCCGTATGCAGTCAGCCATACAGCAAGCGAGCTTTATAGCGAGATCTACCACGCCAAGTCTTGTCCTGCACCTCGAGATGCTGCAGTACATAATCACGCATCTACACTGGCGCTGCATACGGTATCAGCATCCAATCGTATCCACCGTCTTCAGAGCATTTATCTGCCGCTCTTCTGTCGTCTTTTTTGCGAACGATTGCTCTCTCCATTTCTGCTCTCAAATAACATCCATTCTTGTGCGAGCATAATGGCTACCTTCGGAAAATCAGACATTGCTGACAATGCCACTACCACGAACCTCAGTTACGATGAGCGTGAAGTCTTTACCGACGACAAGAGTCATTCCATCAAGTATCGAACTTTATCCTGGCAATCAGCTGCGTACATCATGGTAACTGAGATCGTTACTGGAGGCACGTTAACGTTACCTCAAGCGATTGCTGTTGTCGGTCTTGTTCCTGGTACCATCATCATCATATTCTGTGGGATATGGGCCTTATTCACGTCGTTTCTGCTCATCGATTTCAAACTCAATCATCCGGAAGTTCATAACATGGGTGATGCGGGATATATCCTGTTTTCGCCTTTCGGACTAGGCGCTATAGGGAGAGAAGTCTTAAGTGCTGGTACACTCCTTTTTGCCATCACTGGAGTGGGCAGTATGACTTTGCTTGGGCAGCTAGCTTTGCAGACCTTGAGTCAAGGTGGCTTGTGTGCCATGTCATATCTGGGCATCTGGTCAAGTGTAACTTTCCTGGTAGCTGTGCCGAGAACTTTCGGTGCCGGACTGCAGGGCTTCTCGATGGCTGCTTGTATCTCGATCTTGGTTGCTACGCTGGTAGCTATGATAGGCTCTGGCGTGGAGCCTACTCCTGGTCGTGTCGTCGTCGCTACGGCTCCGAATACGTTCTACACCGCGTTTCTGGCCATCACTAATCCAGGTAAGTAGCCTCGGACAAACTCACATTGAAGATACCGTTGCTAAACGAGAATTACAGTCCTCGCCTACGCTGGCCACTTTCTCTTTTTCACCATCATATCTGAGATGAAAGTCCCACGCGACTCCAGAAAGTCAGCCTGGGCACTTCAAATAGTTAGCACGACCTGGTATGTTATCTTTGCTGTCGTTTCATACTGCTATCTTGGATCCGCTGTCCAAAGTCCATCATTCTTGAGCCTACCAGGCGTATGGGCTAAAGTGGCATGGGGTTTGGCATTGCCGAATTTCTTGGTTGCGGGAGCTCTGTACAACCATTTTGCCGCAAAGATGGTCTTCGTGAGGATGTTTCGAGAGAGCAGACATCTGACGGAGAATACGATGTTGGGATGGGGAGTCTGGATTTTGCTACTGGCTGTTGCGAATGCTTGTGGCTTCGTGCTGGCCACCGGTGTGCCGGTAAGTACTCTCTTTCTCAGCCTGCTCCAGTACTGTGCTGATATGGCAAACAGTTTTTCTCGTACCTGGGCGGTATAGTCGCATCCGCTTTTGCGTCTTGGTATACTTACGGCCTTGCTGGCGCGTTTTGGTGGCACGACACGCATCACCTTGGAGATGGCTGGAGATCTGTAAGAAAGAGATGGCCGATGTTCTTGCTTTGCCTTGGCACTCTGATTTTCGGTGGGTTCATCTGTGTTGGTGGACTTTATGCGATTATCAAGTCGTTGATCGAAGCCTATGCCTCTGGCGTTGTTGGACACCCGTTTACCTGCTGATCATCTTCTTTCTCGACGTCGGATCCCAACAGTAGTATACAGTTCGATCGTCTCTTGCCATAAACAGTCAATCATGGTCCCCGAGCATCATGCTATCCTTTGTGCTCCTGTTCGTGGATGTGAGTCGTAGCGGAGAATACAGAGGGCTGCCTTGATAAGAACCCGCTTTCAGGTAAGTCTAAGCGAGCGCAACACGCTCGGCTACACTTGCCATATATCAACGATTGGCCTGCAAGTGAAACCTGAACCGGAGCTGCTCATGCTGGTGTCCGTCGGAGCAGAACATTTCTTTCTAGCTTTGTTTCTTCTTGAGAACCACTCCTGACCGTTTGTAACTCATTTCCTCAGACCAACTATGTCGTCCATGTCGCTCTCCAGAGCGTGTCCGAAGCGAGAATGGATGAGAGCTCGGGCGACCCCTGACGAGAATCGAAACTTGCCTGCCACGGGCCAAGCCGAAGAAGCCATAGCGAGATGCGCTGGCAGCGACCAGGTTCTTGCTCTCTTCTGAAGCCCAAGGCAAATCCGCCATTGCCCTATCCTCACCAATCATTCTCTGGGATCCAGCTACATCGACATCTGTGTTGACGCAGAAACCTAAGAGTACTTGATTGAACAGCCTCCGTGCTGTACTCCCCCGTCTCGGCCACTCACAGCGCTACACGCCTGCTGCAGTGTCACATATCCATACATCTCTTGCTTAGAGTTCTGTGAATTGGTAAAGGACCATGAGACGGGGTTTGACGAGTCAGGTTTTCCTTGTTATCCCGATCCAGATCTGTTCCAGCCCCGGCATCATCGCTCTTCTCAAATCCGGTCTCCGAATCCGCATCTGAAACGCTACCAAAGTCGCACATTCTCAGGCTTCAATTGATATCCAACAGCAGATCAGCCTATTCTGTTCGTCGCAATCATTGGATCTTGCTATTAACACCAGGGACTACCTGCGTAGGGTCATAGACATCTAAATATATCGAGGCTTCAAGGTGCGTTTGTCTTTCCTGTGGCAATGACCGTGCTCTGCTTCCCAGCCACTGCATGCTTCCTGCCACTTCGTTTTACCAAGTCCGCTGCCCATGCCCATACCCAGCCCCTCGAGTAAT
>Ga0268250_10000999_pt1 | contig 12672 bp, 6 predicted proteins | sample AgamicAsSfe_FD_200448 | JGI IMG/M metagenome (GOLD analysis project Ga0268250, IMG submission 200448) | Agave microbial communities from Guanajuato, Mexico - As.Sf.e (v2) (version 2) | ecosystem: Host-associated > Plants > Phyllosphere > Phylloplane/Leaf | place: Guanajuato, Mexico | collected... | reverse complement strand
TGTCTACCTCCTTGCTCTGTTCATTTCCTCTCGACTCTGCTGCCTCGATCGAGAAGACATGGATACTGCGGTGCCGTAAGCCCGGCAACACATGGCCTGCCTAGGACGGCAAGCGAGAAGGCCAGGCCGCTAAAGTAGCTAATCGACTGCGAAGGGACAGTCACAAAAGAAAGATGAGCCTCAAGTATTTATATATCTTCCATTGTATCTGCGAGGGTATATCTAACGAAAGGAAGGCGCTCAGCGCTCATCTGAACATCAATCTATCTGTACAGTCATGTCTAATATATCCCATATCCATCCCAGTACTCAAACTCCATTGCAATGCAATATCCATAATCCATCATACACAGAAGAGAAACAACATCCATCTTCCCTCTCCAACGTCCACATCCACATCCACCTCTTCCTCATGCACCCATCTACGGCTTAAAAAGCTGCTCCTTCCTAAAGAACCTGAAAAACCCAACACAGATAATCAGCTGAAACACCAACGCGCCCCAAAACCACCCCTCACTCGCCGCACTAGTCGGATGCAGTCCAAAGTTAGGGAACTGTCCTCCCGGGCCCTCTGCATTGGGCGCGCTCGCACGTGCCGCAATCGTGGCTACAGATCCGATAACCTGCGCCGCGATCAGCGCAAACACAACGTAGAACCTCGTCAGCGTCTGCAGGAGGATCATTCCAAAGCCCACGCCCTGCACCGCATCCAGGACGCCCAGCCAGAGCCACAGACTCCTTCCGAGGAGGGCACCAGCGACAGGCCCGCCCCAGGGAACATACGTCCCCAAGCCGCCGACACCCCAGAGCATTTGGGCCCAGCGAGGCGCGCCGAGCCCGATGGCGAAAATGGGCAGGATCCAGGAGTGGTGCTGGGACAGGCGGTGGAAGCCCGTCATCATAGCCGCCCAGACGCCGACGAAGAAGACGAGGACCAGGATCAGGATGGCCCAGCCCGGGGCGTGGGTGGAAGACCAGAGGTACGACCAGTTGCGGCCGTAGGTGGCGGAGAGGAAGTAGTTCTGGATGATGACTGTGATGAAGAACCAGAGGACGATTTTGCGGCGGAAGACGGAGCGGTAGAAGGAGGGAATGGCGCCGGGGGTTTGGTGGTAGTAGGAGGGGAGGCCGAGGTAGGAGATTATGCCTAGAGCCCAGAGGAGGAGGGCGATGGGGGTCGTGACTGCGGCGAGAGATACGTGGGATGTGAGTAGATTTGCGGTGCCCAGGCCGGCGTTGGTGAGCGAGGTCAAAGCGTCGCCCCAGTACCAGAGCGCGGCGATGTAAATCTGCTGCGTCCCCTGGATGACACAAGCGCGGTAGACCCAAGTTTTCACAGGCGCACCGCCGTCGGTGCCGAAGTTGATGCCGAAGAAGAGGGAGCCGGAGGAGGCGGCAATGGCGTACATGGCTGTAGCGACGTTGTCGATCCAGGCCCAGGTGTTTGCGTTACCGGAGGCGGGGCCCATTCCAATCAGGAAGAAGGCGAGGCCGTAGAAGAACCAGGGCAAGGCGAGGACGTAAACGGATTTTAGGGTGCGGTAGAGGACCCACCAGCCGCAGGAGGCGAGGAGATAGATGCTGGCGACAATGTAGAGCTTGTTTGCGCTCTCACCGATGGAGCCCGTGAGGAGGGTCACTTGGTAGGAGTTTATGGCGAGGATCTGACCGAGGGCGAGGATGATGGTATAGAGTGGCCAGTCGCCTAGCTTGAGCTGAAGGATACGGGCGATCTTGCTCGGGCGCACGTAGTCGGCGTCGATTTCGAATTGCTTCTTGTCGTAGTCGGCGTTGTGGTTGGAGTCGTTCTCGCCTACCTCGGTCGCGCTGTCGGAGCCGGACCAGCGGCTGACAGATCTGACAGACGCGGCGGCACCCTTCTTGGATGTGCCCATCTTGGCAGTCTGGTAACGTTGGAACCATTCCTTTTCACTCTTCATGAGGAAGGACTCGATGGCCATTGATCCTTCCGAGTTGCTCGAGTCAACACCGTCAAGCATGTGGTCAAAGTTCCTGTAGTACAAGCCAGTTGGGTCGGTGAAGAATGGATCAACTCTTTGCAGGCTGTAGTCCTTGCGGTCGCCTTCAGGCTTGATGGCTTTGAGATCAAGCATGGACGTTTGACGGGAGACCCCTCCAGCAGGAGAGTAGATTGGCGAAGGTGCAACTAGCTGACCTGGGGTCAGGAAGTTGGTGGCACTGTTGGGTGTGTCTGGTGATCCTGGTGAAGCTGCGGCCCTGTTATTTGACTCTTCATCTTCGATGATGGTGCTGCCACGATTGTTGGCAAGAACGCCAGCGAACAGATGGCTGTTGCTTGCTGCACGTCGAGGAGTGACTGGGTTGCCCCCGTTGGGGAGGTAGTTGTGGCTGACAGATGAAGAACGTGTTGGACTGCCGGCGCGGCTGCCTGCGCGGCTGTTTGCACGGCTGTGATCACGGCTTGAGCTTCCACTGAAGTTGCGAGATTTCATTCCTCTCAACTTCTGCCTGATACGGTCAATAGAGTTGATCTCAACTGGTTCCTCGTCGACGTGACCAGGCCCGAATGTCGAGGGGATGATCGGTGGCGAGTTGTCGTCCCAAGGCAGTGCACCACGAGTCGGAGAGGATGGGCGGGTGTTGGCTCTGCTAGGTCCTCTGCTGTTGGCTTGCGATGCCCAGGCTGAGCCAGGTGCGGTGGGGAGCTGAGAGTGGAAGCCTGATGGTGTTGCCGTACCAGGAGTCTGAGAACCCAATAGCGGGCTGGAGTAGCCAGTCATCAGGAATGGTGTTGTCACGTTGGAGCTCTTTGCAGACTTCTTGTAAGCCTTGTTAGCTTCACGGTTGTGAATCTTGAGTGCAGTGGTTTGCAGCTTCTCCAAATCCTCAACCCATTGTGCAACAGGGAATCTCTGCACAGCCGAACGAGCACGCATCAGTGCGCGAGTTTCCGTATTGGAAGCGAGAGCACCGCGAATTGCCGCCTTGAACTGGTTGGTCATGTGCTTGGTGGTGGTGGACTCAACAGTAAACCACCAGCCAGGCATCTGACCAAGACCACCGACACGAGCACCAACACCAAGAGCACCCTTGCGACCAAACTCCACAGCAACGAGGCCAAAAGGTTCGTCACGGGATGGAATAAGAGCGAACTCGGCACCGGTAAAGATGAAAGGAGGAAGTGCCGTGAACTCAGGCTTGGAGTAGACACGACCAGGGTACTTCTCCATCATCTTGGCAAGCTTCAAGGCAGCGAACTTGCCATACAAGTCAATGACAGGCCCGACACAGAGAAGCTGAACCTTCGGGTTGGAATCGAGAACGGAGTAGAAACAATCAGCGATGAGGTCGACACCCTTCTGCATGGACCAACGACCGACAAAGACAAAAAGCTCAGCTTCAGGGTCGATGTTAAGCCCAGCCCATTCCTGACATTGTTTGCGGAACTCGCCGCGCTCAGCTTCCAGATCCTGTCGAATGACTACTTCATTGGGATTGACCAAGACCTTGTCCCAAACAGCGGTATCAGATGGGTCAGGGTTGGGCAATCCACCAATGTCAGACAGACCCCAGAAGATGGGATATCTTGCCCAAGCACGCTTGCCGTACTTGTTGGAGACACCTACTGCACCGTAACCCTTCTGGTGAATGCGGAGGTAGCTGGCTCCTGCGTGTAGTAGGTTGAAGACTTCACCGAATTGGACATACTTCTCAACGATGCGTGGTGGCAAATTGTACACACCGCAGATCTCAGCCCGCTCACCTGGAGTCTTAATGGGCCAGAGACCTTGGAATTCGGCATTGTGGAGAGAGAATGCGCAAGGAATTGTCCTTGGGAGAAGATAGAGTGGTGCGATTGTGCCATGGTAATCGTTGATGTGGTATAAGTCTGGGTTCCACCTGTCGACAGCATGAGCGATACACTGATTCCACGCTGAGTAGTAAACAGCAGAGTCCAAGTCGTCCATGCGGGCGGGGTACGGGTCCTTCTTCGTCTGAGCACGGAAAACAGGGGAGTCGAGTAGAACGTAAGTGATGTTGGCGACTTGGTGAGTTTGCACCTTGACCTCGTAGTCTGTGTTGAGGATGCGGACCCAGAATGAAGGAATTGGCTGGTCAATGGGGTAATCGATTCCACCGACACAAGGCACAACCCAGATGAGATCCTGGTGACCAAGGTTCTTTCCCATGAGACCTGCCATAACACCAAGACCACCAATCTTCACACCAATGTTCCAGTCGGTAATGTTGTACTCCATGGTAGCGATGAGAACCTTGCGTCTGTTTGGCGCACCGATGGCAGCCTCGACGGCGCTGGCGAGCTCGAGAGAAGAGCTGTCACCACGAAGAGTGGCATCATCATCGTCGTCATGATGGCGCTTGAATAATCCCATGACTGCCTCACGCAGCTCGAGTTGCTCCTTTGGCAAGTTGGCCTGAGTGGGAACTTTTTCGCCGTCCTTTGCGCGGGAGAACGGTAAAAAGCTGCGCTTGACGCTAGCTCCAGCTTGGTTGAATTTGACCTGGTAAAAGGCACGTGTATATGCCCATATACCAGCGATACCAGTGAGGATTGGGACAAAGGCCAGAACAAGGGCTAGTACGATCTGGGTCGCAGAACTACCTACACCGACAACAGTGTAGCCCCAGTTGCCGTCATTGACTTTGATTCTCCAGCCAAGGGAGCCACGAGGAGGAATCGTGACATTGACAATGTTCTTGGACAGGGTGTTGGGCGGAAGCAGATCTAGAACACCATCGTTGTCGATATCACCGAATGCCAGGGAGATATCTGGTCGGCCATCAGGGTTCATACCCCAAACATTGACCTCAAACTTGCTTGGCCATTCGTCGACAAGATCAAACGTCCAGAGATTGTCTGCGTCATCCATGGACATCTGAGAGGCAAGACCACCATCATAACCATACTGGTTGAATGGTCCTTGAACCCAGGCATGAGGCCAGTGGCGTGGAGTCTGTGGTTCGCCCATGAGATCAGCATGCTGGATGTGATCCGCGCTCGCAATCATACTACCCCAGAAGTTGAGCTCAACATGCGTACCCTCCCACTGCTGTTCCACTGTACCGTTCCATGGAAGGATAGTGATTGGTGTGTCTGCAGTTGTGTAGTTCATCCAAGGACTGTAGCTTGAACCCCAGTTTGTAGAATAACGGAATAGCTCGGCACCTGGCGCGCGCATGGTGAGGTATAGCTCGCCCGCAGCGTTCTTGTTCAAGATGTTACTGGTGTAATTTGCAGACCACGGGAAGACGACCGGGTTGTCAGCTTGACCAACTCTGAGCATGAAAGTGTCCTTGGCACCAGTAGAAGCTGTTCCATCTGCAGTAGTCGCATTGTTCACGGTGATGGTGTGGACACCATTCGATACACCGACGAGGCTGGCGCGGTATACCCAAGCATTTCCAACTGCTCCAGTGTATGGCACGGTACCATTGACAGCGGCACACGAAATGGTTGAATTGTCCAATTGAGCTGTAGTGCCGTCCTGGGTGGTCGAAGCCACTGTGATAACAGAGGCCATTCCGTTACAGTCCATCTCGTATGAGAAGTAGAGCTCAAAGTCGACAGTCTCCTGCTGACCGAGGGCAACAGTCGACAGTATACGCTGGTCGTGGCCAGGGTAGAATTGAGTGATCGACGGTGCAGGTGTCAACCAGGCATCTTTCGGCACGAAAGCTTTGAACTCGTACGGGGTTAGCTGAATCGCTTCAAAGCATCCATTAGGTTGAGTCGAGTTCTCGACGCTTTGAGTGATAGCAGAGGAACCAAGAGTGTATTCGTCGTACGGCCAGAAGAGGTTCTTGACTGTTGTACCTTGTTCGAATGGTGCGATGAAAGCCTCGGACGCGTTTAATGTGGTGCAGTCAAAAGTGTAGGTGATGACATCTGCACGGTTATGGTAGACGAACCAAACACCCTGGTTACCAGCACCAGTGCCGCTGAGATCCTGTGTATTCTCCTGGCGACCTCTGTATACACTCCAGATACCAAAAGTCGTGGCGATGTGGTCAGAAGTCGGCACAAAGGCACCAGCCAAGTAGACATCGAAGGTCTGCGAAGACAGGGTAGTAAGGTTGAATCCATCATTGAGCGTTGGGTATTGACGGCGCATCTCGAACATCCGCTTGAGAGCGTTACGCATGGGATGCGCAGGGTCGCGATGGTCAAGTGAGACACCCTGGTCGTGACAGCCGTATCTGGAGCTGTTTATGTTAACATTGACATATGGTGTGTCTGTAAGCTGGTAACAGCCGTGGAGTTGCCAGGCTCGAGCAGAGGCCATAGGCATACGACCATAGACATAGTTGTCGGCAGTGTTTTCCAGAATGTAGGAAGCTTGCTCGTCACCATACAGCAGCATGGGAATACCAGGCATTTGCAGCATAGTCACCATCAGACCAAGGAGCTGCCTTTCCGTACCGTTCACTAAGGCAGTGAAACGTAGGATATCCTGATTGGTGGTACCGAAGATTTGCCGAGGATCATATTCACCGGTAATATCGTTGTACATGTCGTTCGTCTTGGTCAGAAGGTGCCACCAGTTAGCCCAATCAACACCGCCAGCACCACCCCATGGTGAGTCCATGCCGATGAAACGAGCCAGAGAACCATAAATGGCATATTGGAACGCCGACCCGTCAAGAGCAGCCTGTCCTTGAGGTCTCACATAGGTAGAAGCGTTGGGAGGGTTCGTCAACACGTCAACCTCAGAGTCAAAGTACTGGTCAGGTTGTTGACCACGTCCGACGTAAATGGCAGCCAGCGTGTCGTCAGCGACCAACTCGCCAACAATGAGGAAGTTCTGCTTGCCGAAGCGCTTGGCACACTGGCGCTGATAGGTAGCGAAATCAGCGAGACCGTCGATATTGATCTGCACAGCTTTATCGAAACGGAACCCATCAATGTCAAGCATGGCGATCTGCATACAAGACATGATCTTGAGTTTGTCCATGACACTTGGCGACCATTCCCTGAGACGGTCTTGCACGGAATCGAACTTGGAGAGTTGCATCTGTTCCGTCGAAAAGGTACCGGTACCGGGAACATCACCGTATGAGTCGAAGTCGGAGTTACGACATCCAGCGACCTGTTCAGCCTGCAAAACACTTTGGTCCACGGGATATCCAGTTTGAGCCCACATGCGAGGATATACGCAGCTGTCATTCTGGTCGTTGCCAGGCTGGAAGTCCCAATAGCGTCTGCTGCTCTTCCAGTCATAATCATACTCGTTCCAATCGAAAGGCACAGATATCGTTGCGTTGTCCCAACCTTGCATACCGAGAAGGTCTCCCATGGTCGATACCGTGTTATCCAGGATTATGTACATTCCAAGTGAGTGTGCGTGGTCGATGAAGTCTTGCCATTGTGTGATTTCGCCGTGGTGATGATCGAGAAGGGTGAAGTCGAGAGGACCGTACCCATCACCGGCCCAAGGCTGGTTTATGAAAGGAGATCCGGTCATGTAGACTATGAAGGGAGATGTATTAGTGCGTGCCCTCAGCAGAAGCATGATCATTGCCGTTACGTACTTGCTCTTATGCCGAAACCATGTAAGTAATCCAGACTGTTCATGGCGCCAAGCACATCTCCTCCGAACCGAAACTGGTTGGACATCCAATTGTGCTCGAAGACGGTTCCGTTGGCTTCGTTGTTGGTTGGGTCGCCATCAGCGAATCTATCAGCTGTAAGGGCATAGAAGGGCATCCGCCAGTTCTTCGGCGAGGGGTTGTATGTGTGATTCGTCCGTTGTCCCCAGTATTCCAGCGGTGAGTTTGCGTTTTCATTCTGGTTGAGGTTCCATAAGACCTGGTCCGCAGTCCAGGGAAGGGCTACAACACTCGACAGTAAAGTGAGCGCTGCTGTGAGGAGTAATGTGGTGGGAGCCATGGTGAATGTGGGTTTGACACCGTGGTCCAGAAGCCCTGTGTAAGTTATATGTCGTGAACACTACTGCTGCATGGGAAGAGAGCGTGTAGAGAAGCAATAACGAAGGTAGTTGGTAGGAAGGACGCGTCGAGGCGGAGAGCGAGAGAAGGCGAGAGAATGAGGTGGAGGTGGAGGTGAAAGGAGAAGGCGTCGAAAGGGATCGGGTGAGGTAGTAATTGAGTAAAGTTGAAACAGGAAAGCAGAGTGGTTCTCATGAGGGTATTGTACAATACAAGCGGTTAGATTGAAGGGGCAAGAGGCGTGGAGAGCGGACCAGACAATGCTTGGCCAAACAGTGGTATTTCTCCATGCTTTGCGCGATCCTAGCTGAGCTCGGAGACTTCAACATGATGCGTGGGAAGAGGGGCGGTGGGCTTGCAGGTGGCTCGTGTGTCAAGTCTGTCTGAAAGTTTCAAAGCGAGCCGGCCGTCTCCAATTATTGGGACGAGATGACGATCCTGTCAGTTGGGCATGCTAGAGTGGATGGAGTCCACTCCCTCTCTCCTCCACCATTATCCACACCATGTTGTAATCTTCGGACTCGGGTCTGAGAACAGTGAGAAGTGGTGAGAGTTGAGTTGTGAAGATGACGGCGAGGCGGTGCAAGTGACAAGCATCAGTCTGCAGGTGGGCTCGACGTTGAGTAGTCGAGTTGAGTTGAATTTTTTGCATAATATCAAATCAGATCAGATCACGGAGACGGCGACGGAGACGTGGACGACGACGACTCGACGAGTAGTAGTGATGTGCAAAGAAGGCAGAGAGAGGCTAAGCAGGGATTCAACCGTCAGGTACAAGCGTTGAAAGTCGCATCATCGGCCTAATCGGTTTCGAAGTCTTCTGTCATCAGGGTCATGGCGCAAATTCGCGCGAAGAGGTCTCCACTATCGTTGATATCTTTGAAAGCTCTCAGACCTCAACCGAACAAGGGACAATTTTGCAGAGCAGACGGCAGACGGGCGTAGGGCTGGCCAGTCACCTCAGCTCATATCACACCGAGAATCAGCTCAAGCAAGCCGAGGAGAAATCCCTAATTTCTGTCCGATGCGTGCAGTATTGTCCAGACGGGAGATGGCGGCGGCTAGAGAGGAGAATTTCGGCGCGTCATCACAATAAAGCAGCAATCGGGTAGTGCTCCTCACTGTGAAGGAAGTCGGCCACCGGCCCTCTGACATGTCGGAACAGAGAAGACCAGATCAGAAGACGAATATGACCAATAAGCGTCTTACGTGTGGTCACCCAAAGTGGGATGAGAGATGATGCGGTTGAAAGTGACGTTTTTCAAACTCGATTTACACGAGTGAGGTGCAGAAATCTGATTTTCCGAAGGAACACAGACGGTTGGCTGCAACGGCTGTTCGATCAAGGCACCTGTTACTTGGGAGGTCGTGTGAAGCTTCTCTTTCGTCCCATCAGTCTTCTCACTCTCACCTCAGACCATCGTCTCATCTGACATCTCTACCTAGCTACCTGGCTTTCAAGCCATCCTCTGCCGTGAAGCCGTCCTTGTTCTCACAATTCTCTACTTTGCCACATCCGCGTCATCTCCTTACAAATCAATACAGTATCGGACAGGCATTTTACTGCACGCATGCCTGGCCTATCGTCACAACGCTTGCGTCACTTTTACATTATTGCGGCCGAGTCTAATTCGAACTGGGTCATCTGAAACGCATCTAGGCTGTACCGAGCATCAGCCAGGCTCCTTGCTTGTGGAATGATTATTGTTCTGTGACCAAAGCCAAAACAAGTGTGACACGCCAGACTTTACCGTGCGAATGCAAACATGCAATTGAACGACTTCCCGCCACTGCATGCTATTAAGCTTGGTTTCATGCAAACTCTCTCTACACGTGTGTGCCCTCGGTCTAACCATGCTAGGAAACGTGCCAATTCTAACCTCGCATCGATCACATACACCACTTCTGTTCCCAAAGGAGGCGTGAAACAAAGTACACGAACGAAACCTTTACTCGAAACGCAAGCCATAGCCGCAGCCTGGATGCACATCTCACGCCCCCTTTGAGCAATATCGATCATCCTCGGGGATTTGCCAATCATCATCTTGATTTCGATAGTGCAAAACTTAATCTGCAATATACCAGCTAGCTGCTCGCGCCTAAACGAGGCTTAATTCATGCCTCAACTTGTAGCTTACTGGTTGGGCATTCACTCCTCGCGATGCATTCGTACATCGAGGAGTAGTATCGACCATGAGACGACACTAATATTGGCAATGATGCCATGACATGTTGTCCTTTTATTGCCATCGTAAGTGGCGTTTCTCAACACTGTCGGTCTCCGAGAGTGTACTGTTTTTTGCCCTGTTCAACAATACTGCTGTCGTCGAGTGATACTTGACATCAACACAAGGTTCACCACAAAGGTCAGCTTGCGTATGGTGTGTACTATGATTGACCTGACAGCAGGGAAGGACCCCTGGAGAGAACACTCCGAGCCGCAACTGTTGGACGTTGCGTGTCTGCCCGCTGAACGTCCCGCCGTGCCATCGGTGAAACCATTCGACGTCCGCTTGAACATTTGCGCCACTGTTATTTTGTCCGAAGCACGACTAAATTGGCGTGTTTCATCAAAGGTATACTGGCGTCAAGCAAATGTGTTTGTTGCTAGAGGCACACTCGTTAGCCAAGTGTACAATGCTGTTTTTTGCCACACAATCCACCGAGGAGGGTATGATCCTTCGTCGTTGGACATGACTTCCCTGCAAGTCTCAAACCAGGTAAGAGAAGGCAACAGTGCCAGTGGCCCCTCGAGAACAGCAGCGATCAGTCTCAAAACGGTTGGGCCCGTGCATGGGATGTGCCGGATCATTGCCAAGCTTGTTTCAACGTGTCCCCCGATGTCGCCATCCCGCATGCAATACGCCACTTCACTCACTCTGGCATTACCCGTCATACCAAGTTTCACTCTCAGGACGATCACGATCACGAACATTAACGAACTATGCTACTCTTCCTTCATAGTTCAGACAAGCTTAGTCTATTCTACTTCGGAATTAGTTTGCGATTAAAGCTCTCATCCACCAACCACCATCATTACACTCGTATACTATGTTGAGGCGATTACTGAATCATAGAGACAGCAAGACCGTGCACGGTATGAGCTTTCCGTAACTATCCGACCTCTATCAAGCATGAGCATGAGCACAGTGTTGAGCATACGAGACACTGCACATCTCCGTACCAGTACCTTGTACCTGCATCTTTGTGCTGCAAGCATGCACGATTCCTCGAGTTTATCGCGTTCAAAATGTTCCTGCGCTTACTCATTCATCGTACTCACTAAGAATCCTTTGCTCCACCTGATAGGCAACCACCTGCGGAAAACTTGACGCTTTTGGAAGCCTTCGAGTGGTATAGTCCTGAGGATGGAGGACAGCACTGGCGCAGACTGAAACATTCCCTGCCTGGGTTGAAGTCGATTGGCATAGATTCTCTTTGGATTCCTCCTGCCTGTAAAGCTGGCTCGTCGGCGTCGACTGGTTATGATGTTTATGACTTGTATGTCCTGCTTAGCATGTAGGGTAGTGTTGACTCGGTAAGCTAAAGCGTATCAACAGATATGATCTTGGGGAGTTTGAGCAGAAAGGGTCTCGTCGAACAAGATGGGGGACAAAGGAAGAGCTTGTCGACATGATCAGAACTGCCAATGGCCTTGACCTCGGTATACTGTGGGATGCCATCCTAAATCACAAAGCATGGGCAGATCGTGCTGAAGAAGTTGCGGCTGTCAAGTGTGACCCTCTCGATCGACTGACTGATCTGACAAAACCTGCTATCATCAAAGGTATGTCATGGTGTTCTCGTCACTGTATACATATTCACTGCTGACCACTCAAACCAGCCTGGCTATGTTGGGACTTTCCCGGCCGTGGCGATACCCACAGCAGTATGAAATACACCTCCGCCCACTTCAGCGGCTGCGACTACAACGACTACAACAAGGAGGTTGCAGTTTTCAAGTTAGTCGGACCAGGACACAAAGGCTGGGCAAAGGATGTCGATCATGAGAATGGCAACGCTGATTATCGTAAGCATTATAGAACTACTAAATCATCCCCAGTGGTGTACGTACACGTCCAGCTGACCAATTCCAGTCCTATGTGCGAATCACGATTTGTCCCACTCCGCCGTCCGTGCCGACCTCCTCAACTGGGGTGTCTGGCTCAGCCAACAAGCTCCCCTCGCCGGCATGCGCATCGACGCCGTAAAGCACTTCTCCGCCTCCTTCGCCCACACCTTCATCCAACACATGGACGCCCACGCCACCTCAGCCGGCGGCAAACCCTTCTTCTTCGTCGGCGAATACTGCAAAGACGACCTCTCCGTCCTCACAGCCTACATCGAACGCATGTCCTATCGGATGTCCCTCTTCGACTTCTCGCTGCACGGCGCACTCGTCGCGCTTTCTTGGTCGCCAACCCCCGACCTCCGCGGAGTGTTTAAGAATACGCTCACAGAGGCGCTGCCCGCAAATTCAGTCACGTTTGTCACGAATCACGACACGCAGGAGCGGGCTGAGCGCGTGCAGGACTGGGAGACGCGTGTTGCGCCGTGGTTTCATGCGCACGCTTATGCTTTGATACTGTTGAGAGATTCGCCGGCGAAGCCGTGCGTCTTCTTTGGGGATTTGTACGGCACGCGGTGTCCGGGCGCTGCGTTACCGCCGTCGTGTGGAGGCCGGTTGCCGGTGCTGGTGGCGGCGAGGAAGTTGTACGCGTA
>Ga0268250_10000998_pt1 | contig 12677 bp, 8 predicted proteins | sample AgamicAsSfe_FD_200448 | JGI IMG/M metagenome (GOLD analysis project Ga0268250, IMG submission 200448) | Agave microbial communities from Guanajuato, Mexico - As.Sf.e (v2) (version 2) | ecosystem: Host-associated > Plants > Phyllosphere > Phylloplane/Leaf | place: Guanajuato, Mexico | collected... | reverse complement strand
GGTAAGCTGCGATCGCTCAGCCATGTTCAGCTGTTCAGGTCGTAAGTGTCTAGTCCAAACATGTATAGAAGCTGCTCTGCTTGTCAACTTTCGATAGACAGTAGTTTTTACCGCGAACGTGACTGTAGAAACAGCAGAGACGGAAATCCGAGAAAAGGTCTGTCGGTGTATTAGAACGTTCTAGTAATAAGTGTCGAAATCGTGGTCGTGCTCCGCTTGCTCCGATCGGTAAGAAGCTTAGGGGAAATAAGCTTCCGCCGGGTTCTACAAACAGGGGAGAAATGTCGAGGTACAGGCACAACCTGCACTAGCGCCATGTCTGATGTATGTGGCTGAGATGACATCTGGCTCAGGCTTGGTAATAGTCTGGTGTATTTTTGAGAAAGGGAATTCTACTGGCTGACTGTCGAAAAATACGAGGAGCACAGTGGAGAGAGGGCACTTGCCCAACCCAACGCTTGCACTTCGTATTAGCGTGCACGGCTTTGATCGCGCAGACCACTGCAGGTCCAGCCACACTGTTTCCATAGTATACAGTCTTGGGTAAGTTTGCCACATTTGTTTGTAAGAGCGACGTACGATGCTAAGACTCATGGCCGCTTGGTAGCAGCGGTGCAACGTTCATGTCAGGTCGGAGAGAGACGAACGCCACGGACCATCAGCGCATTGCTTGTTTCCCGCGTACAGTACCTGAAAGAGTAAGACCGGGATCTCGTAACTGCAAGTCAGCATATGTGGCGTTGCTAGCGAAGGAGTGAAGGAGTATTGACTAGACAATGAGGGAAGGCGACAGTACAGAGCTCGTCGGCTCATTGAAGGTCTGTTATCATAGACCCGATCGAGTATAGCTTCCATAATGCGCGCAGGTGGAACTCGGAGGAAGCAAGGCTCGGACTGGTGGGGCGCCCGAGGCTACGGCCCTGGTGGATCTTCAGGAACGTGGCCGGCTATCTTTGGGAGCGGTACTTGGGTAGCATAGCAACAACGGAAGTGTCGCCGAATGCGCGATCTCGCGAACATGAGTTGTTGAGGCCTGGCGGACGATGAGCTGGGCGGAGATGACGGTGGTGTGGTGAAGGCTGAGTTCCGAGCGCTCCGGCTTTCGTGACTGGTAGCTGGTAATATGCTAATCCCATTATGGTTAAAGCGTGATGCAAATATAGTCCACAACGGTCGCTCATCCCGGCAACGCTGGCATTAACGTGCGGTAGGGCTGTGCCGTTACTCGCTCAACCCCTGCGAATTTTTCGCTGATGTTACTTTTCGGGATGTTCACGCTATCGACAGCTCGTACGTAGAGCGGAGCTCTTCACATGGCGAGATGTTACTTCGTGTTGACAAAGTGGGGACGGCATCGACGTCAGCCATCATGGAAGCATACGGACAAGTCTGGAGACTATGGTATATAACTTTCATTCCATCTCATCTATCATGTCTATCTTCATCCAACCATTCACCTTCGCTTTCCAACCAACACTCGCTACAGTGCAATCACAAAAGCCTCATAATAATTAATCCCAACTCAACAACCTTCGGAACTATCGTAAAAAGATCGAATCAAGAACACTATCAAGATGCGTTACTCTTACGTTGCTGCTACTCTCGTCGGCTCGGCCCTGGCCATGCCTCAATACGGCTACTCAGCTGTTGTTCCTACTGGATACCAGCCTGCCCCAACTTCATCAAAGCCATACGAAGCATCAACTCCCAGTGCCTACCACGCCTCGACTCCGGCCTCCTCCAAGGTGTACGAAGCATCCACCCCCAGCTCTCAGGTCCACTACCCAGCTAGCACGCCAGTCTACGAGGCGTCGACCCCTCCTGCCTACAGCGCATCCACTCCCGCAGCAAGCTCTTCCGTCTACCATGCGTCTACCCCTGCAGCGAGCTCATCCGCTTACCACGCTTCCACTCCTGTCTACAGCGCGTCCACTCCTATCTACAGTGCTTCCAAGCCTGCTGAGAGCTCCTCAGCTTACCATGCCTCGACTCCTGTCTACAGCGCATCTACTCCTGCAGTGAGCTCATCGGCATACCACGCCTCGACTCCCGTCTACAGCGCGTCTACCCCCATCTACAGTGCTTCCAAGCCCCCCGAGAGCTCCTCGGTTTACCACGCTTCAACCCCAGCCTACAGTGCTTCCACTCCCGTCTACCACGTCTCTTCTTACGGAACTGGTTACGTCAAGCCTACCCCCTCTTCTTACGGAACTGGCTATGTCAAGCCTACCCCCAAGCCTTCATCGGCTTCCGAGTACCCCCACTCCGACTACACCACTACGCTTACATCCACCCACACATCTTGGGTGCCATGCAGCACTTCAGTTGGTCAGGGAGAGCACTCCAGTGTCATCTACTCAACATACTTGACCCCAACCTACTCCACTGTCACCGTGACCTCGACTGTTCACGGCTCGAAGCCTACATCTGACGTGCCCGTCTACCCAGCGGAGACTCCTGAGGGACACAAGCCAACCTACCCTGCCGGTACTCCTGAGGCTCCTAAGCCGACTTACTCCGCTGGCACTCCTGAGGCCCCTGCACCAACATACCCCGCTGGTACTCCTGGCGGTCCTCAGTGCCCTGCCCCAGTGACTGTTACCAAGACTGTACATGAGGTTGAGACCAAGACCGTCACCGTTGGTGCTGGTGGTGCTTACACTCCTGGCCCAGCCCCCTCTGTTGTCTACCCCGAGGGTACTAAGCCATCCTCCTCCGTGGAGCACTACTCGGAGGGCCCCAAGCCATCCTCCGTCAAGCCCTACCCTGTTGGTCCCAAGCCTTCTTCCGAGGTCAAGCCCCCTTACCCATCCTCCGGTAGCTCGATCCACTACACTGCTTCGTCGGCGCCCTACCCGATTCACACCCCTTCCTCATCTAAGGCCTACCCCACTGAGTACCCTACCCCTTCGTCTTCCACCAAGGAATACCCAGCATCCACACCTTCTTCCTCTACTAAGGGATACCCGGCCTCTACCCCTTCTTCCTCTACTAAGGGATACCCCGCCGCCACTCCCTCTTCTTCGACTAAGGAGTACCCTGCTGCCACCCCTTCTAGCTCCGCTGTACCCTACCCGGTGAACACTCCTTCATCCTCGAAGGTTGCCCCTCAACCCACTGGCTACGTCGCCTACCCCCACTACTAAGCTACTCAGGTAGCTTGAGCACTTTCACTTCTTATCTCAAGCAACAATTACGAGCGGCAGAGGTGTCGAAACAGTAACGTAGGAACTGTGGCCTTGCTTTCCTCACCTTGCATTGCTCAAGCGTTTCTGTCCAAATTTGGTTGTTTTCATGCGTTTGGAATTTCTTCTCATACTTCAACTGTTTATATTCAACGAACAACTGGTATAGAATGGTTACGATAGGTACGAGTTTAGTAGTAGACACATCTTATGACCCAACTTTTTGTCACTCCTTCAAAAGTACTTGCTTATCTTTCGTCGTGATGTGGTGGCTTTGAAGCACTTTACCAATTGCAGCTCATTTCACTCAAGTCCAAACATACACTCACACTAAGACACTTGATCAATATTATTCTGTACACACACTTGTGCGAAAGCGCTGAAAAACACGAGCTCACGCCGCGCTTATGCATGCATGCATGCATAACCAATATACACATACAACCCGTAATCGTGTAGTTAGCGACGTTCCCGAATCCGGCAGTCTTCCCGCGCAATCGATAGTCTGGTTCGTATCAGTGCGCGTGCGCTTTTCATTCACATCATCACATCATGAATGTGTATCACGAAACGTGCGTGCATTGTGGCTTCCTTTAGCTTCCGCAACGCGAAGTTGCGTTGATTTGACTCAAGCGACACATCATGGGATCTCAATACCGTAGTTGTAAACGCGCAGGGTCAAGAATCATGCCTGGGCATATTGGAGGATCATACAAACTTTTCTTCCACAAAGAGGGCTCAGCTACAAGTCATGCGTCGATTAAAAAACTTGTCTACTGGAACCAGCTGAGTTGTTCTTACACAAAAGCGGACTGAGGTGTGCGTGAAGCCATTCACTAATCAGTGAGGAACAACTTGTAGAGAAACTAAGACGAGTCATTCGATAAGTCGATTAGCGTCAGAAATTCAGCTGCAGATTACGCGCTCCTTACCGAGGCAAGCACTCTTTGGACTGATAGCTAGGCCAGTTAGATGGTATCCAAGAAGGTGTGTGATCTCAAGTGAATGGACAAGCAAAAGAAGAGAGAAAATACCGCAGATGAATCAGTTCAAAACAGCCTTGGCCGAGGACACTCTGGCAGTGGTTTGAGCAAGAAATAACCAGACATCTCCTCCGTTCCTCTACCGTCTCTTTTCTAAGGCGTGACCATAATCCTAACCTATACAACATGGTGGTGTCAACCCGCAGGAAGTTCTATATTTTCCTGACATGGGCTACCGATTGCACGACCGCTCATTCACACACCTAATGTGGTTAATGTCATGCACTTTACTATATGATACGGAAATAGCTGGAAAGGCTCTGTGATGACGTCTCGCGTGGTATTAAGTTTATAGAGCACTCTGTCCCATTCTAACATATAGGTTCTCCTTTTGTCGATGTGGAGGGCACCGAGAACTTCTGCGAGAGGCTTAAAAAGTATTCCAGGGGTTGTAAATAGATTGAAAGTGATGAGTAAGGACTCGGAGTGTTTTTTTATAGTCGCTGTTTCTGAACGAATGATATTGGTGCAGATGATTGTTGAGAGCTTCTTTGCGGAAGAGGAAGAATGCAAAGCAACGCCGGATGACTGAGTGGGTAATCACATGGCGCTGTATCACCTTGAGTGTGTTTGATATGACATATCTTTAGACAAAGTAGGAAGACCTCAGTACATTTGAAGCATCGACATATGGCAGAGGGCAATCCATACACAAGCCTGTGTACGTCATACGCCGCCGCACGCAATGTAAACCTACAACATCTCCATCTCGTCTCGATGTCTGTATCGCAACATCTTTTGACCTCTGGACATCGCTCGGCAACCTGTGTAGTTTACTAAGGCGCCGTCTTTTAGGTTATCGCAGCACAAATGATCACCAAGACAGTTCTTCGCGAAGATGAAGCGTCCAGGAGATCGCAAATGCCGGCATGCAGTAGACCGTGACGATATCTGCAGGATCATGTGTTGGCTGCCAGCTCTCCAAACGAATCGACGGGCAAAGATATATACGATACACAACCTATGTTACTCGAAGTGCGGACAGAGTATCTCAACCAGCACACGGAGTTGGGCCAAGAGACTGAAGATCTTCGACACAGTGTTGATGGTAGGTATACGTTGAAGGAGTAAGTACACTGGAGATATTCTCGTCACCCCTGTCGTTGTCTAACACTGCTAAAGGCAATAGTTCAACCCACCTCCTGTTACCTTGCCTCCTCCAAATATCCAGAATGAGTGGACAGCAGAAAAGAAAAGATCCAAAGAAGAACAAAGAATTCTGCAAGAAAAGATGGAACTAGGAGAGCTGGAGGAGCTGTAGTGCTCATGTTTGTTTTGTGACATTGTGTGAAGTAAATATGATTTGTGCCTATGACAGTATTTCCCCGATCGGTTGTAGGACATTGTACTGGCAGTTCGTCTTGCAACGTCGATGATGGGAGAAATGTTTTAGATTGCTGTCCTTTCAGGCCCAGCTTCGCGAATTGGGTATATACTCAGGACTAAGATCACAAATTACTTACAATTATATCCCTCGTGTCCATCCTCAAAATATTCACATTCATTCCAGGACTCTACTCTCTCCGTTCCTCATGTCCTGGAACCTCACATCCGTAAACTCGCCCTCATCATCTGCCCTTGCTTCCTTCAACGCGTCTTCTACTGTCCAGACCTTTCTACGTAGGAACCAGCTTATGAAACCTCCGCCCTTCTTGACTTCATCGTGTGTTGCGACCCAGTATTTCGCTCGTAATATGCGCTGTGCAAGAACACCGTTCTTGGCACCGAGATTGAGTTGCTGAGCGGAAGATATGGATACGTCGTGGAGTCCATGGAGGAAAGCGAGTGTATGTAGCGGTGGATCGGCTTTGGCGATTGGGCTGAGGGCCTCGTGGGGGATGCCGTGTGGCGTGTAGATTACACACTCCGCTTCCTCGCCATTGATGTTGGATGAGAAGTCCTCTGCTCCATCACCGTTTATACTGAGACTTGAGAGACGTTTCTTAGGCGTGGCTGTCGATAAGAAGGGATGTGTAGCGAAGGTAATGAGGAGCGCAGAGTGGTAGTAGAGAGAATCTCCAGACGCCGTAAGACGCGATATGCTGAGCCACGAAGGGAGAGGGGAGAGGCTGTAGTCGTGCCAGTCGGCGTTGTCGGTGAAGGTGGGTGTTGTTATCACTGTACGGAAGTGGTTCCAGGAGGATATTAGGTTGGCTGCTTGCTGTGGGGCTTATCAGCACAGCATCTCTCGAACGTTATAGCGGGAGATACATACCTCTGTCGCGAGAACAGGTACATCACGATGTACCTCTAGAAGTGTCTCTTTATGACAATGGTCTGTGAACTCATGGCTAACAGCCACACAATCCACATAGCTTTCCTCCTCTACCTCCTCTATGTTTCTCTTCCTTCCTTTCCTACCCATTCGTAGGCCTCCAGCTAATATCTCCACCTGTCGCGCCAGCTCCTCCACTTCGGCAACACTCTTAACAGCGCTCTCCGTCGCGTGGAATTGTTGGCTAAACCATTTCGCGACATCGCTTTGCCCGCCAACGAACCACGGGTCAATCAGAACATTGTAGTATATGCGACTTCCATGTTTGACGGCGTTCGCTGGGCGTGGTATTTGGAGTAGCCAGGATGTATCGGCATTTAGATGGTGGAGGATAGGCCTGCGCGTTGCAAGAGCGCGAACGACCGAGTCGCGAACTTCGAGATGGAGTTGTGAAGATGGCGCGTCCATGTTGAAACGAGTCTGGTGGTTCCCGCGCTGACTTTGGCTGCGCTGTATACTTGCGCCAGGTATGCGCACTTCAGGGCGACATTTGGCGCGTCGAGGGCGAATATCGATGACAGATGCGACCAGAGCACGCTAGTGGAGGCTGGGGGAATGCGTCCACGACGCACGGACAGCAAGACCAGACCCACTGCTGGATAGATGCATCATCGTGACTTTCAGCCTTGCCACGCCAGAACCAACTGCGATGGTAGTACAAATCCATCCATAATGCAACCTCTCTATAGAATAGTAAACATTGTACGTTACTGCAATACTACAGAGCGATTGCCTAATCAAATAAACTGAGTCGCGGCGAAGAATTGCCTGTAAGCCAAGTACTCGTCAGCTTGGTTAACTTCGCCACAAGCTTCGCAGCATCCTACAGGATATGTCAAGTCATATTGTCGGGTCTGTGACGGTTCTAGCTGTACGAGCTGACTATTGACCGGTTCGCCTGACGTAGCATCTGACACCCGACGTAACAACTGCAATTGGTCGCTACCACGCAACGCTCAACAACCAATGTTACACTTTACATGCATCATCGTTGCAATGACTACTATTGATGTAGCCCAATATTGGACGCCTTTTATACGGGAAACAGGATAAGAACTAGACAAGGGAAGAAAGTTGGTCAGAGCTAGATTGCTTTATCCGGTACATATTGCCTGCGAAAAGGGTATCCTAGGAGCGTCCCACTATACTCTGTAGACATTCTTCTTCAACATCACTACGCCATTGAGTTTGTTCTGGTTTCTAAAATCCTCCTATAGCCTCTAGACTGCCCGATTATTACCCCTATCTATCATGAAGACTATCATCGCAGCTACACTGCTGTTCCACATTACGCCCGCCCTGTCTTCCGTCGTCTTTCTCCTCTCCAGCGAGACAAATGGTCAAGGCCTATCCAAATCTTGGGTCGTAGATCGCTGGAAGTGCCAGAACCTTGGCGCTGACATTGACAAGCAAGCAAGCTGGGCTTTTGTCGCTTCTGGTCTTGCAAATGGTTGTTTCTTATACGAGTAAGTAGAACGTCTTCATCAATGCACTTTCTAGGAGCTAGATCGGCGTTCCATTGACGGTGATGTAGGGATGTGAATTGTATCGGACGAAATCTGTACGTCGAGAAGAATAATTCGAACATTCTCGGTCCAGGACCTGTAAATCTCACGGATTACGACTTTGATGATGTGGCGAGCTCCTTTTCATGCGTTTAAGGATAGAAGTAAGGCGTCAATTTTATGAATTCAGAGTGTAGGAAGGAGAGAATACATGGCAAATCGCACACACTCATCATGGGCATAGTTGGACGTTGAAATGTTGTGAAGATAGCGCGACTAATGCGCTCAATGCATATTAAAGAAACAAAGCTCATAGTATACTACATGAAGGTTCAAGATCCCATTTTCCATCCGTCGTCGCTTTGCAAGAAACAAATCAATATGGGGTCCATGCCACCAACGCCGTTGTTATGCAGTGCTCATCTATCTGGATGATGTTCCAACATCCCCAAGAAAAGGGCGAAGAAGAAAGTAGTCGCTGGGGAAAGATACAAAAAACATTTTCGCCAATCTTGGTTGAAAAACATACACATGTGTGTTTGGAGGTAAAAACAGGGGCAGGGTAGGCAAACAAACTAATGCAAGGAGGTGAGGAAACCGGTGAGTGAAAACGAATAAATACACACTCAACCCGCGATCCATACAGTGTGTATAGAGGTCAAAGTAGAAAATGTCGTCTACTGTGATTTAGGAACCGACTCCGTGTACTTCGCTGCCAATTCTTGTGCAATTTCAGGCGTCTTGACAGCATAAAGAACGGACTGCAAGCCGCCTTCCTTGGCGGGCTTGGTCGCCATGACCATCTTCTTGCTACCACCGGTGACAGTGGCGGGCAGCGCGGGTAGAATCTGGTAATTGAGCGGTGTGGCGCCGCTCGGGATACGGACTCGAACAGAGCACTTGCCCGTTTGCTTGTCCTTGAGAATCCAAAAAGGGCCCTTGGCAATGTTCGTCCAACCCTTCTCTCCCTCTTGGTGCTTGGCGAGTACGACTTCGGTATGGAAGATAATGTCGTAAGTTTCAAGCTCGTCTTCAGTCAACTTGGTCAAGTCAATCTGTTCTTGCTTGCCACCTTCTTCGTCGTCCTCTGCTGCAGATGCTGCAGTAGTCTCACCAGCGTCAGATAGAGGCGTGACAGCGCGCGAAGAAAACACAGACGAGGTCACAGAGTTGCCACCTGACGGTGCAAAAAGGGACGATCCACCTGTTGACGGAGCGAAGTTGAAAATCGAGGCAGGTGGTGGCTTCGCTGGCGTGGTTGAGAACTCGCCCGCTGCAGGTGTAGCAGGCTGGAAGTTGAATTTTGGACCGTCCTTCTTCTCAGTAGCGGGAGCTCCGCCAAACTTGATCGGAGTACCGACCTTGAAGGTCTGATCGCCAGCAAACGTATCGGACTTTGGTGGCGCTGTCTTGGATGCAGCACCAAAGTCAAAGAACTGGAAGGGCTTGTTGGCCGGAGTGGTAGTACCGTTGGTTTGGCCGAACATGGAAGAGGCGCCACTATTCTCCTTCTCTGATTCGGAGTCATTATCTCTGGTTATCCTTGAGAGTAAACTGCCCTTGGGAGCTGTATCCTGCTTCTGGGTGTCTTCAGACTCTGTCTCCGACTCGCCAAATGCGCGTTGTGTAGGCGTAGCTGGATCTGCTGAGCCAACAGTGTCTTGCTGTTCGGCATCATCTTCGTCAGACTCTTCTTGGTTGTTGGATGATGCTCCTGACAGATGGCCGAAAATGTTAGGCGATGACGTTTGCGAGGCGGAAGCATCGAAAACTGATTGACTACCTGTAGATGGCGCGGGACTGGCAGCTTTTGGAGCAGGTGCATCGCTCTTAGGCTTCAAAAGACCAGAAAACGGATTGTCTTTCGGCGACGTGCTACCAGCTGGTTCAGAACCAGGCAGGACAAATTTAGTTGAGGCGGCAATCTCCTTCTCCTTAGCGAGGCGCTCAGCCTCAGCCTTGTCGTACCTAGCAGACCATTCCTCCTTGGTTTCATCATCGGAATCGTAGTCCTCATCCATAGCCTTCTTCTTGCGTTCTGCGGCCAGCTCCTCGTAAGTCTTTGCGGTCTTGGTGAACTGGGCCATGAAGCCACCCGTTGGAGCACTACCAAAGTTTGGCTTGAACCCAGCAGAAGCCGATGTACTGGTCGAACTACCACCGAAGTTTGGCTTGAATCCAGTAGAGGCTGAGGTACCTGTGGAGCTGCCACCAAAGCTTGGCTTGAAGCCGGAGGTCTCTGCACCGTTAGCAGTCGGCGCTGACGGTGTGAAGACGAATCCTGTAGTTGGTGCAGCTGGTTTTGAGGGTTCCGTAGCGGGCTTCTCGGCCGTCTTTGGCGCAAAGAGACTTGTCGATGATGTTGCCGCAGGTGTAGAAGGCTTGTTACCGATTGCCTTGGCAAACATGTTCGATGTTGCTGTTGCTGGCGCACTGAGCTTTGGCGTAGAACCCGACAACTGAGGAGTTGGACTGGAAGGCGCTTCGGTTGCGCGAGCTCGCTTGGAGGGAGATGGGTCACGACGGACTTCGGGGCTCTCATCGCTGACCTTGCGCTTCGTAGACAGGCTTGATTCGTTGCCAGTGATGCCTCGTGCAGCTGCGCGTTGCTTCTTCGCGTTATCAATCTTCTTCTTTATATCCGCGGCATGTTGGTAGTGCCAGAGAGACACACTCGACCAATCCGCTGTGAGGGGAAGGCTGCTTAGCTGCTGTCGGTACTTGTCGTTCAACACCTGAAGTTGGGCGGTCAAATCAGATATTTGCTTCAGTAGGCCATCGCTGCTTTGCGCACGAATGGCACCTGGAACAGCCCACTCCTTCGGAACGTGCACCTTGGGGACCTTGGGCATCTCGAGTGCTTGTGAATCTCCGTTGAGATTTGACAGGGCGGGCGCGGGAGAGGGTTGCGGAAGTTCCTTTGAAGCGCTGAACAAGTTGGGGCGATCGGTGGAAGGCTTGGACAAAGAGGCGAAAGGGTTGGAAGCCTCGGTGGATTGGGTGGGCGTGGCCTTGGGCGCTTCTGAAGTTGGTTGTGGCTTCTTGAACAAGTTGCTCGAGTTGTTGTTCTCGGGTTGAAATGTCTGAGAGAAGAGACCAGAGCTAGTCTTGGGTTGAGCTGCAGTGAACATTCCGCCCTGTGATTTCTCCACGTCGGTCGTCTTTGCCGGCTGCGGTGTGCTGAATGGCTGGAACAAGCTGGACTTTGGTGCTTCGGGAGCTTTCACTGTTGCTGCACCACTATCCTTGTTCGCACCAAATAGGCTAAATCCGGAATTGCTACCTGTTGCAGCAGGCGTGTCGTCCGGCTTTGGAAGTGCAGCGAATGGGTTTGGTTTGGGCGCATCCGTCGATGCTGTACTGCGAGACTCCTCAGGTTTCTTAAGGCTTCCGAACAAGTTCGATGGTGTACCTGCTGTTTCAGCGGAGGATTTGTTTTCTGTTGTTGGGAGATTCGCAAACGGATTGCTAGGGGCAGAGCTTGTGGTTCCGAAAAGGTTGGTCGAGGGTGCAGTCGATGTTGCGCTGTCAGACTTCTGTGCAGTTGCGCTGAAGTTGAACAGATTCGATGCCGGAGCGGTCGCGGTAGCATTTGGCGTGCCTTGCGCGCTTGTACCCAGACCCCCGAAAGGATTGCTTTGCTTCGGAGTCTCTGAGTTGCTCTCGCTCTTCTGTGCGTTGGAACCGAAGCCACCAAAGATGTTGTTTGCGGGCGCAGGCGACTGTTTGGGCGCCTCTTCCTTCTGCGCATTAGCACCGAACGTGAACGTGCTTGTTTGTGACGCCGCTGGTTGTGCTGAGTTGCCAAACCCGCTGAACAGGCCGCTCGTGGCTGGCGTGCTTGCCGTGTTCGAGGCTGACGTAGTGGAGGCGCCAAATGTGAAGGGCGTAGATGCAGGAGCGGGAGTGCTCGTAGCGTTCGGGGCGCCGCTCGTAGTGCCAAACATGCCACTGGGGGCAGCACTCGAGGTTCCAAACATACCACCAGAGGGCGCAGCACTTGACGTCCCAAACATACCGCCTGAAGGTGCGGCGCTTGATGCCCCGAACATGCCTCCTGTTGGTGCAGCACTCGATGTACCGAACATACTTCCTGACGGCGCAGCGCTGGATGTTCCAAACATTCCTCCGGAGGGAGTTGAGCTGGTAGTACCGAACATGCCGCCCGAGGGCGCCGAGCTCGTGGTGCTGTTCTGGCCTAGGCCACCAAAGGGATTCCCCTGTGTTGAAGCATCGTTACCAAATATAGACGATCCTCCGAAGGCTGGCGCAGGCGTGTTTCCGTTGGTCGCAGGTGCCGAGTTTGCGTTCGCAAACGGGTTTGCACCTCCAGCTGTGAAGTTGAAGCCCGCAGACGATGGTGGTGTGGGATTGAAGCCTGTGCCCTGGTTGCTACCTCCAAAAGCCGGGAAGGATGAGCTTGAAAAAGTGTTGCTAGGGGCAGCGGGCTGCGCGGGTGGGAAGCTATTAGTCGCGCCGCCGCCGAAAGCATTGTTGCTGCCGAAGCCGTTCGCGCCGTTGTTCGCGGGGGCGGGCGCGGAGGCACCGAAGCTGAAGGCGTTCTGTTGTGGTGCGCCAAAGTTTGCGCTCTGTGAGAGACCCTGAGCGCGTACGTTAGCCAAAGCCTCCTCCTTACGACGCATCTCGTATCGCCCTTTGCGGGTGCTGT
>Ga0268250_10000997_pt1 | contig 12681 bp, 10 predicted proteins | sample AgamicAsSfe_FD_200448 | JGI IMG/M metagenome (GOLD analysis project Ga0268250, IMG submission 200448) | Agave microbial communities from Guanajuato, Mexico - As.Sf.e (v2) (version 2) | ecosystem: Host-associated > Plants > Phyllosphere > Phylloplane/Leaf | place: Guanajuato, Mexico | collected... | reverse complement strand
CAGAGTATGCCATATCGGCGATTTCTTACTGATAAGTCCAACGCGGAGAGGACCTGCCCAATCAGCGATCATCATATGTCAAACGATCCGTGATTATTGCGGTGAATTCCGATCAGGCAAGCTCCACTCTGGTGAGTGTGAAACATTTCTTCCATCACGCTGCCAACCATGAGCAGGCCACGGCTGGACCCGTTGCAATGAGTTAATTGCCGGACCTGACACGAGCATCAGGCATGGCTTGCAAGTCACTATTTCACTCCGATATGATACACCTTGAACGAACTAGTGAAGGTACCCAGCAAGAGCTGTAGCTGGACAGAGCCAACGAATGGTATGAGATCAGGAGTGGGGCAGGGCAGAGCTTGGAGGCTGTAGTGAGGACTTCGTTCCGTGAGCCTTCGTGTCAGCACTGTCAGGAATATCTGATCGGATGACGCCGTCTAGCCAGGTATCCCCGTTTCGCGATCTGTACGTGTCAATTGCATGGTTTCTGCGGCGGTTGTGTAAAGTCAAGACTTGAGATTTGTCGGAGTCTGAGCTGTCGTCAAAGCGCGCAATTAACTTTGTCTTCAATCCACGTGTCTGCCATGCGGCTCTGAATCAACGTTTCAGCCGCATCCTTTGCGTTTTCCTCTTAAGTCAATCAACGATAACAGAAAACATATTCAGATGAGCATGACAGGATGATTAGCCATCTGGCCGTGCCCGTCTCGAGTATAAAATAGAGGCAGCAAAATGGTATAGCCCCATGGCAAAGGATAAAGACAGCTAAGGGGAGGGACAAGAAGGCAAGTGAAGTCCAAATCACGGCCATGTCGCCCAGTACACCCAATGCTATGTTTTCTGTCGCGCACAATACGTACTAGAGCATAGTAGAGCCGAATACCGGTCTGATCAACATTCATCATTGCCTCGTAGAAAACTTCCTGCTGAGGAGCCTCATCCACTGAGAAGTCTCTTGCCCTGAGTGACTAGGCTAGCCGCTTTGGGCTAAGATTGGACGGCGAACGAGAAGACACATAGCTGTGAAGATGAGAACCTACGAGAGATCATGATCAAGGTACACAACGTGATTCAAAAGTTAGCCTTCTTGATGAATATACTCAACAGTCTTGTCTTTGCTCGCCACGGCCAGAGGGCTCTTGGAAGTATAGTGAGTCATCAGACTGAGCCCGGAAGGTATAATTACCTCGGACCAAAGTTTTGATTGATTATATGCGTTGACTGGATGTTGGGTTTACAATAAGAAAGAATCTTCGTGATGATACATGGGATGGCGAGGATGATATTCTGGTACAAACATGGTGTATCCCAATACGAGCTTCTAATATTTGTCTTTAATATACCTTCGTCAACCCCCATCCTTGCTTCATTACTCTGACCCAGGAGAATGCAACGTAGCTAATGATATAGCACAGGCCTGTGAACAATACAAGGCCCCAGTACTTTCCGTCGCATGCTTCAAGTAATGCTCCTGCAATAGGCAGGCCCGTAAGCGTGCCGAGCGATACTATGGTGTAGCAGGTGGAGTAGTATCTGCCGTACTCCTCGGTCACGCAGAGCTGGCCGACACATACAGGAGTGAGACTGATGTTGGATCCGGAACCAAATCCAAACAGGACTGCAAAGGCTATCGTGAGGCCCAGGATTGTCGAATCACTACTACCACCAGATGCGGAGAGAATCGTTGCAGGTAACCAGAGAGCCATTGAGGATAGAGCGCACAATACTAGGCAAATGATCATCAGATTGACTCTTCCGGCTTTGTCGGCGAGATACCCGGGAGCCCACCTGCCGATGATCGATCCGGCATTGAATATCGCAATGAGCTGATATGCAAAGGTTGTGCTGAAAGCACCAGAACTCAATGCGTAGGACGTCAGATAGGAGATTGGGACGAATAGCCCCCACTCAGCGAAGAAGACTCCAATCGTGGTCAGGGCGAAAGGAACGTCCCGGAAGATCCTAAAGTCTGGCAAGACGCTGCCACCAGGCTTTGGTGGGAGTCGAGAACGGATAAATAGATTGGCCATTAGAAGAAGACCAATGTAGATGAAGCCTTGGATACGAGTCGCCCATTCCCAGCCAACTTTGGGGAATAGGTTCTGCAACATCAGAGGAAAGATGACGCCGCCTACGGCACCTCCTGTTGCTGCAACACCAGTCGCATTGCCACGTCGTACCAGGAACCAATGGGAAATACTGGAGACGGCTGGAGTGAAGATCAGGCTGGTTCCAGTGCCTCCCAATACTCCGAAGCAAAGCATGAAATGCCAGTATTCTGGTGCTCGTTAGCCATGCTCATCGATTGCTCATGGAGGCGACGTGTTTGAGGCTTACTCGTACAGATGCCCAGCAACTGAGTGCAAACTATCAGCGTAATACTTCCGACCGCGACCAATAGACGAGGGCCTTTGGCGTCGAAATATGGTCCAATTTGAACACCACAAAAGAACGAAAGAAAGGAATATACACTAAAGATCCAAGATATTTGACTTTCCGAATAGTCGGACAACTGATGTGTGGCAACGTAGGCTTGATAGATGCCTTGATATGGTGATCAGTCGAAGCCTCAACGTGGACAGTAACACAGACAAACCTATTGAATTCATGAGTCCAAGGCTTGCGGTCATTCCACAGAACGATCCAAACACAACCAACCAGCCTTTACCACCCTCTGGATATAAGACCTCTTGGTCTGTCGACTCTATATCTCGATATAAAGAGTGTGGTTTCTCATTGTCCGCGGATCCATGGTAGGTCAATGGTACAATTGGTGGGGCATCGGAAAGGGTACGCTCAGGCGTTATGCCGGAAATCATAGAGGCTGAGATAAGTTTACAGGACCTACGAAATTTATGCAGTAGTCCGGTCGCAATAACAACGCAAAAAAGAGCTGGCCAGAGAAAAGATGGAAGGAGAACGGACGGTTGACCGTGAGTAATACTTTTCTCCGCCTTCCAAGAGATGGATCGGCCATGGCCGATGGCTAAAGAGGTACCCCGGAATTATCGCCGCATGTACATCCATATACAGCATTTCTTGCCGACCAGGCCTCTCTATACGTGAAGGGTGTGTAACCTCAGACAATGTGTGAGCAGATACGAAAAGCATCTTTGAGAACTGACAGAGCAGAGAAGGTTTGAAGAGAAATGACATCAAGTCGTTTAGCTAGGCATCAAGCCCGCTAGCAATAATTATTAGCAAGGTACTTGTACCTATTCTATTTCCTCCTCGCCAGCATCGGCCTCGACTTTTTCGAGTCTTTCCATATTCTCCTTGTCAAAGACGGTCTCCTTTGGTATCCGTTGCTGTCCAAAATCGACAACCGGACCAATGAGCTCTCTCCACTCCTTTCTTCGATCCATCAGCATCTTGACTCCTTCACTGACCAAATTCCGGCTGATGGCCACACCAGTGCCGCCCGGTCTTCCCTTGCCAGTACCCTTCTTAGGCTTACTCATTGTACGATTTCGCTTCAAGTAGGCTGTGTTGATTTGGGAATCGAGATCATCGGCGATAGTGGAGTACTCTTGCATGGCCATACGCTCCTCGGTCAGCTCTAGCACACGCGCTTTTCGAGCAGTGTTCTCTCGTGATACCCGCTGAAGCTCTGATTGAAGATAACGCAGACGGGCAGCGACTTCGTCATCGTACTGCGAATCATAATCTGGGGTTGCTTCGGGCGTGACAAAGCCACAGTAGCGCAGCTCTTGTAGTGTCCGCTGCTCCAGAGGTGCGAAATCTCGACCCGCGTTGGGCGGAATCTTGTATTGATCTGGAAAATGTGTCGCAGGCTTGAATGAAGCAACCGTATCTGACGGTTCCTCGTTATTCGTGGCTTGTTCGCTTTCTGGCCCGCCTGCAGTACTCTCGCCGTTGGTCATTGATACATCAGCATTGCCATTCGTCTGGTCATCTTTGACGAGATTCGGATCATGCCGGAAACCGCTCATGAGACGTGATATTAAAGGCCCGGCCGAGACTTGGGCAGTTTCGGCAACATCGTCACTCATGTCTTCGATGTTGCCTCGAGGCTCGTTTGGCGGCAGACGGAGATTAAAGTCGTGATGGCTCACGCCGTCTTCCTTGGCCCAGACTTCGGTGTATGGCATGGGACCCCGGGGTGGTATGAGATATGGTGTAACACGATCGCCACGTTCTTTCAAAAAGGCGACATCTTCTTCGGTCAGAGGACGAATGTAGGGCTCAACATAGGCTTGGAAGGTAGAAAAGTTGATCTGACTGGCAGGTTTTGCGCTACTAAAGTCCATGTCTGGTGGGGTGCCAGGTGTCAGGTCGTGCAAATCATCGTGGGGGAAGCGAGCAACGCAGAAGATTTGTTTCTTCTCTTCGTCGGTCATGTCGGGGGTCCAGTCGCGAATATGGTATATGGTGGGATCATCGAACTGGCTAGGATCATTGCCGAACGATTCGTAATGGGCAATTGCAGGGGCGGGGGCCGGTTGGTGCTCGGCGTCTGAGGGAACAGGTGATGATGGGTCGTCTTCGGCCACGGGGGATTCGGGCGGAGGGGAAGGTTGGCCGTCCTGGCGAGCGAGGCCGCGAGCGCCAACGGCAGGCGGGCGTTGCGGGTCCGTCTTCTTGTCGAGGCGGGCCTTCTTGAGTTGGGCGGCATCGTCTTCACGGCGCTCGCGGTCGAGCTCCTGTTCGGCGCGAAACTTCCGTTTCCTCGAGAGTTCGCGCATGCTGCGGTCGCAAGCATCGCTCCGGGAGCGGACGTTGGGCAGTACAGTGTGGTGAATGCTGTCGTGGAGGGCGTGCAGGCTGGAGGCCGAGGGAGGGCTGGTCGAGTTTGTGGCGTGCTTGTCCATGAGCGCGTCGATGGTCAGATGCGGAGACAGCAGCAGCAGCGAAGTATGGAGATAGGGCGTGGTTGTAGGGACGGCGGCGGCGGCGGCAGCAGCGGGCGTGGCAGAGGCTGGACTGGCGGCGCGCGATCGCGAGCGCTTCTCACGCGGGCGGGCTTGCGACGGCGTGTTCTTGGACGACGGGGCCATGATGGCGCTGCGAGGACATGGATCCTGGGCTGATTCTGCGTTGGTGGATGCTCTGTTGCTCTGTTGCTGTTGCGTCTTGGTCCACCTCCGCAAAGACGCACATGCCCAGGGGCCGTGCGTCAAAATAAGCTTTCTGCCTTCCTCAGCTTGCCGTCTCGTCGGCGCCAACCCGCCTTCCCGCCCGTGTCCTGTATCTCGCCCGCCTCCGCCTTCGCCCTCGCCCTCGCCCTCGCCCTCGTCGTCCATGTTTCTGTCCTTCTGCCTGCTTATTCTGGCTGCCATGGCCCATTGTAATAAAGCCTGCTGACATATTCTTTCCACTCCCTCTTGGCTCCTCGTTTTCCCTCTCCTGCCTTTGTACTGGTGCTCGCGCCCCAACCATGACGAGCTTGCGTATATCCACCTTTGATATCTCTAATCAGTCCATCTTGGCCCCGGGCGTGGCCTTTGACTTCTTCCAGGAAAGCAATGTCCGCGTTCTCAACTCTGCCTACTCGGCTCCTCAAGCAAGGGGACTTCTCTATGTCCCCGACCTCAGCGGTCTATGCGCTCAGTCTCTGCCCCAGAACGTCACCAGATACAACCATCTGCCTGTCAATACAGATCCAGTCGTCGCTATAGCTCCTTGGCTCTCTCCTTCCTGTACCTTGAGTTACCTCCAAGCTGCCTCCAACGACCTTGTTTCTGCCTTTGTCTTCTATATACCTGACCAGACGAACCCTGCGCTTGCTCCCGCAAAATCCGCTACGTGGGATCTGGGCGACGGCGGTCACTGGCGATCCGTCACTGCCTATCCAGTCTATGCTATCGCCTCGCAGGTCGGCGGCATGGCTGTTTCTCAACTGGCTCTCTATTCTGGCAACACTGCTCCAGACAACCAGCTTCGTCTCTGGATCGACATTACCACCACTAGTGGCGGAAACAATCTTCCTAGCATCTGGATCTTCTTGTTGATAATTCTGGCCATTCTGGTCGCTCTCATCGGCACTTTGTCTTTGACCATGCACATGATCCAGAGGAAGAGGCGCAACGACCTGCGTGCCAGAATAGCTCGGGGCGAGGTCAACATCGAAGCTCTAGGTCTTGGGAAGCTCACCGTACCTCAGGATATCATCGATCAAATGTACACTTACACGCCCTCTGCCAACACTGCCATGCCCAAAGGCTCGTCGCAAGGTCCGCCACCTCTTGATCAGTCTACTTGCGCTATTTGCTTGGATGACTTTACCGAATCCGAGAATCCGGTTCGCGAGCTCCCGTGTCGTCACGTGTTTCACAATCAGTGTATCGATCTGTTCTTGCTAGACACATCATCCATGTGTCCTCTGTGCAAGCAGTCAGTCCTACCAAAAGGTTACGTACCTGGCAAGATCACAAATGCCCATGTTAGAAGAGAGAGATACCTGCGGCGGAATGCAGCCCGACGAGCTCGCCACGCCGCTGCAAGTCAAACACCCAATGCCAGCAATCTCATGCTGTTTGGTCCACACGCTCGAGCCTCCGCCAGGCCCAGTGTACCGCCTCCTAGCCATGCCCCTCCGATAGAGATGACGCCTATACCGGAGCACAACGATACGCATGCGCCTCAGGTCACCCCAGCCACCGCTCAGGGCCGAAGGGAGTGGGCACGGAGGCGTGCTCTGGCTATGTCAGGACTTCAGGATGCCTCTGTCGACGAGACTGAGTCAGAACCCAGGACCTCAAAAGCACGTAAACTCTTGAGAAGAGTATTCCCCAACTTATGAATGGATGATTGATTTTACGATTTTCATGTTGCTTCTTGATTGTATACCCCGTTTGTTGTATCTCGTTTCAATGCCATCGACTTTTATTCCGTACCAAGCCTACCAGGCCATTCCTGATCCGATGCTGTTCGCTCCCCACGTGGAGGGTTTACTGTACCCCAAACTCTCGACATATCTGGCTCTTGTATTTCTCTCGAGCGACTTGTAGTTTTGCTTCCGTTGGTGGTGATTGGTAACGATATTCTTGTGGTCTCTGTTCAGAGACAACTTGCTTCTTTTGTGGACTCGATGAATCCACCCATTCTTGCTTGAACACTAAGCAGACTCTGAATAGGAATCATACTTTCCCTTTCTGTATTGAGCAGTACAGAAGGTCTCCTACCCTTAGAGACGCAACTACCGACACGACTGCTGTTCTCTGAGGAACAGATGGACAAGCATCCATTGTAGTGACAACAACGGGGAATAAATCGTCAAAAGACGTCTTTAGCTCAAGTGTTGGAGTTCGTTCTTCCTGCCTGTTTCCGGTGGCGTTCCACCCCGACGCCATTATCCGTGATATGATATGTGGTACGTCTTGAGCACATCACATCAATAGGTCGGTTAGCTCAGTTGGTTAGAGCGTGGTGCTAATATCTACTCGATAAATCTGGCACGCCAAGGTCGCGGGTTCGACCCCCGTACTGACCATTATTCATTTCTTTTGCTCGTAAGGCATCGTAGGAGTCAATAGAGACGTTATGGTGGCTTCCGAGAAAATTTTTGCACACTCTGTGGATTTGATTGCCCGTTTGAGACTAGTCCACGTACAGAGCGTCAAAGCTAGCCCGTTTGAGCTGTGCCAAGACATCCGGACCGGCTGTATTACAACCTCACCTCATCAAACTCTAGTATTTATGGCGCATTGCATTTTATCTTGAGCGGCGCCTCTCTGTACATAGGCACAATGATCTCCAGAACAGAGACGCATCCAATGAGAGCCTGATGTGTGTTGCATCTCTTTGGATACTATCTAGTCTCTTCAAAGCATCGTGCGCTCTTATAACCATGTACTTATCACGTAATGTTGCTCGTAGGAGAGCGATAGAGACACCAAATTACTTCATACTATTTCACTGTCGATACCACCGCATCACACAGAGGAGACTACCTTGGCCCTGAGTGTTCATGGATCACAATGCGCCTCCAGATGGCGCATGACTGTCATTGAGAACTGTTGTGGCCAACTTGTGACACCTATTTGGCATGAGCTTGGCATATCAAAGTCATCGTCAGGGTGCTCCTAGCAACAGCCGTACTGGAAAGAACATTACAACAGTGCAGCGGATCACAGAAACAGGCACATTAACGACATATCACAGACCATCCTGCAAGATGTGCGAGGCGTCAGTTCAGTACCAATCATTAAGGAAGACGACGGCTGCCCAACAATTCATGCTCTAAATTTGGAGAAATCCACCTCTGAGTTCCGCTTCTTCGACGCCAAAACCAAAGACAACCAAGTAAAGATGTTTCAACCACGTCCAATCCTCATTTCGGCACAACCACATGACTGATTTAGCTACCTCGATAGCAGAAAGTCTTTGACCGGACATGGACGCTACGGATCGAAGGCTCTGATCAACAGCGACAAGTCTTCTGTAGTGTTCTAGTAATTGTACCTGCCATGGATGGTTGCCAAAAGCATTCACCGGGAGTGTTTTGGCAAACGAAGCCAGAGATTGATTCGAAGCTCTTGGGAACCCAAAACTGGAAGCTGCTTTGAGAATCAGACAACGTAGGCGGAGGAGATGCTTTCCATTGGAATTCGCACGCGCTGTAGACGAAGTCCGTTGCGAGTCTGCAGACTCTGAGTAGTCGCTTAGCGTTGATGCGTTGCTGGACCAGCGATCGTGATGTTTAGTACCACGGGCCGAGCCACCAGAACTCGAAGGAGCAGCAGGCCCAAGTACCAGGATATTGGGTACGTTGACTGTTTCTGGTGATGAGACCGTGGTTGCATCGTCAAAGATGGTGGTTGGAGTTTCTGGCGGCAGTGATGGTGCGTCATGGTATTCGCTACTCAAACTGGAAGGAGCTCGCTCAGATTGACCTGTTGAGTGTTGTGACATCGATGATAAAACCCTAGCATCTTGACCAGGTCGTGGCGTACTTTTATCAGGACGTAGATGACTCCAGCTCTCCCTAAAAATGTTCGAAAGATCCCAGCATGCTTGGATAGCAGAAGCGAGTAGCTCATCAAGTCTTTTGATGTCGCGATCAACTTGCCTTAAGTTGGAGAGTGCTTCAGCCAGAGCCCCTGAAAGTGAAGGTATAATTAGCACGGTCTTGTGAAAGAACGGAAATAGTACTTTTGCAGCAAGCCAGCTCACAATCCGAGCTCAACATTAACGAGACGGCGTCCTAGACACCGTCCCATCATTGCTAGCTAAATATGCGAGACTGACTTACTGAATCAGTACCTACAATTTACTCACAGCAGGCCCTCAAAAGTGCATCAGCCTCCTGATTCAAGGAGGTCGATCGCTTCATCATACGATGACATAGTGTAACATAGAAGTCCAGTGTTCTCTCCTCGAATGCCTCGGGAAGATGGCGGTCATGTGTATTGTAGAGATGATTGTTCATCTCGAAGCTGACTCTTAGAACAGAGTCCATAGTCTCGTCACCACGCAGACGAACGTCAAACAGAGCTTGACAAAACTCTCGACAAGTTTCCAGAATCCGTAGTGTTTGAATCTGAGCTCGGTTCTCGCACGATTCATACAGTTGCTTGCAAAGATGCCAGCAGCTTCGCCATACTTGTTCCTGAGAAACATCAGACTGCGCTCCTACACGAACTCTTCGCCGATGATTAGAGCTCAGATTGGACAGAGTGTTACAAAGCGTCCAGCATACATCCAAGGCACTGCGTAGCTCAGAGATCTCGTCGACTGTATGTGATTGTGTCAGAGAGCCATCTGTGTCTAGATTGGTACCGTCGATAATTGTTTCCGGAATGTCTTTTTCCTGTCAGTATCATCGTAGGAAATCAAGCAAGATGGGTCCTGGCATACCCTCGAGACTGGACGTCCGCCTGGACCTCTTCCATTCGTCTTCCGCTTCTTGTCGCGTTTGAGCTCTTGGTGTAGGCCTATCGACACCTTTATTGAGTGGTGTATTCGTATCTAACGGGGAAGTGAGAGAGGATAATCGTTTGTCTTCCGGACCTGGAGCCGCGTCGGGAGTACTTGGAGAAGTTGCATCGTGATCGAAATCATGGCTGGACGGGTATGTGGTGGTTCCTGAACCCTGTCCACTAGGTCCGTCCTGATGTGATTGAGTTTAGGCATACAGAGGACAAGGTATACGCAATTGTACTGACAAGCTCTTTGAATCCAGGAGGCGTATGTATAACTGATGGCGGTGGCTCGTCGGAATTGGACCGTGACCGTGGAACGGTAGTTGTGTCTAGCCTGATGAGCTGCCTTGAGCTGATAAGTCACGATGCAATCGATCAGGATGAATCGGCAGTGCGTACGCTTTCTCGACTCTGGGGCCGACTGGACTGAATCGCAAAGTTGGATGGAGTATTCGTAATCTCTTGTTGAACGTCCTCCTCGATATCAGTGCTCTCTGTGCCGCTCGAATCGGTAGGTGAGGGATCAAATTGTAGAGGATATGGAGACGCAGGCGGCGCCAAAGCGTCTGACATCGTGGACCACCTAGCTACGGCGATTAGGGTACTTGTACATTGCGACACGAACAAAGCTTGTTTACCTGTGAGAGCTGGACAAGTCGACCTGATGTAGAACAGGCGAGCTCGGGGAATCAGTGAATGGGCTGAAAGTAGAGTTGGATGGTAGATATGGCGATGCTACCGCCATGCTGACGTTAGTTGGAATGCCTTTTGGTAGCACACTCGAGGTGGGAAGCTGTTGGAAAAGGAAGGCGTAGATGGGCCGGATCTACGTTTACCGCAATTCTTTCCGAAACCAGCAGAAGCAAAGCTCCAAAGCTACAGAATCTAGGTGGTGCAGTTGGCCATTGTGTGCACACATAGAAGAGAAAACATCATGAAAAAGTTGTAGAGAAACGATTCCAGCAGATGCACAACTTTGAAAAGATCAGCTCACCGGATTCAAGCTTATCACAGACTTGCATCGAAATCCCCCAAGTTGCGCGGCTAATAATATGTACACCATATGCGTTTGGCGGCATGCCGATATATTCAGCCACTGAGGTGACAGCTGGAAGCGCCAGGCTGAAAGGATCGTCATCTCCATCCTTCGGCTTGGAGCGACGGCGCAGAGACGCTATCGGGTTCATTTTTGCAATGTCATGATTGGCAAGAATATACAAATCGAGCAATGCCAGCAAAGAATATTACTTGAAGAGGTAGCATTAGTGGTTGATAGAGCTGTCCTGACGCATCGCTGACATCAAGGCCGTCAGGCACCACGAAGACAACAGCACATGCATGTCAACCACGACCTAGCGCACTAAAAGGCAAGCCGCTGTCGTTGAACAGGAGCTATGTGCTGCTTGGGGACACTAGCTTGGAGGATGTTTTTGTATCATCGTCGCGACCACCAAGTGATCAGCGAGAAGCAATTGAACCCCAGCAGAAAAACTCTAAGCGCCCGACGAGAATAGTCGCTTGATTGATGCGATCGATACGATCGATGTGTTTCTTCATGATTTTAGTTCTGTGCTAATCCCCAGAGTTAATGCTTATTGCTCAATCCCAACTTCTTGAGTATCGACTCAATGCGCACACGTTTGCAATATGAACCTCTCCAACGATCTGAATGAAATCATTCCTCAAAAGTGAGGAAACGGGTATCTCGACGAAACGCAACCCTGGCTGGTGCAGGACCATGGTAATAAATCACGCTTGTTCTCGGCGTTCAGTCTTCCGGATATTTGGCCATAAGCTCATTGATCTTGGGCATCAATTCTGGGATCCGGAACGGCTTGGCCATGACAGAGTCCTACCAAAATCATTAGTAAGCCGAGCATTGACTACCAAGTTCACATTCTACTCACCATGCCGGCATTCATTGCCGTCTCAATCTGTTCGTTCCGAGCATTGGCCGTTACTGCAATGACGGGTACATGGCGAACAAACTTCCCCTCCCTTTCGAATTCTCGAATCTTTCTCGTACATGTCAGCCCATCCATGATGGGCATCTCTTGGTCCATGAGGACAACGCTCAATCCTATTCGTTCAGATTCGGGGGTGACGTGCTCGGTGTCTGCCTCGTGATTCCAGTAGGTAGACTTGCGAAGGATGTCTAGAGCCTCTCCGCCATGATTCGCGACATGCACGACACAACCCAGGTTTTTGAGCTGTTTGGAGAGAACCCTCGCGTTTACAATGTTGTCCTCTACGATCTACGATCGGTCAGGTCAAGTGTCCCCAAACTAAGACGAAAAAGAGTGTAGGATAAAATCAAGAAAACGTGTGTGAAATGTGGGAGAATGCAACTTACGAGAACTTTGATGGGCCTTGCATCCACACCTCCAGCCTTGGCGTTGACCATCGAAGGTATCTTCCTGCCAGTTGCATCACTAGCAGCGCGAACAGCAGGTCGATTGAGGCCTTCCGCTTCGGGTGGAGCACTGCTTCGCTTTGCCTTGACCCAGAAAGCAAAGGTAGAGCCCACACCGAACTCGCTGGCCACACCTATCAGAAAGTTAGTAATGCATACCAAGGTGCAGTAGTGATCTGAGCTTACCAATCTCGCCACCCTGCAATTCCGTGAGCTCTCTGCTTATGAAGAGACCAAGTCCAGAACCTAAGATCGAATCGTGTGAGTTTGAGAGATGCTTTGTGTATCGTTATTCTCATACGTACCGCCATATTGCACGTGAGTTCGAGGAGAGGCTTGCGAGAAGCGCAAAAAGAGCATCTTCTTTTCTTGTTCGTTGAG
>Ga0268250_10000995_pt1 | contig 12703 bp, 14 predicted proteins | sample AgamicAsSfe_FD_200448 | JGI IMG/M metagenome (GOLD analysis project Ga0268250, IMG submission 200448) | Agave microbial communities from Guanajuato, Mexico - As.Sf.e (v2) (version 2) | ecosystem: Host-associated > Plants > Phyllosphere > Phylloplane/Leaf | place: Guanajuato, Mexico | collected... | reverse complement strand
GGCCCGGGAAAGCGCGTAGCCCTCTCTAAGCTTGCTGTTGAAAAGTTCGAAGAGACTGGTCGTCCACTGCGCATTGCTATTGACACATCCATATGGCTTTTTCAGATACAGGCTAGCAAAGGTCAACACCCCCGGTTTCGCGCGTGCTTGAGTTATGCTAAACGTGAATAGGCGGCACGAACCCCGCTTTGCGCACCTTCTACTATCGCCTCCTGCGTCTCATCTCCCTCGCGATCCATCCCGTCTTCGTCTTCGATGGACCGAACAAGCCGCCCTTCAAGCGCAACAAACGCACTGGTCCGAACGTCGCCTCCATCCCCGAATTTCTCGCAAAGCAGCTGTTGAAGCAGTTTGGATATCCTATACACCTCGCGCCTGGTGAAGCTGAGGCAGAATGCGCGCTGCTTCAGCGAGAGGGAATTGTGGATGCTGTTTTGAGTGAAGATGTAGACACTCTCATGTTCGGAAGTGGCATCACGATACGCAACTGGTCACCGGAGAAGTCTGGAAAAACACCAACCCACGTCAACGTATACGATGCGGTCGAAACGAAGAACGGTCCGTCAGGGTTGGATCGCGAGGGCATGATCTTGGTCGCGCTGATGAGCGGAGGAGACTACGTTCCTGAGGGTATACCTGGATGTGGTCCGAAGACAGCATGCGAGGCGGCAAAGGCAGGCTTTGGCGCAGACCTGTGCAATATCTCCAAGAACGACTCCAGAGCCATGGCCGAATGGCGGGAGCGCCTGCAGCACGAGCTGAAGACGAATGAGAGCAAACTCTTCAAGCGCAAGCACGGCGCTCTCAAGATCCCAGACGACTTCCCGCGGTTGGACATTCTAGGTTACTACACACATCCGGCGATTTCGAATCAAGCTGGATTGGACAAACTACGCCGGTCAATCCACTGGGATCAGGAGATCGACTTTTCGGGGTTGCGCGAGTTTACCCATGATGCGTTCGACTGGGTCAAGCTCGAAGGCGCAAAACACTTTATTCGCAGTCTAGCGCCGTCGTTGGTAGTGCGACAATTACGCTTACGCGCTGGAAGCCTCGACCGATTGCCCTCAAACGATATCCAGGCCATACAAGAAGACGAGGCCCTTCTCATCAAAGGATTACACGGGAAACGACAGCACCCGGTCACAGACAACTGTACCGAACTACGAGTCAGCTTCACGCCTATCGAGCTTGTGAAAATCGACCTTAGCAAGGAGGATCCAGACGACGATGTGGAAATGCCACCACCCAGTTCCCAACAAGCTGGAGGGGATGCCGATCTCGATGACGATGATCTGGAAGAGGACGGTCCCAAGAAGCGCGGACCTACAAAGTTTGACCCAGAGAAAGCTGCGCGGATATGGGTGATGGAGACCTTCGTCAAGGTTGGCGTACCACTCAAAGTTCAAGACTGGGAAGTCGAGCGACAGACGAAGCAGAAGCCCAAGCGTGCAGCAACTGTGCAGGAGCCTGGCAATGCTGCACCAAAGGCCAAGGCCGCACCCAGGCGAACGAAGACTGCCGGAGATCAACCACAGGCTCGCATCGAAACCTTCGCCAAAGTAACCAAACCGGGCTCAAAGCTCTCGCGAGCCCTTGCGAAGACACAAGAAAAGACTGCCGAACCTCCTCTCCCTGTCCGGAAGCCTGTGCCGCAGGAAGACGATGTGGTTAGCCTGCTTTCTTCTTCCCCAGTGAGGACTCGGGTCACAGAACCGCCACCACGTCCTGAACGTGAAAAGTCGCTATCTCCTGTTCTCCCAGACCTACCTCCAAGTGTGAGCAAACGGAGAAGACGCGCACCGATACAACGTTCGAAGACGCTACCGGCTAATACCAGCAGTATCCTTGATCGGCCTTCGACACCACCCCTTCTGGATACAATAGAAGTATTGGACTTGGCGGACTCACCAGCACATCCCTCTCCTTCTCAACTGCCCGCGAAGAAGGCGAGAACACGGAACACCAAGGCCGCACCGGCTGCAAGAGCGCCTCGGGGTACGTCTGTAGCATCGCAAGCAACATTGGATGCATGGCGAGCATCGGTCACTCCGACTAAACGGCGAGGTGTGACACCAGCACTCGATGCAGTACCAGTTCCAGCACCACCAAAGCTCCGATCTCTATCGGAAGAAGCAGACTCGCTGGATTTGACCCTTTCTTCGCCGGAACGGTCAACGCGACATCAGCGAAGTAGCAGCGTACAACATCCCACAACAACATCTACGACGCGTCCACCATTGACATCGATATCATCGAATGCGTCACACACCTCTACAGCATCCTCTACGTCTAATAAGAAGAAGAGCATAAAAGATGTGTTTGGTGCATCGCGACCTCGCCGTACCTCGCCTCGTCTCAGCAAAACCATGTCAGCGCCTTCTGAGGTCGAATCTCTTGACCTCACATCGCCACGCCTTGTTCCAGCGAAGCCAAGATCAGAATCGCCAAAACATGAAGCCCTGGATCTCACGTCACCAGGACTCCTCCCAACGAGACCACAATCAGTGCCTTCAAAGGTCGATACGCTTGACCTGACGGAGCTCTCATCACCGGTGTTTGAACGCGCACCGGAGCCTCGTGAGAAACCTGCAGCCCCTACACCAGCATCTCCCCCACCGACTCACACATCACCTTCTTCTCTCCGCCGATCACCGCGCAGCCACGAATCGACTTCACCACAATTGCCATCTCGAACGTCACCGCCAGCAGCATGGAAGACACGAGAGAAGAAGAAACGAGCAATCGTTTTGCGGAAAAGCATTGTCGGTGCCTGGGACTTTGTAGACGTGGACAGCCCTGAGAAAACGGGTGACAGTGTAGCGGGAGTTGTACTAAAGGGAAAAGATAGGCGAAAATGGAGAGAGAGCGCCGTAGAGGTTCTGGATCTTACATAGCCTTGGTTGGCTATGTTCTGAATGTGGGGGTTTGCTTTGGTCAGGCGATACATGTTTGGGTTTTTGGTTCTGTATGATGCATATGAAGCGCGGAGTTGCTGATATACCACTTTGAATTATTATCTTTAAATGGAAGAAACCTCGGAAGGGTGGAAACAGCCAAGCTTTTGATCCCCACATTCCCGAACCTTCATCCCTCATTCAGCTACGACTCAACTTTCCAATCTGTCATACCACTGCCCGTTGCGAATGACCTCCCGCGTTCCGGTCTGAGTGAACACACGATCGGTGATGCTCACATGGTCCTGCACCACTCGAGACTGACCAGCGGTAGTAAGCAGGATCCGAAAGCGGCCTGCGAAAGACTCCTGGTGCCTGGAGAGGATCTGAAGAAAGTCATTACACCAACTTGCGCCCGCTGCGAACGTCAAATCGTTTAGTCCATCAATAACGCATGTTTTGAGATGCGGAGTCGCTTGCAGGAGAGCCGAGAGCATCTCGAGAGCAATTGGCCAACTTTCATCTGACCCATCAAGCTTTTCTACTCGCGACTGAGCAACTTCGAACGCGTCGCTTTCGAACTCGAATTGCAAAAGCTGAGCGATCAGACTGTACACCATTCCGAGCAGACCGACTTTCTCGATATCGCGATCCCTTGCAAGTGTCGCAAACCGAGGTCGCTCACAGAAATGCGATATGATTGGGAGCTCTGCTGTCCATGCTGCGACCAGCGCATTCAAAGCAGCTGCGCGTGAGCCTGGTATATCAGGCGGTGAAAAGTCCAAGCTCGATATCCATAGCGTAGGAGAGCTTACTTCGTTCCCTATCCAATCGTGGAGTTTCGAGGCTACGTCGACCTCTGGAAGCCAAAAGCTACCGTCATTGAAGAGGGAGTGACCTTCAGTCCCGACAACATAGTGCTGCAGATCGGCAGCCAGCTTCCCTGCAGTCACGCGATTGATCAGATCGGGTGCCTTTGTGTTTCCATTGAAAAGAGCCGGGAACTCGCCACGCCCAGAACTTGGTACAGATTGGACAGCAGAGGCTTGGATGCACATACTCTTATGCAAACTCAACAGCAACTGCTGTGCTCTTTCCCCTGCGAATGTCAGGTCAGATGCATCGGGGTTCTTGTGTCTTTGTCGAATCATCTCATCGCGCCGCTCTTGTTCGGTGCAAAAGATTTTTAGTCGCGCAGCTTGAGCAATGCTTTGTTCCCGGTACATCTCCGTCACAGTGTCATCAATCTCTTTTGCGGCCCTTACGTATCGGTCCCTCATCTTCTCATTGAAGCTACTAAAAAACCGCGAGGTCTTGCTTCTCATGTACCATTCTATGGCGTCGCGATAAAAGTTAAACACTCGTGCATAGAGCTCGGAGAACAACTTTCGTATGGCATGCGTGTGTAACACCAGTAATATCTTGGCGGCGCGTGCTGCTTTCTCAGTGATTTCAGTCACTGTTTCCGAGATGGTATCAGCGATCTCGTCATGATTGACAGCAGCAGCAATGATGAACTTAAGACTACCGCACAATGCAGATGTGTAGTCGTTCTGGGAAGGAAAGATCGCAAATGCATTCTTGTGGGCATCGAGTCCGCCACAGAGTCTCCGAAATAGCTGAGCAGACTAATCGTTTGGTAAGTAAGGTACATTCAATCGCCTGCCGTCGTGGTTGTTATCTCACTTTCGACTGTTTGCTCTTCCATGCACTTTCAAGACCGTTCACATAATCACTTAGTTGAGTAAATCCGTACACGTTTCTGCTCTCTAGAGCTTCGTTCGCCGTCGTTCGAGCCGTCTTTCGGCTGAAACCCAACTTCACTAATGTTGACGGTTGTTCTGGTGTTTCAAACATCTGGCGTGTCTTCAGCAACAAAAGCCTGGCGGTCTCAGCCTCGTGAAAGAGAGCATTGCTTCCACAACTGTCAGCCTCTCGATCTCAAAGTACGCACGTTTGCACCGACCTTGGATTCTCATCCTGAAGCAAAGCTCGCATTCGCGCTTCCATCCGCGCTTCTGCGATGGCATCTTGCTCTTGTTGTGCGCTGGTAGTAGCGTGCTCGAGCGTTGTATCGCCTTTCAGTTCACCTGTAAATCTTCTTACCAGAGTCAATCCTTCCTGGTGCTCGACCTCGTTTCGTGCAAAAGCGGCTTCAACTGACATTTTAGCAGATGAGGAAACAAGATTGAAGTCCATATTACTCGACTACTTGCATAACACGAACGAGGCTATGCATACCCCGCGCTGTATTGGTCACGATTATGCAGATCAATCCTCCGCCCCCAAGGCTGAGTATGATATGCATGCCATGTGTTTATTCTAACGAATCGCAGCCTGTTTATCGTTATCTCTGTGCCACCTCGTGTACTTTCAAGCGGGCTGTTTGCAGTCTATTGCATGGCGTATCCTGCCACAAACGCTACAACTAGGTCACAGCGGGTGTGTTTAGCTGCTTACCACCCTTCTTATATCAGCTCATGCATACGTTGAGTATAGTGCAGATATGTCGACTGGTGAAATTGATGATCTGTTCCCGATTCAGGCAGATCAGTACTTGGCCAATTTCACCGTAGCCCAGCCCGAGGCCGTCTTCGATCCGTTAAGCTCTTTCGCACTCCTTTCCTCCTCAACGCTGTCTACTCAACGCAGGCAAGAAATCATACATCGATCATATACTTGCATTTATCACAGTACTCTTCGCTCAGGCTCTATTGATTACTGGAGATTGTTACCCATCGAGAACCATTCGGGTCTACGGCTGCCCGCCATGGCAGCTGTAGAGATTCCTTCGCCGATCTCTATGCAGAATGTTCCACCACACGACGTAGTTCAGCACTCTGTTCATATCTCCGGGCCTGTTGAAAATGTCTCAACTATTGACGGTGACAGAGATGCCTCTACCTTCACCGATGACGTGGGAGGTGTACCTTCCACAGCAGCGACTTCAGAAGAGTTCCATGAGGCTGACAAAATTGCTGATGCCAGTAGTAAGAATTACAAGTCTAAATGAAAATAGATGACTGACAGGCTCTGTAGACCATCCTCCTCATGAGACTAAACTTCCTAAAGAGAAGCGCAGAGAAAAGATTCTCATGGAACGTCTCGGTTCCGCTATAAACAAGGCGATCGCAGCTGATTCCAACACTACCACCGACTTGAAGGCGGTAACAGATAAGAGAAGCGAGCAACGCTATATCAAAGTCAGATTCGGTGACTCTGAACTCTACGTTGTGCCATGGACAGCGTGCTACTCTTGGCGAGTAAGTCTCTTGTCGATATATAATACGAATGTAGTCGCTGACTACTACAGGCCATGAAAACACTTCTAATGGAGTGGTATCGCGAAGATGAAGATGCTTTGCGTGACATCAGTAGTGGCGACATCACCATCTTCCATAGAGTCAACGGCTATATACACCCGCAAACATGGGAAGAGGTTATCGAACATGATTCTCAAATTGACTTCCGGAATCACTCTGCATATGACTCGGACGATTCAGACGGTTCAGATCCGCCAGAAAGCAAAGAATACGAAAGCAGTGTACAATACGTTGTCAACGTCCGACGAAGTGGGTCCGATGGTAAAGAGTACTTGGTTACAACGAAGACATACAAAGAACCCGTGAAATTCGAGGTTGCCGACAACAATGACAGACTACCCGCACTGCAAGAAATCAAGGATATCCTGTCGCCACATTCCGAAGACACAGCAACGACCGGAGATATCGCTGATAGCGAGAAGACCAAGCTTGGAATCCACGATCGCGTTGTCGATACAAGCCTGAGGATCAACTCCCAGTATCTGCTCAACGTTCTCAGATCTGTGATCACGTATATGGATGTTCCAACTGAAGAGCGGAACACCGATCTAGTCACTGGCATGTTTTATTACCCCTACCCAGAACTCTTTCATCACCTTCCAGACTTGCTCGAATACCAGAATGGAAATACAGCTCTCCGTAACAAGCACACAGCTCTTTTCAACGAGAAGTTCGATGAGCATCTAAACCTCCTGGAGGATTACTTAAACTCGAAGTCCGGAGTGCCAACAGAGGAGTTCAAAGCGCGTCTTGAAAGGAAGATACCCACTGTCACGTTTGCTACGTACTGGTTGCTGCTCAAACCCGGAACTCATGTATACGTTAGGGATAATGATGGATCCATCAATGCATATATATTGCACGAGGTGCGAGGAGGTCCGTCTGATAATGGAGGGGAAAAGATCAATCGCAATTACAAAATAGAGGTGTGGAACCTAGTGTTCAGTGGGAATGTCATAGCGCCTCGTTTCCGCGTCCTCGACATCAGTGTTTTCGACAACGAAAAAGAGATCACCAGCCTCACCGTTTTTCCAGCTCGCTACATCGACGAAGATGACGACGGTGAATTGAAAAAGAAGCTTGTTGAGCGTGGGGAACGTTACTTCACTTACTCTAAAGCACCAGCGTTCCTGCAGTATACAGGCAAAGGCTTAGCTGCCGGAAGCAAGATGGTAGAGTTGTTGGCTTCCATCCAAACGTGTTGCGGCTAACGAGTGACAGTATAAACGTGCTCGTGTTGTCGTCGAACATGCCTCCATGCCCTGGGGGGACGGCGGGTTCCAGAAGATCGGCCATCACTACCCTGGCGCATTCTCGGAAGACGTTCGCCTGTCGACCCGCGTGGCGCGCTGCGAGTGCAAGGATTGCCGAACGTCTTATGACTTACAGGAGACGTATGAAAGGGAGCCATTCAGTGACTGCTTCGATATCGTACCCAGTGAGACGGAAGCGCTTGAACCTCAGCAATATAAGATCATGACCTCCCACATGTTTGCATTTGTCTTGAAAGATCGAACATACGGTACGTTCTTGAAACCATACTGAGATATGCCGGTTGACATCGAATTAGATCTATTGAATGTTGAAGGACTCGAACAAGCGAGCATGGCTGAAGATGCTATCAGTAATCTCGTGATGGAAGATAACAACAAGGAGATGATTAAGGCAATTGCTCGAACTTACACTGATAGTGATCAGTCTTCAAGGTTCAGTGCAGACTTCATTCACGGTAAAGGCGAGGGCCAGATCATCCTGCTGCATGGCCCTCCCGGTACTGGAAAGACGCTTACGGCTGGTAAAGCTCCATTCGAATAACCTTCTAGCAAAGCAATGCTGATTGCTCATAGAATCCGTTGCTGAGTACACTAAGCGGCCTTTGCTCAGTATCACTGCAGCCGATCTAGGTCACGAACCCGAAGCGTTAGAGAAGAGCCTCTTGCGCTACTTCAAGAGGGCTAGCGACTGGGATGCTATAGTTCTGCTTGACGAAGCAGATGTGTATCTTGAGCAGCGCACAACTCACGACTTGAAGCGCAACAGCATTGTTTCCGGTAACGCAAGCCTCTGATCATAATGAAACAAGTCTGATACCTAATTTAGTCTTCCTACGGGCGTTGGATTATTTCCAGGGCATACTTTTCCTGACCACAAACCGTGTGGGTCACTTCGACGAAGCTTTCATGTCACGCATTCATCTGTCGCTCGGATACGAACCGCTCAGCAACAACGCACGGGAAAAGATATGGGACAATCTGTTCAAGAAGCTACAGCAGGATCGCAAACGTGGCGGACCTGAGATCACCTACGAGTATGACGCCAAGAGATATGTCCAAAGTCGTGACGTTCAGGCTCTGGAATGGAACGGTAGAGAGATTCGAAACGGTAAGCTGATACACAGTCGCAACTTCGTCCTTTTGACTAACAAAAGCCCTCACCAGCCTTCCAAACCGCTGTGGCGTTGGCTGTGTTTGATGCCAAGTACAAGACAAGCGGCAAAGTTCCGGAAGTGACAGAAGCCCACCTCAAGCAGGTCGTATCGATGTCTTCAGCGTTCCGGAAATATATGACGGCAACACATAGCGGTATGGATGCCTCGTCCTGGGCGTATAAGCATGGTAATCGCGAAGACAAGTATGCGAGCACGCTGGCGAAATAAGAAATTTTGTGGAGAGTCGGCAGTGCTTTGACGTACCTACCGGCATATCAGTAGCGCTGGGGATGGTCAATTGCTTAGGGAGACTGAGTCGAACGGTATACTACGCTATTTGAGTGTCGTTTCCGCTTGGTGGCGTTACAGCACTTTGCACAGTCAGTAGCTCTTTCTTAAATAATGTACGTTGTCTTATGCGACCATGTCCAAAATACCTCCTCAAGACAGAGGTTCGAGAAGTTGTGCGGTGGTCACTGAGATAGAACTCTGGAAAAATGGGGTGGCTGGACGCGTTTTCTTCGCGATGCAGGGTCCAGAGACGCGAAAGTTGGACCCCGGTGACGAAAGCTCGGTAAATCTGGGCACCTGCGCTACTCAGACGTCATTCCAATGCACCAAGAACTTGTATCATCAAGCTGCGACGTTATGAGTTTGCAGTCCAATGCTAATGTACATTAATGCCAGCCCATCTGTTCCGATGTGCTTGTCATCGAGACATGGTCGATGACCCCCACCCACAATGAAACTCCTTGGTCGGAGACTCGAATAGAGACTAAATATATACATCAACAGAGGTTCTTTCATAGTCTTTCGTCGCCCAGGTTCGATGCAGAAATTGTTCAGGATAAAAGCTCGTCCAGGCGCGTAGTCCAAGACGCCGCTGAGCCGCCACCATCTACCCGGGGTCCAGCAATAGAGATAACATCACCCTGAACCGGCGAGTCGCTCTGCACAGCGTCATCATATCCTACAACCCACTCAGCGACGTGCGGATCCACACAATGCATAGCCTCTGTCAGCCCGCACAAGGCTGCCTTCCCGCCTGCGCGAGCGCACTCCTCTTTCTGGCAAACATGCGCGTTGATGCAATCCAAGCTCCGGCATTCATTTCCTTTGGAACATGGTGTTCCGAGTGCTTTGTATTCTAAGACATTCCAGACTTCTGGACTCAGAGGGCTGCCATGGGATAGCATATAATCGCTTGCGATACAGTTTCCATGTAAGTGGAAATCGATACAGAGCTCCAGGACCTTGGTACGTTCTCTGTAGGCCTGAAGCTCTGCAGGAGTTGGAATTTGCATCCGAACATCGAGTCGCTGCCTTGCTAGATTGATAGGAACAAGACTGTAGCGAGCTTGCGTGGGTAAGGGTGATGGAAGAGGAGGCGCGTCTACTTCCTTGGTGACTAAGCCGACATTGGTGAGACCTTTAGTCGGTACAGCAGTAACGGAGGTATTCGAAATCTGAGATCGTTGTTAGTAGGGCATCTTTGAAGAGTGTGGATGACATACCTTGTGCGTAATCAATTCCGCTGGAGCCTTGGTAGAAGTTGGCTTGGTCGTAGTGTCGATAACTCCATAGTTCAGCCGGCTTGCTTTGAAGACGTTGGCGAACGATACTGTACGCAAGCCAAGCCTACGGATGTTCTCATCAACAACCAAGCCGGTGACTATTGTCACTTTCTCCTTCTGTGCAAGATGGCGATTCAATGTGTCATGATATCTTGGTGATCCACCCGCACAGAAGAATATGTGCTTGCACTGTCCACTCGCCATGTATAATTTGAGGTTCTCTGAAATCCAGTATGTCAGCCCACTGATCAAAGACAAAAAGATGCAAGTATTACCACTGATTCTTATCGACACTTGGTTCTCGTCACCCGTGTCCACAAAGTCAAAGAACGGACTAACTTTCGTAAATTCGGCAAAGTGGACTGCCAAAGACCTCTTTCCACCGATGACATTGCATGAAAGTCTCTTCAACCAAGCAAAGATTTTAATAACGATTTGATACCGCCCGCTGCGCGCAATGGCAGGGAGTACTGCTGCAAGCTTCTCGCGCACAACAGCGCGAAGACGCATCGCAGTTTCTGCACCTCCACCGTTGCTGTACAACTCGTCATGAACCTGCCAGGATGTTAATACAAGACAAAAAACTCTGATGGAAGGTGTACCATGTGGCTCATGCCATCGATGAGAACCAGTATAACCGCATCCATGGCATTGTTAGTTGGGATTATCATGGCATCCTTGCTTGCAGTCTTAGGGACAATGACTGTAGTCATATTCTGTGATTTCATTACTTCGCTGCGAACAAGCTCGCTCGCGCCGTTGGATTTCTTCAAGTATTGACCGTATTCTGAGACCACGGTCTAGCAGCAGTTCAGCCGTTGAACACCAATACGCACAAAATAGAAGATGTTACCGCCAACCTCTTCTGTAGTGCTTGACCCTCTGCGCGCAGGTTCTGTATCACAGCTTCCTGCGCTGCCCGTTCTTTTCGCGCTGTCATCGCGCGTATCTTGAAGAGTAACGTGTGCGTGGCGGTCGAAGGAATCCAAATACGAAATCTGCGCAGTTCGAGTGGCGGGACGTCGATAGAGGAAGGTGCCAGGGACTGAGATCAAAACAAGGTCTTGCCAAGGCAGGGCGGACGAATGAAGGCAGACGTTTCGGGTTCACCTTCACCATGAAGCCTCTACACCCAGGACAAGAGGCTGTGTTTGTTTACATTAGTCTCAACATCACTGGCAATTGCAACGCAGAGAAATTGTGTGGCTGCACTTCCGCCAGAGCGACCGTTGTCGAGGAGCTCGTTATGGAACTAATAAGACTTTCCATAGATGCAAGAGTTTAAGTAAGAGAACAGCTAGTTGATCTGGTATCGTCTGGTAAATGAGAACACTCTCCAAATCGAGAGCGAGTCATACTATCCCCTTGTATTGATACAAAACAAACGTGTAGCAGAATGTGCTACCTCCCGTGCTTGTAGAGCACTATCAAATGGTATCTTTCTACACTATCCGCCTCATCACTCCAGAAAGAAACAGGCCGCGTCATGTAGTGCGCAAGCATGTTGAAACCGACGCGATCACGCCCTTCGTAAACGCGCGTCACCAAACAAAAGAAATTCAACGAAGTACAATGTCCGCCCTCGTAGGGTTATGTTGTAGCCACTCGTCTTCGTGTATCCGCGCAATCGCCACTCGCTCCGCATGCTCACCGACCCACTTAATCAGCATGACATTCAGCATCTTCCAGGGTCCGGTCGCAAATTCCTCGTCATGGTCGTGGACGCGCGAATCCCAAAGGAATCGCTCTCCGTTCCAGATGGGTGTACCTGGGGGGTGCATGGTGTTCAAGCCAGGTTTCCGGCTGTCGGGTGAGGGCTCGCGCCATAGGCTGCGAGACAGCAGAACAAACTCAAAGGGACCTGTGGATGATGGCTCAGATATCGCTGATTCGTAATCCATTATGACACCGCAGTGCGAATTCTTCTCAACGTTGATGAGGTGTGAGCATGGAATATCCTTCTCTTCATGCTGTATTTGTTCTGCAATGAAGGCGTCCGCAGAGATGGTTTGTGCTGTAAAACGAAGCGTATTCGACTCGTTGCTGTGATCTGATCCGCGTGGTGCGTGGAAATATGGCGGGTACCGGATGCGCAGGGAGTTGCCCTTTTCGCGTCGGACTGTATATTGCGCCGACTCGGGCCCGATGTGAAAGTTTACCACCTCTGACTGGAACCATTCGCCCTCGCTCCGTGGAATTTTGTAAATATCTGGGCAGGTCGTAGGGTCGAATGGAAAATTAACCGGACCCTCATATGCAGTCCAGCTCCAGGACGGTTCGTTGACATCCTTCTTAATCATTTGCCCTGCAGGACACCAAAGTAGAGAGAAATCGAATACTGCCTCCGGCAGGCCGTGAAGAAAGTTGCCTCCGCAGTTTTTCGTCAACGCTTTAGAGGCTTTCGAAAATTCCTTCGATGGATAGGCCTGATTTGGCGTTATGGTGTTGCTGACTAGTTGGTTGTACTTTCGAAATCCAAAG
>Ga0268250_10000991_pt1 | contig 12730 bp, 9 predicted proteins | sample AgamicAsSfe_FD_200448 | JGI IMG/M metagenome (GOLD analysis project Ga0268250, IMG submission 200448) | Agave microbial communities from Guanajuato, Mexico - As.Sf.e (v2) (version 2) | ecosystem: Host-associated > Plants > Phyllosphere > Phylloplane/Leaf | place: Guanajuato, Mexico | collected... | reverse complement strand
ACACCATCTCCGTGGCCTTCCAACCGGTTTACCAACCTCTTAACGCCACTCCACTCCTCACTACGTGTTTGCACACCTCCAAGGTCATCGCCCACCTCAAACACAGTGACGACGCCATCCATGCCACCCACTGCAACCCTGCGTCCCTCGTTCCTCTCCCATGCCAACTTGTTGAGACTACGGTTCATGTAGCCAAGACCAGTCGGCATGTTTGTAAACGCACCACGCTTGCCGTCACTAGGCTTTACAGATTGAACAGGTACCTCGACGTCGACGTTGATATCCCAAACTTCGAGGCTTCCCGCTCCATCAACGAGCGCAAAGACCGAAGGCTTCACCGGCGACCATCGGACGTCGTAGACGAGATCTTCGCGGGCAATATCAAGAACAGGGGTGACTTGTTGTGTAGCACCAGGAAGTGTAGGGTTGGTTGCGCCTGTGGCAGCCGGCGGACGCACTTTCCAGAGTTTGACACTCCAATCAACACTGGATGAGAGGACAAGGTCGCCTAGATCGATCTGACCCTTAGCGGGATGGAAGTCGAGGCTCATGACAGGTGCGGCATGGCCAGCGTATTTCACGCGACCATCTACGCCTGCCTTCGCGCCAGCGCGGTCGTAGCGATGACATGGGTAGATGGTACCCTCTTCTGTGCCTGCAAGGAAATAGGTCGGATCCGATTGAGGGAAGGCAATACTGGTTACCGCCATATCATCTGTCTTCGCTGGTGGTGGCGATGTCAATTCCAGGAACTCTTGAGGCTGTGACAGCATATCCACAGTCCATCCGCATACAACACCGTCCGTCGAACATGAGATGATGTTGTTCGCGTTCTGCGTTCCGACAATGTCTAATGAATAGACCGGGTGTGTGTGACCAGAACCAGTAAGTGGTGTCTTCTGCACTGGCGCAGACTTGGCGCGAGTGTCCCAAAGCAGCACTTGCCCTGAGTACGCGCCTCCGATGATAAGATTAGGGTGGAACGGCGAGAACTTGGCGGTGAGAATATCAGATTGAGCGTGGAAGATGTACTCGGGTCTGTCGTGCATGTGCATATTCCAAACTTGTACGAGCCCGTCTGGGTCGTGCGGAGCGGACGGGTTCTTTGTATACGACGCAAGGACGAGTTCTGGAAACTGCAGAGTTTGTCAGTCTTATAACCGCGAGACGTTGCCTCAGTTCATACCTTTGTTGAGAAGCCCAGATCCGAGATCATCCTCTTCTTGCTCCACCGTTCATCCCAGAATTGTGCAATCTCCTTGATCCGTCGGCCCTTCTTGCCTCCACTGGAGCCATAACCCTCATCGTCGTCGTCGACATCTACGCCGCCAGTTGCATAGTCTGCCAAGATGTCGTAGCCAAGTTGTTGGTCGAGCGCTCGTTCCAACACTTTCGTACTGCGCTCCACAAAGCCAATGAAGTCTTCTGAGTTCTCTACAGCCGTCAATTCTTCGTTTGTGAGGGTCTTGAACGGGAAGTTCTCGTCTGAGCCTGGCTGCGGTGCACCATCGTCAGGCGCTTGCTGGACGGCCTTGAGCTCCTCTTCGATTTCTTTCCGCAGTTGCGCTCTAATCTCTTCGTCCCTCTCTTTCTGTCTCCGGCTTAGTCGCTTGCTCTTTGGTGACCGCGTCGGGCTCTCATCGCGCTCTGTGTCACTTCCTCCAACTCCGCGGTCTTTTGACGGGCTCCACTCTATGCTTGCTTGTACACCCTTGCTATATGTGATAATCTCCTTCTCCTTCTTGACCTCGTTGGTGACAACGCCGTCAGTCTCGTAGACTGTGGCTAGCGGGCCAAGGGACAGCGTCTGCATTTCTCGGTCCACCATGCCGGCAGGCGCTTGGAAGCCAGACGAGCCTTCATTGTCGCTGCTCAGTTGTCCTGCGCTGACTACCGATGTTGGGCGAGTTGCTCGGCCTGCGCCTGCTGGTGAACCCGGCTGTGTAGAGCCAGGTCTACTTTCGCCGAGGATGCTGTTGATGAGGTTGGTGACGTCGGTCCTGCGGTCGAGGTCTTCGCTGCGTCTTGGAGTTGGTGAGAGGACCTGGTATGGCCGTCAGTCACTGGTGAGACACTTGAGTAGGCAACCTACTTCTCCTAGCGGGCTACCGGTCATTGACTGCCTGCTAGCGGACTCGGCCTTTCTCAGTTCGCGCTGGCGCTTCAACTCGGCCAACTTGGCCTTCTTTGCGAGAATCTCATCACGCCGTTGCTGCATTGTGGACTCCATGGCGGAGATGTGGAGGGCGGGATGGTTGTTGGAGTACGTGTCTTGGTGTGTGGTAGAGGGCGTAGGCTGGAATCCGTGGCTAGACAAATGAAGCCTCCCCGTCTCGACTATGCCTAGAGCAGGGCAAGGGCAGTAGGAACAAAGGTAGGCGCGTCGGGTGTTGCTCAACGTCGCGCCAAGCTGTGGTTCAGGGACGAGGGCACTAGCTCGCAGCCAGCGATCCCGTCCAAATCTTGCGCCAGCCAACCTCAACTTTCACAGCTCAACGCCCAACAGCCCGCATCCCCCCCACGACGCCCTCGTCACGACTCTCCGGATCCCATCCAGCGGTGTAATTTCCATCGCTCGCCCGGACTACCTGCCATTGGACACAGACGAGCTCGATAACGACTATCGCAAGTCCTCGCACGACCCTCACCATGTCCACTTCCGTCGGTGTCAACGTACGCTATGCCCCTCGAAGCGGTTGCCAAGGTCTCTAACACGGCCTTGTGGGACTTCTACTAGCTCTAGAGATGGAACAGCCAGGCTAATGGTGGTATCTACAGGTCCTCCGATGGTCCGCACTCGGATTCGGTGTCTTCTACGGTGCCTACCACCAGCTCTCGTTATCCGCTGCCGATAGGGCAAAGGCCGCACAAAAGGACTGGGAACACAAGGAGGCGCTGATCAGGCAAGCCAAGCAGCAATGGGCACGAGACCACCCCTCAGAACAGCCAAAGTCATCGGGAGGTACGTCAGACCGACGACACATGTCAAAAATTCCCAACCTGAACATGCGCTTGTACCAGTCCAACACATACTGACAACCCAACAGCCAAGGCGGACCCGAAAGACCCCAACGCCGACCTCAACACGCTCCTCGGCATAACCGACAAATAAGCGCGTTGAGAGTGATCCCGTTTCCTACATTAGCATGGGCATAATGCGGCCGTTTCCCATCGAGCCGAGAGGCGGCTTGGTGGGGGAGAGCAGTCAATAGTGGTACGACATCTACGAGATACCAATCTCTTGTACTATGTACCTTTTGTACAACATAGACGTCGAGTTGGTCACGTTTTCAATCTACATGCTTTAGTTCGATCTCTTCATCTGTTGTCCGCTCGACACGTCAATGTACAGGTCAGCATGCTCGACTCCAAGGAACTAACTGAACAGTCACCCTGCCCCACTCATGCCAGACTATCCAGTACTCAACGAAACACTAACAAGGGAATCGCCAGCATCGCCACAGTTTGCAATTGGTCCATTGTCACAATTTCGATCAAGGAGCTGTGCTTATCCAAGAAGACAAGATTTGTTGCCAATCGTATATTCTATACATGTATCATCTCCACCCCCGACCCGCCATGGGCAGGCACTATGCTACACAGACCATCAGAACGCGCAGAAACGATGAAAAGCGGAGCCTCGAAAAACGCCCTGCAACCCTTGGAAATCAAGAAGGGCAACAGAAGAGTAGAAATGAAAAGCGCTGAGAAGCGGCCAAGGACAATATTAACATGAGGTAGCCGCCTCCATACGCTTTATCAACCTTTGCCCCCAGCCCGACTGTCAACACGACCCGGTAATACTAATCGGATGCGGGGCAAAGGCTGTATAATCGCACATTTTCAAAACCTACAAGGAACCCGTGATGATTCGTTTCATTATCCAAACACCTATCTCTTACAAAACCTCGCCGACAATCTTGGCTGCCTCCTTGTATGTCTTGAGCAGCTTCTCGCACTTCTCGCGCTCGGCCTTGATGGTGTCGTCTTCGTACAGGAGCTCCTGGAACAGATCCTCCTTGTACAGCGTTGAGACGAGCCTGTTCTGTACAACGTCTTTTGAGTGGTTGACGAGAAGATGCATAATGGCCTTGGGCACCTGATCAGCGACTGTCTCCCGGACAATGTTGAAGTATGACGAGATGAGTCGGCGGATGAGCTCAGTCTCGAGGGCTTCGCGTTCCGTAAGGGCAGGGGCTTGCTCGGGGTTTGATGGCTGTCAAAACGTTAGCATTTGGTCTGCGTAGCATTGATTCAAGAAACTTACGAAGCCGCCTTCAAAGTTTTCTGGTCCCACGCTTGGACTTCGGGGAGGACCGCTCATGGCGGCGCTCAATGGCGCATCATAGTCGTCCGTGTCTGGTGGCATCATTGCCAACACATGGGCAGGCTGCTTGTTGTCTCCTCTTCGGATGCTCTGCGCGAAGCTTGGCTCGCTATTTTGGCTCACGTGTCGGCTGCCTGGCCGGTTATCGAGCGCTGCTTGTGCTGCCTGTTGTGGGTTGGCGTATGCGTTATTGCTGTCTTTGCTGAAGAAGTAGTTCAGGAAGCTGTCGCGTGCGGTACCTGGTGGTGACCGGTTGCGGTTGTTGAGCGCTGCTGTAGTGCTCTGAGAGCCATTCATCATCCGTCCGACAGCAGGCGACATGCTGCGGCTAGTTTGTGACTGGTGTTTCCGAAGAGGAAGAGCCTTCAAGGTGGCTCCCTCACCTCCTTCACCCTCCTCAGATCCTTCCCCGTTCTGACCATTCTGGAGCTCTTTTATTCTCCTCTGTTCTCGCCTCTTCTTCTCGGCCTCCATCGCGATCTTCTTTTCCCGCTGCTCCTTGTCATTGATAACGGATGACATGGCCGCAGCAGCTCCAAGGAAGTTGGGGTGGTTTGTGTTGATGTATGCCCTTTGAATGTCAATGAGAGAGGCGACGTAACCCGAGCAAGGGCCAAGCTGCTCTCGCAGAAGGTCCGAGACAACTTCAATGAGCTTGCCTTGCAGCCTGGGGTATCTTGTCAATTCAGTAGAGCCGCAGGTGTGGCAGATCTTGATGAGTTCCTCGTATACGAGCTCCACACAGCGTTGACTGGGTATCTCCAAAAGCTTAATCTGAGGCTTCACAAGGAGGTCGAAAGCAAGCTCAGGCACGAACAGACTAGGCCTTGGACCAGTCGAGTTGCGGATGGCCGTCCGAATGTCGAGTACAGAGAGGTTTTGGGTGGGGTCCACTTGCTCAAGCGAGTTACCAAAGACAGAGTTGAAGATGTAGTAGATGCGGGCACCACCACACAGCTCCTTGGTGGAGATTTCGGTAGAAGTACCATCGATAGACGAGATGAAAGACGAGGCAAAGCGCGTCATAAGTTGCAAAATGAGCGAGCCTCGATGTTCCTTACCAGTAAAGGCTACATCGCCATAGCTTGCAAGCTCTTGTTGTGTCTGACCCATAAGTGTGTTGAGGCGTGCCTTGATGTCTGGTAACCTGTCACGAATGTGGGCCATCAGGGTCTGGTTGAGGCTCTTAGCGAGCAGCTGGGTACCACATCGATTTGCCATGTTCCGGTACGCAGGGTGGTGTCGGAAAAAGTCCCGCTCGGCTTGCAGGGCGTCAGAGAGAGACTTGTTGCCCTGGATGTCTTGTTGTGACCGATTGACGATACCAATGAAACCGAGCTTGAGGGGGTATACACGACCAGAGAGAATATCCATGGCGTTGGTACCGTGATCCATGAGATCCAGCTTTGTAAGGACACCGATAGTCCTCTTGCCCATGGGGTCGACATGGCGGGCCAGCTTCAGAGCCTCGGAGTTTACGAGATCGACGTTGGCGGGGGAGACAGCGAGGATGACACTGTTTGGCTTTGCAATGTACTCGGTGATGAGATTCCGTGTCTGCTTCTCGATGTCGGAGGGCTGGTCGCCAATGGGCACCTGCGAGTGTTAGCTCCGTGTTCCTGGCAGAAAAAGTTGCCGTGACCAACCTTTGTCAAACCGGGCAGATCAACGAGCGTCAAGCTGAGGACGTGCGGGGAGTAGATCTTCAGGTTGATTGGTTGCCTGTTGATGCCCTTGTTGTTTCCTGCTATCCTCGAGGTTTCGTTCTCGATCTCGCGCTTGACATCGGCGAAGTCGTAGAACCTCTGGCCGGGAATGTGGAGAAACTCTCCCCATTCTTGCTGGCCAGCTACACTTGCGGGTGTGTGGGGTACGTGGACTTCGTCATCGTCGTCTTCGTCGCGTTCGCTTGGGAGGTTGATGAGTTGGAGGATGAGCGGCCGGCGTGTGACGATACCACTGCCACGGGGAAGGAAGTCCTTGCCGACGATGTTCTCGAGCACTGATGACTTTCCGGAAGATTGTGATCCCACAACGACCTGATCGAGTTAGCAGGATTCGCATCAGCCTCGACAGAGCTTTGTAAAATCTGCTCTGCGCTCACCGCATTCTCTTCTCTGGCTGGGGCGCACATACAATCTGGGGTAAATCTAGGGAATCATTTCCAATTGTGTTGAAGACCAAATCCTGCAGCCTGTTGACAATGTTGAGGAGCTCCTCGCCCAGCGACGCCATCGCGCTGGTGTGTATGTGTGGTTTCTTTGCTCCTTACTCAAAGGGTCCGGGTTGGTGTTGAGCAGCCAAACAACACGGCGGAATGCTGTATGGGCCAAATGTCGTCCTACGGCGTAGCAGAGGTGTTGCACTGTGCAGATGCAGGATCGGCGAAGTGACTGTGGCTGATGGCGGCTTCGTCGGGTCCAGAGGCTCGTGATGAGAGTGCCTTTGCTGCAGCTCCGTCGTCACTTCGCTTGAAAGTTCCAAGGTTTGATGATGGTGCACGTGACGGCCAGCATGGCAATGCACCCCACATTCAACATTCACATGTCTCCTTAATCTTAGTCCATATTGTTCATTCCTTTCGCATAAAGGAGAAGACACCCTCAGCTACGTCGCCAAGCACACGCGTTTTGTCAAAGCAAACACGAGGCTGCTGAACCCGACCATCTTGGTCGCGAGTCCTGCGAACGCCACCACACGCCGTGCATGCGGCTCGGCTCCAAGGCCGGACACGGTACACATGAGCCTGCAGCAAACCGTATGTAGAGGGTGCACACGATCAAATGAGTAACAAGACGACTTTCCCTACCACCTGAGCAGCGTCAGCAGTACCTGGTTGTGCGCGACCCGGGTCGGCCTTTGACAATACAGAACATACGACTGGCCGTCTGAGTTGGCGCACGAATCTCGTAGAATTCTTCGAGAATATGTGGACTCTGCTCTCCTAGTTTGGCCACGTATTATCGCATTGCCTCTGGTAGCTCAGAAAGTACCATGGACACGCTGGCGTACACGGTGTACGCTGGATCGCGCTCGGGTATTGTCGGACCCTCGGGGATTCCCTTGTAGTAAGGCGACGGCTATCTATCAAGTACACCAGCCTTATCGCTCTGTAAGACGCGGCCACACGCGACAACACCAAATTATCAAAGAAGATCTCCAGCTCGTATCTCCGCATCCTGGGGAATCCATTGCGATCGTCAGGTCGCTTCGACGTACTCTACCGCAATTTGGAAAGGCTGAAGTAGCCTCCAAGTCCCTACGGAAGCACATCTCCGCATAAGCTGATAGGTTTACCTTGCCTTGAGTGAATCATTGTCTTATTATGACCAAGCTTCCTTCCGAAGGAAGCCTATCACAATGATAAGGTCTGTTATCAGGCTCACCGCAAACAAGTGAAGCAACAGCGTTCGTGCATCGACTACAAAGGTAACGTACCTTCTTTGTCGTTTGCTCCAATCTACTCAGTTATCCTCACCACCTCTGCACTGATCTTCCACCCGAATCTACTCTGGGTATCCTGCCGCTCACAACTCTCACCTACTTCGCCCTGGTCATCTCCGACGGCTCCATGGCCTCGGAGTCCCTTGTTCTCACCACCACCACCGAAGAGCAACACAAAGACGTCACAGTGGGGACTATTACATGCACTGCACCTATCCCGTTTGGAGGAGAAGAACAATGGCTTTACCTACCAGCAACCAAGAAATTCGACCTATCTCGGGGTTCGCAGCAGAAAATGGTCTTCGAGTGCGATGAAGAAGGCCGCAACCACACCGGCTTCATGATTGACCCTGGTAACTCGGTCTTGATTGTGGTCGACATGCAAAACTACTTTGTTCACCCACTCTATCGAGATCACGCCGCAGGGATTGCCGCTATTGAACCGACATTGAAAGTCATCGAGAGATGCCGCAAGGAAGGAATTCAGATCGCCTGGCTCAACTGGGGAATCACTGACCACGACTTGAAGAAGATGGCACCTGCTATTCAGCGAGGCTTCAGTAAGAGTCTGGGATGGCATGTCGGGCTCGGCGCCCAGCTACCCGATAACCAGGGAAGGTGCTTGTTCAAGCGGACTTGGAACGCCGAACTCTACGACCCTTTCAAAGCAGTCGCTCAGCCTGGCGATTTGTATTTCGACAAGACGCGAATGAGTGGACTCTGGTCCGAGAAGGAGCCTCTTCACGAGTACCTCCGTGCTTCTGGAAAGCAAACCCTACTTTTCGCTGGCGTCAACACCGACCAATGCGTGTTTGGTACCGTGTCTGATGCCTACTCCTACGGATGGGACTGTGTCCTGATCAGCGACTGCACAGGCACAATGACGGGCCGAGGAGCTCAGGAACTCGCTGAGTACCAAATTTCGCAAAATATGGGCTTTGTCACCACCAGCAGCGCTTTCTGTGACGCGCAACTTTGTGAACATTTTGAGGGTTGCTGATTCAATCGCCTCTTCGTTTTACAATGGCGGTTTTCTGGACTTTTTTTTTTGTTCTTGAGCGTGCTATCCAAATACCCGTAGAGCTACAGTATAGCAGAAATACATTTACATGACATCTGTACGAGTTGCGGTACTGCAAGGTTGTGTTGCGCAATTACGTCGTAGCTTCTCAGACCGTTAGTGGATCTGCACCAGTTGAGGTACGAATGACGCACGACACTGGGGTGGAGATCTTCCACTTAAGGACCTACCTCACGCAATAGCGATCTCTTCGATACGCCTCTGCACTCGTCACCCAATCGCGACGGTACCTTACTTTGAAGCGACAATCCAGATAGAAAAAGAGCTTCTGTTCATAAACAAACGGTTCGCCGACACGATGTTTTCTCAGCTTTCGATAGGCTTGACCTGCCTGCTGCAGCTATGTGGAACAGCTGCGCTACCAACCGAGCAAAAGCCATTACTACTCAATGGCCCCAAGAACGTCCAGGCTGTTCGGACTAAGTAAGTATACCCATTGAGTTTATATTCCCTCTACTAACAGGACACAGACTTCAACATGCAGAGATAATTCCTACAGTCATTGACGATTTCCTACCTAGCCTCACACTCTCCGTCCTATGGTCGGATGCCAAGGCTAAACTCGGCAACACCATTGACCCAGAAGATCTTCAAGAACAACCCAGCATCGTCCTCCACGATGACACAAGTCCGGACGGGATACACAGTACCTCCGACATGAGCTATGTCGTCACACTTACAGACCCCGACGCGCCATCTCGCGACAATCCAAAATGGAGCGAGATGTGCCACTGGATTGCTTCCAACGTCACCACTGCGCAGAATACGTTCTCTATCCTACCTTTGCCAGAGTTTGGTCTCACTGAACAAACTGAGTCGACTGATGGCGGCCCAGAGGACGTAATGGAGTACAAACCTCCAGGCCCACCACCAAAGACGGGCAAGCATCGCTACGTGTTCCTAGTCTTTGCGCCAAAGAATGGAACAACAGATTCGCTGCATCTGAGTAAGCCGGAGGATCGTCAACACTGGGGTACTGGAAAAAAGGGTGGTGGCGTGCGAGAGTGGGCTGAGCACAATGGTTTGGTGCCTGTCGCTGCGAACTTCATCTACTCGCAGAATGATAAGCAGTAGATGTTTGTTGCTCTGCTTACAGGATGCATGGAATGCCGAGGGCACATGCATCGAATGTGACTATTCTTTTCCTTCGAAATTTCTTTGCAAGCGGAGAAGGCGTTTTGTTGGTAGCGTACATATTGTGTTGATACCAAGATTTCCGTATCGGATGCACGTAATAGGCTTTCTCAACATCATTAGCATGCCATGCGTTATCGTGATGACTCAGGACTCACAACGTCTTGATAGGTAGAGCAATAGCGTATCGATATTGCCGGCACAGTGCGTCGCCAAGCAGCCCTACGGACCACAGAGCTTGTGGGGTGACAGCTCTTGCTCCACCGGGCCAGGCTAATTGCACGCACCCCGCGTCTTCAACCTCATCCACAAACAACCCGCGACCAGAGCCGATGCTGTGATACTGTGCCGCGCATACATCATGTTGTGCGTCGTTCATGGTTCCGGTCAAGACAATCAAATCCATCGACCGCATCGCCTATTATCCGGACAGCTGATGCGATGAACCAAGGACATCTGCGTCAACCACCCACCCAGCCAATATCAGCAGTGCCAACATAAGCCTACGCGTTCGAGACGGGGATCACTCAAGGTCACCTCTACGTACCTCTTGTCACATATAAAGAAGCCACCTCGACCTTGATAAAATGAATTCAACGACTTTGTGGATGACTTGCGATCTGATTCCCGTCTTTCGCATGTCCGTAGCGATCACTTCGCCTTCAGCAGACTCTCCTCTCCGTGGAAATCAACAAGAGAGTTAAAGGTCCTCACATTCTGACAAGTGGTATTCTGTGAAGCGGTCGAGGTGATGAATATCATGGTTGGGCTCTAATCGGGCTGGTTTTGAGGCTCAACATCAACGAGTTGTGATGGAGTTGCCGGGATGGTCTTCTTTCACATCGTGATGGTAAGTATGCATTACATTGCTAAATGATAAGTATCTGTCGCGCGAACTTCATGCACAACTTACTGAGCGAGTGTAATAGTGTTTGCCAGCCGACCACGCACGGCAACCACGAGCTATAGATTAAACACCCTCCTATCAATTTTAGCAATAAACTGCCCTATAATGGGCCATAACGAGTATAACTTGGACGAATGAGGATATCAAAGGATGCAGACCATCCTCTTACCGGTCAGCTCTTGAGACTCCGAGCCTGCTGTGCATACGCGCTCATCAAATCATGTTGGACAACGTTGAGATCTGAGTTGGGTTTTTGCAGTACAACCATGATATCATTGTGTAGTGCCACAACACCACCATAGACAACTCGTATCCTGTGTTGAAAAAGCAGTGAAGCAGCATGGGCTTGTAAGGGTTCACCTACTAACCCTCACCCTAACTTACCTGTATCATAGACAATCAGGGTATATCTCGGTCTCAGAATAATCGAGTTATGTTACTAAAGTTGACGTGATTTTCAAGATGTGTACGCAAGCACTTACTAGGTACATGAAAATGGGACTATCACATCACTCGTGAATTGACTTGTCGTTCTCCTATGTCACGACTTTCATTACATCATACTCCTTAGCGCGCGTTGATTTCCAGTACCGAGGGTTAGCTATATCATCGGTGAAAGCAGCAAAGATAGTCCAAAGGCAATTCCCACTACTTGAAGTACGAATATCTCAATCCAAGTACACCTTGATCGTGTGATTTTAGCGTCTATAGGAATGAAGAGATTATATGCTCCAAAAATCCATAGGCTGTAGGTGAACAGATTCTCGCCAGAACTAAAGAACAAACTATGACCTTTCGACCTGCCAGAAACCACAAGATTGCTACCGTTTGGGCTACCTCGTGGGCGAGTTGGTACAATCTCAGCCTGACACCTAAGCCATGTCCTTGTCCTCTTCCTCAAATGTAGTAATGGCAAGAGCTTCATCCTCGCTATACAAGGATTCGTACAGATCCTTGTAATATAACCCATCTTCACTATTTACCAGAGTGTCTACATCTTCAATCCACTGGTCTAAGTCTTGGTTCCTGCCCTCATTTCTGATTAGATTGGCGTCTTTCGTATACCATTCGTCAATATACTTAGTCGCTGTGGTGGCTGTCGGCGCGTGGACAAACCATTCCAGCTCTTTTTCGCTATCTTCGTTGAGCTTGTGTGACGTGTCATCATTACCGTCGTCTTCGTTGGGGAACCAAGAGGGGTATTCCTCCTCATCTTCCTCTTCGTCTTTTGTAGCGCTTACGTCCATATCTTCCGCAGAACCGTTCTCCTTCTTAGCGATCTTAAGAGCATTGACGTCCCATACAAGCTGCTCAATCTGCTGGGTCATGAACTCTCGCTCTTTGTGGAAAATTTTAGCATGCTTGGCCATGGCCTTGAGATCTCGCGTGAGACGCTTATTCTCAGCATTAAACTCTGCGAGTTCCCCTCTTACCCCCTCGATTTCGGATCCCATGGCATGAATCTCATTGGCATTGTTTGTCGACCAGTTTTGGCTTATTGTGCACCAATCCTCGGCTTCTTCAGTTAGGTTTCTATTCATGTTTTCGAGTTTTGTAAGAACCGAATCCACACCCAAGTTCGGCCGTTCGATCGTAGAATGCATGCGTCTGCATCCTATCTTATGGTCCCTTATTTGGTTTGACAAACCTAGGATTATTTGCTCTTTCTTCTCCACCAACTTTTCTTGTTCTTCGATTCTCAGATTCTGCTCGTCAATCTCGTCTTGCGCCTTCTGGCTAAACTCATTGGCAATCGCTAGCTCTTTCTTGGCCATTTCTAACGAAAGCGTCATGTCGCGCAGCTCGTTGGCCTTGAACCTGATTTGACACTGCATTT
>Ga0268250_10000990_pt1 | contig 12735 bp, 12 predicted proteins | sample AgamicAsSfe_FD_200448 | JGI IMG/M metagenome (GOLD analysis project Ga0268250, IMG submission 200448) | Agave microbial communities from Guanajuato, Mexico - As.Sf.e (v2) (version 2) | ecosystem: Host-associated > Plants > Phyllosphere > Phylloplane/Leaf | place: Guanajuato, Mexico | collected... | reverse complement strand
CAGTACGTGGCTATCAGTCTTTCCTTGTTTGTATGTTTGCCGGCGACATTCCCTTCCGCAGAAACATGCCGTCTCGTAGCAATATTTTTGAGACACGCAAAGCCAGCCATCCATCATCTCGAAGAGGTACAAGCCATGAGTTGAATTGCGGAAGATTGCTGGAGGACACATGATGATGGCAGCTTGATTTTTCAGTAGCCACCGCTAAGAAGAACATGAGACATGAGAGTGTATCTTGGTTGTCTTGGAGAGGAGCTCGAAAATAGCCATGGCGAGGTGGCCATTGTATTTCAATATCTCAAGCGATTGGCAAGAGACAGCAAACCGAGAACACGCACACCAGCGGGAACTGTATTGAAGAGGGTGCTCCGCAAACAAGCCATGGGAATTTTGAGTTGCGACTTTTGGTGTTTCATGTGGTCGGAAAGAAGAACAGAAGACATAATACGGACTCTAAATGTTTTGGAAAGAAGGCTCGAGGAAAAAATAGCATGTTGTACGACGACCCATTTTGATCCCTTGGGTGGTCGGTAAGAGAAGAGCAGAAAACATGTAGAGAGCCCTCAGCAGTTTTGGAAAAGAAGTTTCGAAGGACGAGTCATGGCGGTACTGCTAGTATTTTTGATGTTTGGAGAACAGGAGTAGTTGTAGGGGAAAGAAAAAGTAGGTGAGCTTCGCGAAATTTATATACACTGCCGCCGAACATGAGATGGCGATATCCGCCGTGTGAGTCACGAGTGACACGCATCAAGTCTTCGTTCCGTATTGTACATGGCGACCTATCTACAGCCATTTTAGTGAACCATAGTCTCCAGTGTGCCCACAGGCCTCTCCACAATATCGATACATCCATCCACGATGCTCTGCCTTGCTGGCTCACTGCTAACATTCTGGCCACCCAGATACAATAGCCAGACCAGCCTGCCAACCCTCTCATCTCTAACCTCGCCCAACCAACTGCTCTTGCCCATGACCTCCTGCTTGCTATTCGCTGCCTTCACAATAGGTTGGTACAGCGCACCTAGATGCCCGTTCTTATTCCGTGTCAGGATAATGACACTACCCTTGGGCGCTTTGCCCTTTCCCTGGAAGAGGTTCCTGAACTCCTTCATCGCCAGGCCAAAAGACTCATCCTGGAACTCGCCCTCCTCAACTGGCTTAGGCAAAGAAATGGATTTGTTCTCGGCAGCCTGCTGTCTGATCAACTCAGCCTGTTTCCTCCTCACTTCATCCGTGCGCGACGCAATTCCGCGCATCCAGCCATCTTGCAGATGCTTGAAGTCTGTGCCGCGGCAGGGTACAACTCGGAATGCCATGTCAACACCATCCATGCCGTTCTTGGCCAAGATGGACTCCCAGATCTTGTTGCTCTTTTCGGGGTCGAGCAGGGACTCGCGGAGGTCCTTTTTCTCATTAGGGATCAGGGCAGAGGCGGTGGGGTTTACGGTGTTGATGAGGTGGTTTTGGAGGGTAGAGAGGTCGGCGGTTTTGACGTAGAGGCCCACAACGTAGACTTGGACACGGAGGAAGGAGACTTTCCGGATGCCGAGACCGAGGAGTGTGTATTCGGCGTCGGTAGTGATGGCTTCAGGACCTGAGGTGTCTGTAGGGAGACGGATGGTGCGTGGGAAGTAGGGGACGTAGGATGTGCCTGTTTCGACGAGCTCGATGGCGTCGGGATCTGAGGCTTGCGGGTTGTCGGTGCCGCCTGGTGTTGCGATGACTTTGTCGCCTGCCGCGATGACCACCTTCTTTCCTTGGAACTCTTCTGCCGCCTTGCGCGGTGCGTCGTTCTGGATGGGTGGGCCCATGATCCTTTCTACGATGCCCCGGCGTGGCTCTTCACCTTTCTCTTCTAGCGGCGGTACGTCCCATAACCTGACGAGGAAGATGGGTGCAATCATGGACAGTGCAGCACCCAGAACGAGCCAGTTCCGCTTTTTTATCAATTGAGCACGACGCATCGCCTCTGCGCGATGTACCGAGACGAAGTCCTCATCTGGGCGAGGAACCTTGGGGCGGGCGCCTTGCTTGAGTATGACTTCAAGATCTGCCCTACTGGAGCGCGTGTTTTGGCGAAATTGGGGGTTGGAGCGGAGGGGCGCAGGCGTGTTGAGGCAGCGGAATACTGGCCGCCGAGCGGCGTGTCTTATCGAGTTCATGGTGGCTGCATTGACCGGGTGATGTGGTGAGAGAGAGTGGAGCAGCTTGGACCAGGGCTCGATGATGTCGTCGCCGGTCTGAAGCGAGCACTTTAGCGCGGCTTTCACTGCGGCGCGTCGCGTCGGCCCTACAGAGTAAATCTACAGCCCACCTTGCAAATAGGTCAACGCTCGACACCCCGCCTTTGCGGCTTCTAGACGACACAACATGCCTCCACATAGACCAAGACGAGCGGAAGAAGCGACCCCGACCCCCACACAAACCCAACGGCGCAGACGAGATGATACACCCGAAGAAGACGAGGATGTCGACATGGACCAGGCAATGAACCAGGGCAGCGGCAGCGTTGACCAGCTGGCAAAAGGCTTGGTGCGATATGCCCTGTCGTGCGAACGTTCACGGAAGCCTATCAAGCGCCAAGATATCAATGTAACGGGTGGGCGCATTGGAAACCACATATGACACGGGACTAACAGTGGCAGTACTCGGTTCAACATACACTCGACTATTCAAGGATGTCTTCGCACAAGCAAACAGTCAGCTCATGGACGTCTTCGGCATGCAGTTGGTCGAACTGCCCAGAGCGGAGAAGGTGACACTGCGACAGAAGCGCGGTATGCAATTCATCACCACTGTGCTGTCTCTGACCTGACTTCTCTCAGCTGCCGCTGCCTCGGATTCCCAAAGCAAAAACACAAGTATTTGGGTTCTGCAAACCATCCTCCCCGACCAATACCGTATACCCGACATCATCGGCCCTTCGCGACCAATCGAAGAAGACATAAATCGAGAAGACTCGTACGTGGGACTATATACCATGGTCATCGCCCTTATCACAATCCACGGCGGTCTGATACCAGAGGGCAAGCTGGATCGCGCCCTCAGACGTATGAACGCAGATCAGACGACGCCCATGGGGACCAAGGACAAGACGCTCGCGAACATGATCAAGGATGGGTATATTGTGAAGGTCAAAGACACCCAGAACGGGGGCGAAGAGACGATAGACTATATCGTTGGGCCCCGAGGCAAGATGGAAGTCGGGCGGGATGGTGTCGCGCAGCTTATACGGAAAATATTTGGGGACAGCGAGGATGGGGACGAGCTGGATAAGAAGATTGAGAGGACGCTGCAGGTGGCTGGTGCGAATGACGATGCTGCGCCGTCGGTTGAGGCGGCCAACGTTGCATCGCAGGCGAACGGACGGAAACGTGGGCGGCCGAGAGGCGAAGGCGACGAGTAGGCTGGAGTCGAGCAGTCTGTTGGCGTTATGGAGAAGGAGACGACCTAAGATACCCTGTATAGTTGTACTGCATTATTCTTTGCCTCGAAACTCTGGCGATGCTAGTCGTGTTAGTGATGGTAGGTAGCTCCAAGCTCCCCTCGGAAGGATTCGAGGTTGCATCATCGGCCCAGCAAGCGCCAGAAATTGCCAACAACAAAGACACGACACCAGAGGAAGGAGAGGCTGATGGTGCAGTGCATGTGCTTGGATGGGTAGTTCCTTCCCCATTTGTCAGCGTCACGAGGTATTGGGCAAGCGCGACCCGGTGTTGAGCAATGGCTGCATGCAATCAAGGCTCACTGGAGCTTCGCTGCCGCCCCTCAAGCGCTTCTGCGCGCCAAGCTGATTGAAACGGCTCTATTTTCCACACCAACCGCCTTTGCGCCATCTTTCTCCTCATTCTCTCGTTCTCTCGCTCTTTGCCCTCGCCGTACGCATCCCCACCTCCAGCGCCATACTCCAAATCTGCAATGACTGCTTGAGACAATGAGCAGCATCGACTCCCTCCTCAACCCCGACGCTGGCCTCCGCCGCCCGTCTGTCACCAGCCCGACCGCGACGCCTGCCGACGACGCTGCCGATGCCCTGACGACACTGGCAACTTTGGGCAGCGGGCAGCAGTTCGTGCCCGCCCCGACGCGCGAGCTGCCCTCGCCAACTGCCTCATCCCACGCGCCGCGACGCACCAGCAGCTTCGGTTCCCACCACGCGCCTGTAGAGCCCTCGCCACCCCTCGAACTGCCCCAGGCTCGCTCGCCGACCCTGGAGCACTATCACCATGGGTCAAATTCGCCAGAAGAGCAAAAGCGACGGCAATCGCTGCTGTCGAGAACATCGCCCGCCCCAGTGCTCGCGCCTATACAAAATTTGTCCACAGCCCTGCAAGAACAGACCCAAGACGAGAAGGCGTCAACACCTATCGGCGAAGATGTGTCGCAAATTGTACCACCGGATCATGGCGGTGAAAGAGACAGCACCCAGCACCGCGAGCCTGCATTCGTGCGCGACGAACCAACAACTTCACAGATCCGCGAGCCTGAAGCGGCCAATAGCACACTACAGCCGGGTTCAAGTTTGCACAACGGCGACAAGCTGCCTTCACCGCAGCCTTTCATCAAGGACGAACCCTCTGGCACACCACGCGAACACACACCTGCAGTCATTGCTTCTCAATCCGAGCGACAAGGTTCTGTTACTGGCGAGAACATGGATGCCGATGCGCTCAAGGCGCTTGAGATTGCCAAGCAGAGCGACCTTGGACTACGGAGACGGAACCAGAGCGTTGCAGAGCGGTCAGAACGCGTACAATCACCCGTGGACTCGAAACCAGCACCTGCCCCGACCAAAAAACGACCAGCGCCAGCATCAGCCCCTGCTATTAAAAAGAAGGGTACAGCAAAGACGTCGAAGCCCAGCAAGAAGCGTAAGGTGGAGACGGAAGATGGCGCAGCACGGTCAGTCACGCCTACCTCGAGGATACCAAAGTCGGCCAGCAGGGCTATGAAGAGGGGCTCGCATGCCGGCACACCCGCTCCTGGATCCTCACCCGCACAAGACCGATCCGACGATGAAGGCGATTCATCTGAAGACCACAACCTGTACTGCATCTGTAAGAAACCGGACAATCACAAGTGGATGATTGGGTGCGATGGCGGTTGCGACGACTGGTTCCATGGCGACTGCGTAAACATGAAACAAGCGGATGAGCAACTAGTCGACAAGTTTATATGTCCTCAGTGCGAGGAGAATGGCAGGGGCAACACAACATGGAAGCCAATGTGCAGGCGGGAAGGCTGTCGAAAGCCTGCCAGGGTAGGGAAGGACCGAGAAAGCAAGTACTGCTCTGACGATTGCGGAGTCCTCTTTATGCAAGAACAGCTTCAACGGACAGCAGGAGCAAAAGGCGCCAATGGAACAAAGGAAAAATCTAAGAAGAAAAAGAGAGTCGAGGAAGAAGAAGAACCAACCCCTCTTGGCGGCACCCTCCGAGCCAAAGACCTCAAAGCCCTTGTCGACGCCTCGCCAAACATCCAAACCTTCAAGAACCTAGGCACCGGCGTTCTCACACCTCCACAAACCGCTTCGCCATCCCGCGCAACCTTCCCCGCCAACGGCGAAGACCTTTCCCTTACCGCTGGCGAGATCGAACGTTTGACCGCCCTTCACAAAGAGAAGACGCAACTCAAAGATCGGCTAGAGGTACTCAAAGACCGCGAGAAGTTTGTCAGCATGGCCAAGGAACAAGCTGTTCGCCTCGCCGACCGCGAGAAGATCAAGATGAAGGATTTCTGTGGTTACGACAGCAGATTATCATGGTCCGATGCTGAGTTCCTACTTTGGCGGAATAGCAAACACGGCCGCGCTGCCTTCCACCACTCCACCCTGAATCCCACCCCAGAACAGATTTCTTCGACGCCGACGCCTGCGGACGGCGCGGATGCAATGGACATTGATGGTGGCGTAGATGGAGAGGAGAAAGACACAGCCTGTTTGAAGAAGCGCTGCCAGAAGCATCCTCAGTGGCAGAAGCTTAACCTGCAAGATGCCAGATTTGAGGAATTGGAGGTTGTTGAGGCGATCAAGGAGTGTGAGAAAGATGAGCGATCCGTACGGGATCGTGCGAGAAGAAGAGGCGCAAAGGATGGTTTGGCGAAAGAACTCACTGGTGGCGAGGACGGGACCAAGGTGGAGAGGAATAGGGATGGATGGGTTGAGGTTGTTGGTTCGTGACTGACATGACCTCGATCAATTGTTCTTGTCAACGGATGGACGATATTGGAACGGAATGAAAAGCTTGGATAAGGCATATACCCCCATTCCTTTCGATGCGGTATCTGAATATTTGGGCGTTTTTTTTGGAGGTTATGGGAAAAATTTAGCGACAACGCTTTGGGCGACTCATGGTTCTTCGCGACTCACAAACTTGGTTATACCATTCATATTGGATAACGATTTCTCATAGCTAGTGTTAGTATGGTTTAATGACTAGGCTTATTCTTCAGGCTGGTTTTTCTGGTGACGACGATCTTGTATGACCTCGGAGAGGCTATAACGAATTTCCGGGACTTGGAAACCGTCGAATAGGACGAGGTGGCGTCCGACACAGCGATACGGCAATACGTCTATCGGGTATAAATTCTTCCTTTGCTCTCTCCTTCTTCCTCATATAGTACACTCAAAAACTTTGTCTTCCCCAGAATATGCGTTTACCACCCATGGTGTTCTCCAAAATCAAGGTATGGTCAACCAATGACCTTCCCTGGTCTTCTTTCTGGCTGCTCAAAACAAACTTGGAGCATGTCATGTGTGGCGGCAGATCGGTATTCGGAATGCAGTAAAACCGATACCTATTACGATCATGGTCCAAGCAAGTTATTCTTTCCGACAGTCATATGTAAACACTGTCTGCTCTGTCAACTACTGCTTTACTTCCCCATGCTTGAGAATCTGTTTCTCTAAATTCGCACATATCAAGTATATGGAGTTTTCGAAAAGACATTCTAGAAAAGAAATGATCTTCGCTACCTTGTTTTTCGTCCAAAAGAGAGAGAACTATACTATATGCGCGCGTGTAGTATAACGGTGTTCCTCCCTCTTATTACTGGATACGACGATAACGCTACTCATTTTGTTGTTTTGGACATGATAATTGGTATACCATAACCGACCAAAGCGAGAGACAATAGTTTCAGCTCAGAGAAAACACCAGGGGGTTTGGCGTCTGCCTTCTGGAATAAGAAAAAGAAGACAACATGAGAGAGAAGGCAGAGGAGAGCCAATATAAAGTATTGTCATACAGAAACGGTGCTCCGAAGGGAAATGTTCTAGTTGAGAAGCTATGGGTATAAGAACGATCTTTCGCCAACCAAGCTGCAAGCCTCTATCAACCTGCGACCCTTCATTGTTCCAAAACAAAAACAAACTGGAGAGTGTACATGGAGGTCAAAACCCAGTTCGACCTTACCTATGGGTTGAGACTTCCCGTCTTCCTCCTATATACACAGCACTAGTTGTCGACAAACACTGGATTTTTACTTTCACACGACTTCCAAATCTTCTCTATTCCAAAAGACAGCTATACCAACGTATGAAGCTGGGAAAAACCGTCACTTTCTATTATGCTGTGAAACTGCCTAGTTTCCGTCGCCTCGCAATCGAATATACCGGTTGCCTACTAGACGTTTACTGCTACACCAATGTTTTTGCCCAAGTCTTTCCAAAAGTCCTCGGTTGCGTTTTATGTGGACTGGGAGAAATAGTTGCCCAGACCTACGCGGTGGATCTAGCTGTTTGCTTTCTGCAAGTATAAATGATCACCTTCCGACAACCAAATTATTACTCCAATACCAACTTCCAAGCTTTTTCTTGGTTAAAAAAGGATGGGAAGATTACATGATGGAAGTTCAAAACACGAGGAGCAAGAAACATGTTGCGAGACGATTTGTCCTCTTCCCACTAGCATAAAGCGCTATATTCCCCAGCCACCCCTCGGCTTCCTATACCCATTTTCAAACTTCCAGATTTCTAAGACCTAAAGCGTCATATTCATGGGAATTTGAAGTAGGGATGAGTTAATGACATGCTGGACGGCATCTCTCTGCTTGCACATATGCCATGCTCAACGTTTTGGATTCTTACCCACAAGACGTGTCGTGTGCCCGTCTCCTCCCTTCTGGTTGGATACAAGTCTCTGTCTGACAGCCGAGCTATCTTTGTTTGATCAAAATCATGACCCGAAACTCTTCAGAAACTTTTCTCACTTTGTTCGATGGAAGTCAAAGAAGTCGATAGCGACTGGGGTAGAGTGAATCAACTGGTTTGCTCATGTCAAAACAAAATGGCTGCTAGAAGGACCATGTCTGAGAAGACATCTGAAAGTACGACTTTCGATTGAAAGCCCACAACCAGGCATGTGCATCGATTTCCTGGTCTGTTTGGACAGGTACACTAGGAACACAGTATAAAAACCATGTTCTGGTGTCCAGAATCATCACTTCTACACCAATCTCCAAATCCCATTATTCCAAAATGAAGAAAATGAGCTCTTATGGAGATGCTGTGCGTCTGCCTGTGTCCATATCATTGACAGTGATATGCCATGTGTATTCAAAATGAGATCTGGAATTGTAATACTTGAAGAAAAGAATGGGCACAGAAAGCACCAATTGTTGTAATCATGGTCTTCGTTTGTCGCCGCCAGCCGATTGGAGGGGAAGACATGTTCGAAACAAGATCAAGATACTGGCCCGGCGAGTGAGTGCCTCCAGCGGTATTGTGATACCTATCTTAACGGAACGTTGAACAGGAACACGTTGCCTATTCATGTGTGTTCGTAGCCCATGACCGAGCTCTGATCCAATTTGAGGTCTCGAACACTGAAACAAAGTTGCACACATAATATCATATTCAGAATCCTTTTGTTCTTCCTCTTGTTTTTATGAAACCTTCTGTTATGACCGAAACGAGACACGAAGCGCTCACGAAAGACTGGAAAGCTCTGGGTTTACGTTTGACGCCTGGAACGAAGAAGTGAAAGTGCATCCAGCCCATACGTCTGTCTGACTTTCCTTCGTCCTGATTAGCAGAATTGCATCTTGGTGGCTAGCATGGTTGTAACACCTGTTGAGTGCTCGTCTAAGGCTCATAGCTAAGCTACGATTGACTTTGAATGTTCTCTCTTCAAAACCATCATGCGCATATAGAATATTCTTTCCCAGACTTCTAGGCTCATACCTTCTATACCTGCAAAAGAGTGTCATTACGATTAGAATATCCTGCAAGGACAGCTGTAGAAGAAGGGGGAAGTCTAGAAAGAAGATGTGCCTCCGGTTTTGTAGTGACTGAAAGGCCGTGAATCCTTCCGCGGGCATAACAATCGGCGAGTTATTCCCAAATGGTGGCGTAGGGAATTCCTGGAGCTGGAAATGAAGAGGAAGAAGAGTGGAGTTAGCGTCACACGTGGTCACGTTTTGAAGGCGCCTGTGACACTCGGCCTAGCGCAAAAGACGTCACATTAGGTTATGTCACTTCTCAGTCGCTTCTCTATCCGCCTTTTAAAGTTTTACCCAAGATGCGACATCGCCCTGATCTCTGATCGATGCATATCGAAGTCGCGACCTACACTGCGGCAGGATTACTCTGGGAATAAGCTGTTGAGCTAACTACTAGTCAAAGCGCATACAGCGTGTCGACTTCCCAAGACGTTTATAAAGTTTGAACTCGAATGACCCCCTGCCAACCCCCCAGTCAAGATGCCAGACTGGTGTCTAGGCTCGACGATGCTTAGCCTACTAAGCGCCACACTAAACCGTTCCTCGGATCAGCGGGACCCGCAATGATCAACGCCACCATACTGTGTAGAGCAAGATCGACCAAGGTTGCCCACCGTCTCCTGCATATTGTCTCTCCGCTTCCGCTACTTGCACCCTTAATGCATCTTTAACTCCTTCTCGAACCTGTCTGATGTCGCGACAGCACGTTCCGCGCTGCAAGGAGTTAGCACTTGCTTTTTTCGATAATCTCCGACCTCACATCTTACATATCTACGCATCTACCATCCATATCAGGTACCTCCACCGATGCCGAATACCCTTGTTCATTTGCCGTGCTTGAGAGCCGAGGCTCAATGCCGATCGACGACAAGGAGCAACAATTGGCGTCCTCATTCTGGCCATTCCGGCATGCTGTCGAACCGCAACGAGCAGGCAAGTATTCCGAACAGGGTAAAACAGAATGATGCGGACGAGGTTGCTGAGTCGTCAAGACATTGGCCCGCCGGGTGAGGCGCACCAAACATCTGCACCATTGTAGTCACCATCCAGAGCACGATCAGTTCGGCGTGTCTTGCTATTGGAGGTGTGAGGCTACGCCCCCACTTCATGGCTGTTTCGAGTAAAAGCCTGGGATGGAATGTTCCCAGTCGCGTTCAAGCAAGCCATGAGTATGACGATGTTTCGCAAGTTCTCGCCGCCACACCAACATCGGTATCCTGGAATCGTCGTACGATGCAAATAACCTCGACGTCATGCCGTTGAAGACACAGCAAGCTCCAGTCAAACCACCTATACCTTCCTTTTCCGTTGTTGGTCTCCAAATTGAAGGGAACCAAACGTTTATGCGGGTAAGACGGTGACAGTCGATTGGGCATGGCGTCGATCAAGAGACTACGGGACAGATGCCTACGACCATCTCTAGTGCTCCGAGCGCATGTATGTTCTACCCCTTCAGGTATAGAGAGATGCCTGGGGATCGGCCAGTGAAACGCGCTAAGAATCTCTGCCGAGGTGACATGGCATATCGACAGTGCTTTTTCCTTACCCACACGGCATGGTAACAGATGTGAACTGGATATATAAGGGAGTCTGGATCCTCGTTGATATGATCACAACCTTGACAATACGGTAACTCAATACAGTCGCTCTACTTCTACTTCTATACACATCTTCTTTACTACCTTCAACATGCGTTTCTCAGCCATCGTTCCCGCCACTCTTTTCGCCTTGGCTTCCGCCGCTCCAGTAGAGGAAGTCAAGCGTGCCGCCTCTTCGTCTTGCCCCTCATACACTATCATCAACACCCGCGGTACTGGCGAGCTCCAAGGCGAATCTGCTGGTTTCCGTACAATCAACTCCCGCGTCCGCGCTGCTGTCTCCGGAGGCAAGACCTACAACACTGTTTACACTGCCGACTTCTCCCAAAACAGTGCCGCGGGTACACGAGACATTGTCAACAAGATCACTACCACACTGGCCTCTTCACCAAAGGAATGCTTCATCCTTGAGGGCTACTCTCAGGGTGCTCAGGCCACCGTGAACGCCATGTCTCAGTTGACTGGCGCCAAGTTCGACGCTGTAAAGGGTGTCTTCCTCATCGGTGACCCAGCACACAAGTCTGGATTGGCGTGCAACGTGGACAACAACGGTGGTACCACCACCAAGAACGTCAACGGACTTTCCGCAGCACTTGGAGGAGGCATCCCATCCAACTGGGTTGCCAAGACGCTCGATGTTTGCATCTTCGTATGTATCCTGTTGTTTATGTCATGTTACAAAATTACTAACGCTTTTGTCAGGGTGACGGTGTATGCGACACTACACACGGTGCGGGTATCAATGCTCAGCATCTTCAGTACCCCAACGATGCCCCTACCCAGAAGTTGGGTACTGACTACATTACCAAGGCGCTTAATGCTTAGGGTGAATGTATTGGAATGAGATGAGTGTGCGTTACATTTCGGTTATCGTTCCGTGTATTGGCTTACGGACACTCTTTCTAAATGTATATATTTATTCGAATGACATAAGGTGCAAATGCTCAGTTACTGAGAAACAAACGCTGGAATATGCGTGTGTGAACGTCGCGGATACTCACCACTGCTGTCCGCGTTCTCAGTCCCCCAAGTCTAAATCTATCGGAGCTGACGTACGCGTGTCATTGAACCTTTCACAGCCATCATAGTCGTCCTCTATAGGCCCTGGTCTTCGTTAAGTTTGATACCCCTCTCGATCAACCCCTCAATCCATACGTTAAAGTCTTCCCTCATCTCCGCCGGCAACACATGCCCCTGCCCCTTGATGAAATGCTTCTCAACCTCACCTTCCTGCCAGATATCCTCCTCTTCCTCGATACCCAACCAGTTCTCCTTTCCGGTCGGGCCCTCCCCCCTCTCCAATCCTCTCCAAAGCACAACACCCAACGGGAAAGTCAACATGCGATCCTTGGTGCCATGGATAACCATGATCCTGTTCTTGCCTACAGTCTTTGCAATCTGCTGCAGTTGCTCCGGGCTCTTGTGGTGCCACCCCGCGGCGATAGCTTGTAGCATGAATCCAGCCTTACCAAAGTACTCGGGATGTGATCGTTTCCAGATTTCGTTTGCAGCGAAACGGTCACCGTTTGTAGGAAAGGCTTGGACGACAGGTTCGAGAGTGTCGGGCGCGTCGAGCCATTGCTGTGTGTAGAGGTTCTTCTTTACGCCTTCGATTTGGGCATCGAGAGATTTGGGGATGAAGAGATTGGCTCGGTTCCAGAGGTTTTCGATGAAGCCCTGGGAGGGTTAGCTAATCTACGGAAGTTTGCTAAGGTTGGGGCGTACATTTGTTCTGAATAGTTGTGCAGCTGTGGATACGAGTGAGAGTGTGCAAATCCGTTGTGGTATCAACATGGCCTAGACTCTTATTAGCGCTCAGAGATTCTGCAAATCTCCAGCTGATTGGAGTGTGACTTTTTTGCTGCAATCATCATGATCGGCATGCATGGACGATCATATTTGCGGCATTGACGAACAG
>Ga0268250_10000986_pt1 | contig 12754 bp, 22 predicted proteins | sample AgamicAsSfe_FD_200448 | JGI IMG/M metagenome (GOLD analysis project Ga0268250, IMG submission 200448) | Agave microbial communities from Guanajuato, Mexico - As.Sf.e (v2) (version 2) | ecosystem: Host-associated > Plants > Phyllosphere > Phylloplane/Leaf | place: Guanajuato, Mexico | collected... | reverse complement strand
GCCATGAGGTGCAACCATTGGGCGACCGTAATCGCCACACAAGTGGGTTGCAGCCCATGTCGTTGTTCTCGCGCCAACGAAGCTGCTGCTGGTAACCGCCACAGTTGCGGTAAAGCAGAGTGCTGGCCACGGTCGTTGCCGCGGTAGCCGATGGCACGACGCTCTTTGTAGCGGGACTGACGCTGCTCTTCGATCTGGCGCTCCTCGGCGATGGCAAAGGAAGTGCCGCGGTCATACTGACCTTCGCGGTAATTTGAGCCGTAGCCTCCTCTACCGCGGCGAGGAGAGAACAGTCCGATAGTGCCACCGTTATCACGCGAACGACGACGCTTCTGTTCGTTGTTGGCTGGAGGGAACTCAACTTCAGTGCCGATAGCGTCAAGATCGGGGAGACCGCCAATGGTAGGCAAGTCCTGAGAGTCCACGTGGTAACACAGCTTGGGACGGTAGCGGGGGGTCTCCTCCATGACAACGGAGCTGCGGAACTTGGCGAGCAGGCAGTCGATACCCTGGATAGTGGCGTAGGAGAGCGTAGGAAACCTCGCACTTCTTGAGAGAACCGTACATGTTCCACTCCTTACCAACACGACGCTCGACGAAGTTGGTGATGAACTCTGGATGGACGAAGTTGACAAAGGCGTAACCAACGTCACTTCTTGAGAGCGTTGTCGCGGGAACAACGACGCTGAATCTCGGTGGTGGCGTTCCTCTGCACAAAAATGAGGTACCACGATCATACTGGCCTTCACGACAGGAAGAAACTCGCCCTAGCGACGGGTTCGTCTCCCGAGCATCGGCGCTTCTGCTCTTTGTTGGGAGGCGGGAGAAGGTGCTCTCCACGGTGAGAGCGGGTCCCGCCTGATCCAACGCTGAGACTAAAGCTTACCGACGCTCCCAGTATAACCCCCACCAGCCGAGCGAAGGTCAGCATGGCGGGCACCAAGGATGGTCCAAGTCTCTGAAGTCCTCGAACTCACGAGAGCGTAATTCGAGGTGGTCCTCAAGACTCTTGACGATGGCGGCTCTAGTGGCCGATAGTTTCTTGGCCTGAATGGTGATTAGTCGTGAAGCAACTATACAGGAAAAGCATAACTCTTACCACCACAATGATGGCGAAGATCTTGGTCCAGCACTTGATGTGCTTCTGCTCCCAACGGTTGTTTTCAGCCTCGTTAGGGATATCGTAGGTACGCACGTGGACGTGCAGCCTGGTGATGCAAGCAAGATTTCTGTTGGAGACAGCCTTAAGGAAGCTTCTGAGGCGTTGTGCGTCGTCGAAGTAGAAGACAGTGTTACCGTAGAGAATGGGAGCAGTCTCGTGGTAAATGGTTCTGCAGGTGAGTAGCAGATTGTTGAGAGAAGTTTCCCAGTTGACGCGCTCTATCGACTGAACTTAGTCAAAGGATCTTGGAAGGTTATCAGAATAAACTCACCGAGAGAGGACGAGGGCACCCGCCTATGCCGATGGCCTACCCCGCCTCACCCAGTAGGTCGTTTGACCTGGATGCTGGGTGAGGAGGGATGTAGGCAGTCCCTGGCCAAGCCACCTCTTCAATCGCCTGGACCAGGGACCTGCCTTTGGAGCCTTGCGACTGACTGCGTGATGGTCAGAAAGATCTCATACCGAAGAAGTGATGAGAAGAGATGGAAGGAAGAATGCGTTGCTTGGAAGCGGGAAGCGGGATTGTAAAGAAGAAGAAAAAGGGAGAAAGCGAGTGAGGCGAGATCTTCTGCTTTCAGCGGCAGATGATGCTAGGAAGCACGCGCAGTCATGCGCATACGCTTCAGAGGACGCACATGAAGATGGAGATCGTGAGAAAGGTGGCAAGGAGGGCAAGGAGAGAGCGCGAGACACCAAAAGCTGCAAGACAATGACCCGCTACCTCGAACGAAGGAGGCTGGTAGGAGATCGTTGCGCATAGATGCGTGCACACAACCTCGAAGGTGCAAGACAAAGATCTGCTGCTTCCAACAAGGAGATGTACCACAAGAGTGTTGCGCATCGATGCAAGAGCAGCACTCGATAAGTACTGCTGCGCACAGTCTGTGTTTCTGCACGCTGTATGGGTGCCTCGACAAAAGGAAAGGTTGGTGTGATGCAGAAACGAGAGGAACTTACTGAGGCCGCAGTAGGATACGCCGAAGGGTGAGGCAGTAGAAGAAGAGGGAATGATGGGAGATGATGTTGTTTGTGGATGCTTGAGTAAGAGGAAGAAGAAGAAAGTAAAGCGCTCGAAGCTGAGGCTGACAAAGTCGTGAAGTGAGGACGCCGCAGCTCAGACCACTCGCATGCCACCACATCAATCAATAAGATCAAATCGACGTACTCAAACCTCTTCACTTCATGTGCTGTTACTCCTCAGGATCCAAAGGTGATCTATAGTCATCAGATTGAACGAGGAATATATCACAAAGATTGGCAAACATAGTTGTTGGCATCCAAAATATTGATTTTTCGCCGAGCATCTGCTCCAGGCTTGTTTATGTATGGTAGAAAAGCAAGCTCATTACACCGCATACCTCGCTCCTCGCCACTTAGTTGTTCTTGGGGGCTGAAGGCATCTCATGGGCAGGCACATCCTTCGTGGGCTTGCCAGTGCCATCGTGTTCCTTGAGCCATTTGGCTTCCATCTCGGCCTTTTCTTGCATGACCCTGTAAGGATAGCGTCAGGGACTCGGGTACAAACGAAGGGGGGCGCTGTTACTCACTTTTGTTCGAGAGCGACGCCGCCAGCGAGGAGGGGAACACCGACTGCACCTCCAGCAAAGACGCGAGCGGCAGCTGCAGCAGCCTTGATGGCGGCAGGCATTGTAGATTTCGGTTGGCTTTTGACGATTAGCACGCGGGCTGTTTTGGATCTATATGTACGTACTTATGCGGTATCAGAGGAGAATTGATCGGTAAGATATGCTTTGATTCGAGATGTGTGGTGTCGTTCCGTGATGACTTGCAATGGTGATGTTCTGGTTGCAAGACTTTGTATAATTTCGAAAGCGGTATCATGTGTGGTATAGGTTCGCAGAAACTAGAGGCAGCTCGAACCGTCCGCCATAGTCCTTCCACTCTGCGCCTGCGCTTTCGCCAACCACCACCATGCCTTTCCCACGCCCAACATGCTTTTCTCCTTCCATCACAGAATATGGTGTTGGGTCTGCTCTAATTTATTGCTTGTTACTTTTCAAAGCCTCTCTCGCATCTCCTTTGGCCCTCCTCCATTGGCGGTTGGAGGAGGGCAAACGGAAACTCAAAGGGAGGAAGCATCTCTGCCCTGGCTCGCCCTCCTTCACGAAACATCTCAACTTTCAGCAATAAGCAACAAAGATGTTCAAGGAGATAGAGTTGTATCGGATCGGTGAGAAGATCTTCGCGCTGCGCTTCGTGGTTATACTGACGAATTGCACAGGCGAGTTTGCCTTTACCAAGGTTGTCTTGTCGCGTGACTAGACATGCTGAACAAAAAGAACTGCATCTTGAGCGGATACTCACTCGAGCCTTTCGGTAAGATAATCTGTGCGCTATGCTTCAGACTTTCGCTGAAAATCCAGTCCTTGTCTGCTTCCAGCACAACCAATACTCGGATTGAGCTTCCAGACGACATGACAAGATCTGACCAGGCAAACTCAAAGAACATGATCAGAGCCTGCATTGACAAGATTATTGAGAAGCGTCGACCCAGAGTCAAGTGCAGATTGTCTGATGAAGAGCTTGTTTTACTCGCTCTCACTTGCTGCGCTGATGAGTGGCTCTCGACCTCTCAGAGCGACGAACTTGCCTTCGTAAGCATCCTCTCCTCGTACAACCAGCACGAATCTTTTCGAGACGTACTCAAGAAGACCATCAAAGCACGAGTCAACAAGATTATCCAGAAGCATCAATCCAGAACCAAGTGCAGACTGTCTGATGGAAGCCTCCCCCAGAGGCGTGGTCCCTGATAGCTTGATTCGACGAGGTTGCCTTCTACGGCACCCTTTCCCCGACCAAGCACGCTGCGCCAGCCGTCAGCGCTCTTTGTTCCCGGATACTGGGCTTTCTCAGACACCTTCTTTGTCCTCACACACGTTGCGCGAACTTTCAGCAGTCTCGCCTCGTGAAGTCCCTGGAGAAATAACATTGGGATCATGCACTCAAACGCTTTCTAGTGCTCCTACGGCTCCCTTGTGTTCACTGGGCTTACTGCACGAATTATCAGCGCCCGGTAAACTGTGTCGACCACCTTCTCGTTCAATGAACATGTTGCGCGGGCTGTCAACAACCTCACACCCCAAGAGCTTTGTTACCTCCAAAGTCCTTCTTCTGCAGAGCACGCTGCAATGGTCGATTTGCTGTTTCAATATACAGCTCACCAAAGTTGGCAATTGAAACGCAGAAACGTCAGATCCACAGCACAGAGTCGACAAAGCCGAACTGCTTGATGACCAGACGCATCGTATCTCGTTTCTCCCACGTTTGGACGTTATGCACGTACTTATCCGGCGAACGTTGACTCGGGCGCATCTAGCTGCTGGGTAGCAACAAAGGGATGGTTACTTGGCGGTCACGCATTCCTGAAGCCATCAAGCTTTTCTACCAAGCGCATTTGGACACACGTTATTCCATTGTGTCTGGCTTCCGGATCCGGCCGTAATGAGGCTGGCCATGATCAACTTTGGTCAAAAATGTAATCACTCGATCATAACCAGAACAGTTTGTGGCCCAACTGAGAAGAATGTTTGGTGAGATATCCAACAAAGCGACCGCGTCGATAAGACGACATTCAAAAGAGGAGCTTAGTCGGCTCTTGACACTCTCCTTCGTACCTTCTCGACGTCACTATCTCTTCGATCATCATCGTAAAACAATCATAACAGTTGCAAGTCTTCATTTACCTCCTCTCTATACCTTGACTAACACAAGCTTCAAGACGGCCCAAAACTCGTATAACACACTGTATAGAGCAACCATGACCAAATATGTCAACATGGAACGTGTTCGGAAACACGACGATGGCGCGTACCGCCGCAGTCTTCCTAAGCCATCAGACAATCGATAGAATATCAACGACGCAGCTCTTCGCGATACTAGCTCTTGCGACAACCAACCTGAGTGGCACGCTCTCGATTTTCCCGATCATCCCGACAACGCCTATGCTCCAGAGGACTCTGAGGAGAGTGGATACGCCGTTGCTGGATCAAAGGACGGTCGTATTGTTCTATTCACCTTTGGCTGCTGTCTTCTGGGCAGTGAGCTCACAGAGGAGTGGTCTACAAGTCCGATGCTAATGCTTACTCCATGGGATGACGACGGTGAGAACATCAAAGATCTCCCGAAGCGCTTCGATGTTGTCAAGGACTGGTCTAGTGTTGATGAATTCCAGCCAGTGTACAAGGCCACTACCTTGATAGGCACTTGGGAGAAAATCGCAGCCGACCTGGACATTCTTTACAAGAAGTTCTTCGCACGCAGACAGGGCTGGACGGACGTTCTTTTTGCTTCGCCTGTTGGGAGCGCACATTAGGTATTGTACGTTTATGCTCCGTCCCAGTTCTCTCACCATGGCTTGATTGATCACTCGAGTCGATGGGACGTACAACGTAATGCTTCTACTTTTGGTACCTGTTTTTTCGACTATATTGCGCCTGGCCTCTAGATTTTGCCTTGTACTTCGTCTTGGAATAATATCAGTTGTCAAGCACACGATGAAGGGATGATGTGGTTTTTGTTCCGCAGTATATAACTTTATTTCGTTTGTCTTACATGAGCAATCACCGAGTATGAGTACAATCAAGTGCAAACGTTTGGCTCAAATGCTTTCCCTCCTGAGAGATTGGCTCTCGTTCACGTCCACAATCTGAACTGTAATAGTAATCAATAACCGAGAGCATGTATCTGGGCTTCTTGCTAACGGGGATCACGAGGAGGCTGGAAGCTCGGTGACAGGCTAGTGATTGAGGATTGAGTCAAAAGCTGTTAATCGCCCTCGAGTCTCGCAGTCACGTCTTGCAACAAAAACACAGATCTGACAAACGACCGGGCTCTTGCTGCTGCATGTGATCACGAGTCGGCCGGAAGCTTGATCACAAAACGGTGTGTTCGTTGCTCTGGCTAAGCTGAAAACGCGAAACCATCTGAGTTCCGCTGTCGAAAATTCACCAGAGCTTGCTTGTTCCCATTGAGGTTTTCTTTGATGCTGACGAATAAAACAGCCACCTCCCTCTCGATCTTCAGAAATCTATATCCTGGCAATCTGCTCTTTAAATGTCAACACCATGCCGAACTTCCGAAGTCTTCGAGCAATGCGCGTCGGTAACAGAAGGTTCCGAATGGATAGCGCACCTCATTCGAACATCACGCGGTCTTCACTTGATCGTCGCGATCTTCTTCAGTGATATCTTCCACGCCGATCAAGTTTCTGTCTCCAGAACGACCATCGGACAAGAATCAAAACCACGACATCGATCGTCAGTAATCAACGTCCTAGCTGAGAATCCTACAGAGCATACCTTCCTGATGGATCGGCACCATCGAAGCTCAGGTCTCGGTAAGTTCAGCATCCTCGAGGCTTTCTTTCACGCGCACCTCTCCCGAAGATAACGCTGACTAACAACAAGGCTCTCAGGACTCATACCAATCTCTGACACCACACACCTTTTGGAACAGTGTCTCTCATCCTTGGCCAACGGTCTTCTGCTCTTCCATCTTCCAGCATCGAACTACCAACATGCACACGAATCTTCCACACCAGTCTTCGGACATGGTTCGTAGAGACAGTGGAAACTCTTTCGAGGACCACAAGATCCTCCAGAGCGTTCCTATATCCAAAAAGCCTGCCTTTTCTTCGAGTACGGGGCTCGGACGGCAGCAATCGTTGGGCCACAATCCTGATCGAAGTTGCTGAGAAGGTTACCTCCGAGTATCGAGAACGCTTCGATACCATGAAGTACGCCTTCAGTCCCATCAGAAACGACACAGACTGGAAGGGACACGCCAGCTACATGCTCATGCTCCGCGATCTCTCGGACTTGACCAAGCTGGAGGACCTCCGCGAGTCGACCAATGCCAGAGACGATATCATGCAGCAGTACGACCACATGTCTGCTAACACGCTGTACGCATCCTTTGCACTCGCCAACATCTATCCTCTCAATTGGCTTGAGAATGAACTTAAGGCTCTTCATCGTGGTCTCTTCAAGCGTATGCACGATGGACTTGAGAAGGCCATGTTTGTCGTCGCCCGTGCTAAGGACCTTGAGGAGTCGTTCGCCTCTGTTTCTCTGGCTTACGCATACCGAACGCTTGCCGACGATCATCCTGCTGGCTTCCCTGGAGACAGAGTCAAAGCTCTCGATCGTAGACTTTTTGGACCCATTGAGTACACGAATCACCCGGAATTCTCGACAAACACGCCATGCCCACCATTCCATCTTCCATCTCCCATCTTCCAGCATCTAACCATCGGCAACGACAAGGCAACCATTCTTTTTGTCCACCATACCTTATGGGACATGGGTGAGGTCTGCAAGAGTGGCAAGGACGGAGACCATCTCGAGCTGTTTTTTCTTGACGTAGAGCGCCGCTGCTCTGCGCAAGTCCCACATTGCTCCCATTCCTTGTGTATAACTATGGCAAGGTCTTTCACGCTGTGTCGTCAGTGAAGAGACTATATCTGACATCTCTCAGGTAATAGCACCCGATTACCATGTCGCTACCTTGAGCACAACATCAAGGCTTTGCATCGCTATGAGTCGCAACGAGTCGCTCACCCTTCGACTCTGGCTGTCAGAGAGTACATCGACTACTGAGATGGATCTGCTCTCGACATCACGCAAGAGGTTATGGCCAAACGAGAAAGCATGGAAGGATAGCTCACGAAATTGGGAATCAGAAGGCATGAAGAACAAAAGACACTGAACAAATGGCGTATGAGACAGTAATAAACGATGGCAATGGTAGAGTACGAATGACGGAGAATATGAGTAAGACTAGTGCTTACTTCTGTGGCCTGGAGACCTCTATAGCTCTGGCCGTTATCAAGTACGCAGACCACTTGGAATTCGCACCATGCAGGATAAACCTCCTCCTAATCTTCTCGACGTGGTCCGCAAGGTATGCCAAGAGCGCAGCAATCTTGGTGAATCCCGTTATTGATGTAGAGTCAGGCAGGTTGGGAGACGCAGTGAACAGCATTATTGGAAACAACCATTTTTCTATCTCTTTCATCATTTACTTCGTCAAGAGACGTTTTTGTCTCTTTTGTTGAGCCGCTTGCGATGTGCTTGTGACTTGTTTTTCCTACACAAGTAACCTCCAGCTCCGGAGGTACAAATCACTCTCGACTCTGCCCGCGCCAACTTGAGTTTTGCAGCGCAGCGTCATCATCAGCATACCTACACACCAGGACCGTTCTGTAGACAGAAGCAACTTTGACGCGACTCTCAACTTTAGCAAGAGACGTGCTGTTCAGCGCAAGCCACCTCACCAAACATGATCTTATCGACTACATCAACATCATGGTCAAGATCTTGACCGACGAACGCATCAACAAGTCGCTCGAAGCAGCTCGCACCAAAGCTGCTCTCCAGGCCGAACTCGAGACAGTGCGTTTCGAGAAGTCAATTGAAGCAGCTCGCACCAAGGCTATCTTGCAGGCCTCTACAGTCACCCGACACGGTCCTCAAACACAGTCTACCGAAGACGATCTCACCGAGACCTTTGAGGTTTCCAGGACGCCGCCGCCGCTCGCAGCGCATGCTTTCGACACTGTCAGTCGCCCTTGCCCTGACTTCCATCCTGTGGCATTCTTCTTCTTAGCCACGCCGTTCTTCATGGAACCATGGCTGATTTCCACGAGCGACAGGGCTTCGATGCACTTTCTCGAAAGCCGTAATCATTGCGGCAACTATCGAACCAAGCATGATTTGGTAAGCCGCTACGAGTCATCTTCCCGAGCATTCAAACTAGACGGCTTGGTGCTCGTGACGAGTCCAAGTACCACCACTACGCCGACATGTGTCTTGTCGATGTCAACTCGAACTCGCAGCTCAGTCTCCAACGCTCAGAGTCTAACTCATTACACGTCGAAGCTGCCGACATGCGCCGTAGTGCCTCGATCAATCCTCTTCTAGACTTTGACCAGGTGCTACACTTACCTACTGATGCTGCTGCCTTCTCATCTCATGGTCTCGACGGAACAGAAAGTAATGATGGGTCAGCCGAGTCGCAACTTCCACCACCAGCCGAGCTTCGTGGAATTGTCGAGAACTCTGCGATCTATCTCAAGTTCTACCCACATCATTTCGAAGACTTCAGCGCTCGTCCCAAATCTATCTATATCGAGGAGGGAGAAGATAGTCTCGGAGTCAGTGGCCCCCACACCACTCACCTGAACATTGCACAACTCATCAGGCTTTGCGAACGACGCAGAACGCTGCTGTTCTGCAAAGTTGACTCCTTCTTCAAAGGTAAGTATCGGCCTCTCTCGAACCATCTTCCTGCCGCTTTCCAAGTGCCTTCGACTGATCAGATGGGTGTCCAGATCGAGCCCAGCTTCGTTCCCGCCAGTTCGAGAACGCCAGCACTCTCTCCGAATCCGCTTTCGTCAATGAAGACGAACATTACCTAGGTACCGATGGCTCTTACGTCGCAAACATCAACGTTGACCACATCCTTGACAACAATGGCGATGAGGTGCCCAAGAAGACTATTGAGCATCTTCAAGCTCACCTTTCTATGCGATGCTGAACTCCGCGAGATGAAGGCTGTCACCTCCATGATTATCGCAAAGAAGAGCACCCTCTTGAATGATACGACCGTCGGCGTCTACCAATCGAGGGACCTCAACTCCACCAAGCGTTGCTGGCGCTGTACCCAAGATGACCGTGGTCGCTGCCACCAGCCCGATCCCATACGTCAACGACGTCATTCGTGCCCTTGACGCCCTTTTTGCTGCCGAAGCTCGCGATGCGCATCACCTCGGCGCCTACCACCGCCTTGTGGACGCAAGTACCCTGGCTTGCATAGCTCTGTGATGACCCAGCCCTCTCTTCGCCTGAGTCCAAAGCAAGTCAGCAGTTTCTGGTGACGAACAGGTATCTGAAAGCCGACCTTCTCGGTGATGCTGAGATCCGCGAGATCCAAGCTGACATCGCTAAGATGGACGCAAAAGGTGATGGATTGGAGAAGAACAAGATGGTCTCGGTGCCACTGGCATCTACACCACAAATCTTGACTTCCACATCACCAACGCCCGCCAGTGACGATGTTGTTCTAGAAGTCCGCCTGGGTGGCTCTGCTTGTTACATCCGGCCATCTCTCCATGACCATCCTTCCACCGTGGTACAGGGGTTCATGACCATTGATAAGCGCCACGCTCTCCCTCCTGCCAGCAGCGCTGAGTACAGTAAGGTCAATGCCGGGCAAAATGGCTGCAAAGGGGATATCGTCAAGGAGGAAGGAGGTGGCCTGCGGGCCGCTCTCTCCCGCACGACGACCTCAACGTCGCTTACAACTTCCCCAACAAGGACGATGAGGTTCTTAAGCATTCTCTGGAGCATCGTGAAAGTGCTGTTTCAGACAAGGCTGGGTTGACTCAACCAAGAAGGACACAAGCGGAGAGTTGTCAATCGCGTACCCATGGATGTTGCCCGGGCTTTTGTTACCGGGCACCAAATACAAGACGACGGGGATATTGTCCGCTGTAACCATTGCAAACGCCCGGTACTTAGGCACAAAGCTAAAGCCTACATCGAGGAATGTATCCAAAAGATACATGAGGACCAACGCAAGAAGAAAGAAGCAAAAGACGCACGGGACGCGGCCGCCCGCAGAGCCGAACGCGAGAACGCCGACAGCGAATCCGAAGAAGAAGACACAACCATGGGTCCCAAGACAGCCGGCAAGGACAACGGCATCTCTGGTGAGAAGCGCAAGGCCGATGACTCGACCGAAGGCACAAAGAAGAAGAAAAGGAAGGACGAACCCAAGGCAAAGGCTCCCCCACCAAAGGCCCACGTCGAAAGGTAGGATCACCCATCACAATGGAGAAGAATCTCGAGGGAGGAGTCATGAAAGAGGAAGCCGTCCAAACCCGCATCTTTGTGCTTACTGGAAGCAGAGAACAAGGGAGTGCTGAACTCTCTTCTTACATCTCTTTGCTACGAGAAACGGTACGTTCTGAGAGAGTGAAGACATGGCTCAGGGAACAGGAGCAAGATGCAGAGCAGGGTCTACCTTTTCTCGGCCTCTTGCTCAGAGCTTCCTCAGCATCGTCGGTACCCTCTAAGACGCTCGAGACAGGACATTTACTTGAAAGTCAGTGCGATGTCCATTCATGTTAGTCGGAGGATGACAAGGAGATATCCAATCACTCTAGGCCGTCTCATCGGGCTTTGCAGGCGGGCGCAAGTTTGGAAGGGTATTCAGCTAGGACATCAGCGTTCTGATACTACACGAACTTATCTTGAAAACGATCATCACACACCTTTGAACGGGTTCCAACGACTTGCACATTTTAGCTTCTCACATGTACATGACATCAAAGGACTATTCATGTATCCTAAGATGTCTCTCAGCCGTTACAGTGAAGCCTGATCAACCATTTGCCTGCAGCGCTGACGTTACTTTTTTTGGAGAAGTTTGTCTGTCGTCATGCTCGCCTGACAGTGTATTGATAACTCGCTCCAAACCGTTCTCCTGAGGCACATTTCTCTCCAAGGCACGCCGCTGTGACTCCATGTTTTCATTCTTGCTTTGTGCGCTGCTTTCGTACATGCCATTGACTGTTCTTTGTTGATAGCTTTTCGGTTTTGAGAGCGCTAACAGATGTGATCACGACGAATGCGAAGATCTCAGATTCTTGGGACTGTCTGTACATGCTCTTAGCCCATGTTCTCCGCGGTCTATGTTTCATCTTTCCAACCTCTTCGCGCTACTGAGTTGGCTTTCTTCCCGGCAATTCCAAATTTCTTTTCCTCTTCGAAAACCTGGGATAGTTTGCCTTCATGATCTATCATGAATTTTCTCCTTCAGCCTTAGAAGAGGATAGACAAACCTTCTTTGTCCAACATCCTCTGTCTTGACCTTCTCTCCCTTCCCTTCCTGTCGATTGAGACACTAGTAACACTGCCTCTTAAACCCCTGTCAAGCGAGTAGGAGGGTCTACCAGTGCATTTGGCTGCTTCTGGATGTTGGCCTTCTTCAGAAGACTATGAAGCCATGCAAGCCAGGTTGCGGGCTCTTGGAGAGCGCTGTTGAGGAAGTGTTTGCGCTTGGATCATGGGCCGGGCCATTGCTTGCATGCTTTTCTCGTTATGCCCTGCAATTGCGAAGCAGCCTCGTCGTCCAATTCGCTATCATCGATCTCCATCGCACTGTCTTCCTCGGTACCAGACGCACCAACTGGAGTCTTGGGGCTTGGTCTCCTAAGCCTGCCTCTCTTCTAAGGAGTAGCAGTAGGTTTGACCTCCTGCACGTGTTGGGCTTCTTCGGAAGCCTCGGGAATTGCGTTCCACCTACGTTTGGCCCTGAGAGGGGCTTCCGAATTGTCGTCGGAAGAGATGTTTACGACCTTCGAGGCGCTGAGAGCATGCTCGCACTTCCGGCAGGTGCAAGGGATCGCCACCATATGTATACTGGCTTTGATCGTCAGAGATGTTGGACTCGATTCATTGCCGTTGTTGGCCTGCTCTCGCTCTCTCCTTTGAAACGCCTTCCGCGGTAGCATTCGATTCCTTGGGTCCACCAGGGCCGCGTTCGGCGGGTGGGGCGGTGACTTCGTCC